>Ga0115031_1001459_pt1 | contig 17628 bp, 17 predicted proteins | sample Maine_Asex4_meta_FD_87301 | JGI IMG/M metagenome (GOLD analysis project Ga0115031, IMG submission 87301) | Marine algal microbial communities from Maine, USA - Maine_Asex4_metaG | ecosystem: Host-associated > Algae > Red algae > Unclassified | place: Maine, USA | collected 2015-01-05
CGGCCGCGCCGGACGCCGGGGACTCGACCGTACGGCCCGTGGTCGACGCCGACGCGGCCGCTTCGCGGCCGTTCACAGCCACGACGCCGGGCGTAGCGGGCGCTCCGCCAGACCCAGGAGACGCGGCCGCACCGGCACATGCAGACGCCGCACATGCAGGCGATGCGGCCGCACCTGGAGCCCCACCTGCGGCCGCAGCCGCTGTCGCCTCAGCGGCCGCATTAGCGGCCGCAGAGGTGCCCAATATAGACAGCGCCGTCGTTGTCAAGAGGGACGCAAGGCGTGACTACGCTGCTTTGGCCTTGCGCAGTCTTGCCCTGGACAGCAGCAGGGTGTGTCCGGCGGGATGCATATGAACAGCGCGTCTGACCAATGAGCATGCGGATCGCTGACACAAAAATCGGATGTGGCCGCACGATTCTGCCGCTGTGCGACGGGCGCTATCGTACGTGACCCCTGCCGGGTCTCGGCAGACTCGCAAGCCCGGCCACCTGACCGCCGCAGGCGGCCGCGTGGGTGCCCGCCCTGCGTCACGGTGACTGGCGGTTACCACGCGCCCGCCTCAGAGACAGACACCACGCGGCCGCCTCACAGGCGCTTCAAAACAAGAATGCTCCAGTGTCGATCGAGGCGCAAGCGCCACCAGAATGCATGCACGCTGTACGTCTGCCGGCTGAACGGACCAATGAGAGACCTACAAATCACTGCTCTCGGTCGCGAGATGCGACAGCGCCGCGAGATGATGCGACATACTGCCAACGTGTGTCCGACATTTGTGCGTTTGACCACGTCGTGTCTACTCGATCGCAAGATTTTGCAGCCATTTGAAGCCTATCGCGCTGCGTGTCTCACTTGACCGCCTTATTTGCTGACGACTGGGATCCAGATCAGCGTGATCGCGAGGTCGATCGATGGCCTGTTTGCTTGAAATGTAGCAGTGGACTATCGGAATGTGGACATCTCACGGGAAAGCCGCTCGCAGGCACCAGTTCGCAGGTCGACAACCCAGCAACGTCACCTTCTCCGTTTCCCATACACTGCGATTTGCCGACAGAAGAAAACAAGTACTCTCGATCCGAGCGGAGCGGGTTCGCAGAGCCTGCGCATATCGCTGCCGAAACGCTTTTGGCCACTGAAAGGCGCACACGTTGCGCTCTTAAACGGTTCGCAGATCGTTCGCAACCGACGTTGTTGGGTGTGCCCTTACATGCACTCTGGATTAAGAATTTGACAAGGTCATATATCCAAAATCAGATCTTGCTGGGACGGACAGAGTCAGGATAAATATTATAGTCGGATATTCAATTAGAGCGATTTTGGATATAGTTAGGATAGACAGATTGAATCTATTCTCTGGGATGATGGATCTGGAAGAAGACCAAAAGTGAAACGAAATGAAATGGAAGGAGACATCTCTCCAGGTACAGTCTTACATGTGATTTTAATACGCGTGTCTCTGCACAAGCGTTTGTCGGGATGAACCGCCGTCAAGTACCATTTGGTTGTTGGAATTGATATGGATGGTGCATCGGTCCTCGTCAGTAGTGATCGTTGGAAATCTCGTGTGCTCACCCGGGGGTGTCCGTGTCGAATCTCGCGCGGTCCGTTGAAAACAAGGCAAGCGGATTCAGACAAGGGACAGAACCGTTCGGGAATTTTCCGGCAAAATCGCCGCGCGGCACCGCCAGATGATGGCGGTTGAACGCGCAGAATATGTGAGCCGGATCAGGCAAGGTGGAAATTTGATTCAGATTATATCATATCCGGTCTTTGGAGAGTCATTCAGGCTCAGTATATCCGGCGGTAGATGAACAGAGTACGACATGGATCCGCGGCTGCGGCATGGATTATGGATTATTACGAATGTAATGTGCGAATATGTCTGGCTCTACTTTATCCACCTCAGGCCCTGCTTGACATGCATGGAGAGAACTATCTGCATTGGTTGGTGACGGCCCGGGTCAATTTCCATTTGGGAAAATTGGGCACGGGCGACGGTTTCCGCCCTTTTAGGACGAAGGGTGACGACGGTGGGAGGCACCGTCGTCACCGGCAAGTAAACCGTGTCTTCATGTATTGGCGTTTCGATCGGCCTGACTTCCCGGACCTCCAGTCCCATAGGGGGTGTCGCGCGAGCGCCGGAGACGGCCGTCACTTCCCTCCCCCGGAGGTGACCCCCCCGATTGTGGTTCTACATTTGGCGCTCCGGGTAAGATTCGCTGCACGCACGCGGTGCGTATTGCGGATCGACACCTTTTTCGGTACCAAGAGTCGGGGGACCCCCGTGGGTTGTATTGCGGTGCGGTGACTGAGGACATCCGATCGATACGCGGGCCCCGCTTCCATGGCCCGCGGATCTTCCTCATCTTCCCCGCTCGACGGGGGCGCTCCTCCGTTTGAGATACCCGGCACTAGCCGGGTGACGGACGCGCCACCGGCGGGAGACCTCGGGGCAACGCCGGCATTGGGCGCCGTGGCCCTCGTTGGGGGTGGAAGGGCGGTCCCGGGTGGCGGCGGCGGTACGGTGGCAGGTGAGGCGAACTCCCTGCCCGAGGACCCCGGCCGCACGCCGACCACCGGGGCGCGCCCTCCTTCCGGCGCGGGACGGACATCTACGCTGGCGGAGTCCCAGCGTGGGGGCGTGGGGGTTCATCCCTCGCCCCTGGATGAGCAGTGCCCGGTCGGGGCGCCGCCCTTCGGCCCACCTCGCTTGGAGGCGGTGGGCAGCTCGTCGGGTACCCGGACTGGTGGGCAGCCCGCCAGCCTGGGACCGATCCAACCAACGGACTGTCGCCGGAGGAAGAGGAGCGACAGCGTCGGGAGCTACAGAGAGTTTTCGGGGTCACCCCGGAAGACGTGGCCCGGGCACAGTAGCAGCGTACCACCCGGGACCACCGGTCACTCGACGCACCGTCGAAGGGGGGCGGGGCAGGGCCCAGCCTACATGGGATCGGCGGTGCAGCGGCCCAAGGGGTGTCGCGGCCGGCGGCCGACACGGGACACCTGCGCCACCTGGCTCAGGTATTCCGAGACGCAGCGGAGAAGACGTCTTCCGCGGCGTCGGACGGGACCCCAGTCCCGGCGCGTAGCCCGGCCGTCGCCATGGCTCTCGCCGCGGCCCATGGGCCGTCCGCGAGCGCGAGCGCGTCGGCAGTACCGGGGCCCGGACCGGGCACGCCTGGGGGGCGTCCGGCCGCGGGGGGCCTCGGCATAACGGGGTCCACTTTGACGGTGGCCGCCAGCCGCACCGATCGCCCGACGTGAGGGCAGTCGCAGCAGGCCGCCGAGCGTAGACGCCCCAAGGAGGTCTCCACGCGGGGAAGCCGCCGGCGGCGGCGCTCACGACGCGACGCGTCGCCCCTGTCCTCGGTGCCCCCATCGTCGACCGAGAGCGAGCCCAGACCGTCGGACCCGTCCTCCGACTCGAGTGGAGCTGACTCGACGGGTAGCGGCAGCGGCTCGACATCCGCCTCTGCCACCGGCAGCGACCCTGGAGCAACTCGCCGCCGACGACGGGCACGTGCGGCCGACAAACGCCCGCAGCGCGCCCTGGTACAAGAGGCCCTGCGCGCCTTTCGGCGGGAGCCGCGAGAGGACGCCGTAGTCGACCGCCGCTTCAAGGGACTACCTTCGGCAGAGCGGTTCTGGCTCGAGCAGCAAGCAGGCCGCCTGCACCTCCCGCGAGGCAACTGCATCCGCGGCATCAGCGCGGACGTCAAGGCGTTGATGCACACCTCGCGGCAGTTCGCGGGTGACACCCCGCTGGGGTTGGCGGCGTTCCTCGGGAACTTCCAGGCTGCGTGCGACGGCAGCGGCCTAAATGAGTGGACGGCAGTGACACTGCTGCAGTATTTCGTCACGAGCGAGGTGCTCGGGGTGCTACAGAGAGCCAAGGATGAGCATGCCTCGCGGCAGATCACGTACAGGCGCGCGGTCCGCGACCTGCTCAACCAGTATCTCGACGAAGACGACCTGGTGGACCACCTTCAGTCGCGCATGCAAGCGTCCCAGGAGAAGTGGGAGGACGAGCACGAGTTTGCGAACCGCAGCCTTGATGTTAACCGCGCCGTGTGCTCGGTCCTGCAAGAGTCCGAGCTGAAAAGTATCCCACTCAAGGGCGTCGGACGGGAGGTCCGGGCCTTGGGGCGGAACTTCAATACCCAGGGCTGGACCTTCCCCAAGCTACGCAAGTTCCTCGTGAAGACGGGAGCAGCCACCCGCCAGGCGCGGGGGGTCAAGCTCCAAACCAAGCCCAAGGGGAGCACCCCCCGGTCGGCTGGCGGCGAAGAACGGGAGGCCCGTTGGGCCCGGCCGGCGGCGTTTGTCGCTCTCCCGGTGGGAGCCGCCTCGGCTGCGGCGGCCCTGACCGTCACAAAGTGCGGGATCGAGGCGGAACGGGCCGAGTGGGCCGTGAAGCTGGCCGCGGCGGCGACGTCCGTCGAGAACGGCCCTCCGGACAACGTCCCGGTACTACCAGTGGAAAGCCTACCGCACGCGTCGGGCTGGAATCAGCAGCCCGCGTGGGGCGGGCGCCCGGAGCTGTACCCCGTTCGTACGGGGGCGGGGCGCGGGCGCGGCACCCTGGCGCCGGGCACCCCTGTGCCGCCGCGGGCGGGTACCGTTTTTCCGCTTTCTGATAGCCCCCCGCGGATCCCCCGTGGCGGGGCCCCTCCACCGCGCGGTGGCGCATGGGGCGGCGCGCCCGAGACGGGGGCCCCGCCCCGGCGGCAGGGGGCCTGCTTGTTCTGTGGCCACATGGGACACTGGGTGGGGGAGTGCCCCGACCGGCCCTCCGAGGTGCGGGCCCACGTACGCGCGCTGCGCGAGGCCGTCGCGGCACACCGGAACGGACGGCGACCCGCACCGCTGGCCCTCTTGCCTCTGGGCGCGGCACCGCCCGTCGCGCCCTTGCCCCCGGCCTTAACCGCCAATGCGTCCGGCCCGCCGGGCACGGCCGTGTTCGTCCACGCCTTCGAAGCGGATGATCGGGCGTACTCGGAAGCTGCGGGCAACGAGGGGGATAGTTCCTGCGAGGAGTGGGCCGCGGGCGCCGACGACGTGGGTCACGGGGACGGCCGCACGTGCCACGCACAAAGAACCGCGTAAGAGGCAGCCCCCTGAGTGGGCTGCCCGCGGACGTCGTCCGTCTCAAGGCACACCGGCACTGTGACATCATGACGACCCGCCTGCGCCAGGTCCGCAAGCGGCGGGCAGCATCGGGATTCCCGCCAGCGCCCGCCTTCTGCCCCGGCATCCAAGCGCGGCCCGGCAGGGGCAGCAGAGCCGCGGCGGAAGTCCCGGACCGCCCAACCGTCCCGGCGGCGCCGCAGGCCACCGAGACTGTCCCTCCTTCTCCACCGGTCGCCCCATCGGTCCTGGCCCTTGGCCACTTCGACCCCCGACCGTGGGGCAGTGCGGATGGCATCCCGGTGGACACACCCGCCCATGGGGCATGCACCGGGGGGGGGCTCCGACGGTGCCCCGGTGGGCGCGCCCGGCGTGAGCGTCCCCGCTTTCGCCACCACGCCGCCGCTGTCGCGGACCCCGCGGGAGCGCCAGACACCCCGTCCGGGTGGCTTGAAATTGCTACTTCTCAGCCTCCACAACTACCGCATCGTGGCCTCGCTCGGCCCGGAGAAGCTGTCCTTCGTCGCGTTTGTCGTCGTTGCGGATAAGGGAGCGGGCCCCGACCTGGTCCGCCGGAACGCCCTCGCCCCTGACTGGCTCCTCCAGGTGGTCCTCTCCAAGGAGGAAGAGCAGGTACGCCTCCGGGATGCCAACAACGCGCGGTTGCGAAATAGCGGTACCGTCACTCTGAGGCTCCAGATGGGCGCCTGGAGCATCCCTGTACCCTTCCTCGTCGTCGACGACCTGTCAGTCCCAGTTATCCTGGGCTGAACGTTTATCGACGACAACGCCCACGCCATCCTGCCTCAGGACCGGTCCATCCGTTGGACGGGCGGATCCGTCAAGGTGATCCTGCGGGGGCCATTGGACGATGGCGACCGCTCGATGGGCGTCTCCCGCGTTTTCCGCTCGACGCACAGGACGCGGCTCCCGCCGTCGGTGGCCACGGTCGTCTGGGTGCGAAAAATGTGGGGGTGCACCGGCCAGGTGTTTGGCGCCTCGCGCCTGTTCACAACACATTGTGTAACCATCGGCAACGGCGTGCACGACATCGTACCGGGGCTATCCTTCCCGGTCATAGTGACCAATGTTGGCATGCGCGAGGTCATCCTCTGGCAGAAAGCCAACGTCGGCTACGTCGAGCTGCTCACCACGGGCGTCGTGCAGGTGCCCCACGGGGCACTTCACGAGACTCTGCCCGCCCCAAATTTCACGACGGCAACGGCCACCGAGGGCGTGGTGGGGGCGGTGTCGGGCACCCGGTGCGACCCTACACCGGGGTGGGGACCAGACACGACGGCGCCAGCGGACGGGGGGCCCGAGACGCCAGCGCGACCCCGGGATCCGGGCGAGCGCGACGTCTTGCCGGCCGCAGGGGCTCCCGGACCCCAACCCCAAGTGGAGATCATGGAACTTCCGGATGCCGACCCGGCGCTGCACGCCCGGATCTGCCGCATGCTGGACCAGCACAAAGAAATGTGGACGGGCCAGGCGCTAGGCGTCATCTAGGCCACCCAACAACGCATCGACCTGAACGCCAGCGCCCGGCCTGTCCGTTTCGCGCCACGTCTCGCGGGCCACGCGGCAAGGGAGGCCGAAACGGCCGAGGTCAAGCGGCAGCTGAAGGCGGACGTCATCGAACCGACGTCGTCGGAATGGGGCTTCCCGGTCGTGCTATTCCCCACCAAGGATGACACTCTCCGCTTCTGCGTCGATTATCGACTGCTGAACGTCGTGACCAAGAAGGACTCGTACCCACTGCCCGGAATGGACGAGTGCATCGACAGCCTCGGCGAGGCGACCGTTCTCTCGAGGCTGGATTGCAATGCCCGCTACTGGCAGGTTGCCATCGCACTCGATGACCGTGAAAAGACGGATTTCGTGTGCCACGAGGGCGCCTACCAGTATCAAAGGATGCCGTTCGGCTTGACGAACGCGCCCGCGACGTTCCAGCGGGCGCTGGACATCATCCTCTCCGGGGTGAAGTGGAAAAGCTGCCTCATCTACCTCGACTCCTTCATCGTGTATTCCAAGACGGCAGAGGAGCAAGACGGTCATTTCGATCGCGTCTTACGCCTGCTGCGCGACGCGGGAGTGACACTCCGGCTGCCCAAATGCCGGTTCTTTCGTAGGACCGTGGGGTACCTCGGGCACGAGATCAAGCCGGGCCGGCTCGGCGTGATGGACGCGCACACACGTGCACTGCAAGCGGCGCACTTTCCCACTTCCAGCACGCAAGTCCCGAGTTTCTCGGGGATGTGCAACGTCCTTCGCCGATTCGTGCCGAGCTTCTCCGGGATGACGGCGCCATTGACGGACCTCATGGGGTCCACGGCCCCTGTCCTAGCGCCACCCGCCCCGACATTGCAGCAGCAGGCGTTCGACCGGCTCAAGAAGGCGGGCACGACCTCACCGATCCTCGCACTCCCGCGGCGCGGGCGCAAATACGACCTCGACGTGGATGTCTGCTGGACGCAAGTGGGCGCCGCCCTGCTCCACGAGCAAAACGACGGGAAGCTCCAGCCGGTCGTGTACATCAGCCGGCGGCTGGCGACGAACGGACTCCCCTACGAGGTCACGGAGAAAGAGTGCCTGGGGGTCGTCTGGGCGTCCATTAAGCTCCGTCCCTACCTGCAGGGTGACCGCTTTTTCGTGCGCACGTACCACGAATTCTTCGGTGGATTCTCACTATCAAGGGCTCGGGGAAACCCCGCTTGGCACGCTGGCGCTTACGCCTGAGCGAGTTGGAGTTCGACATTGCCTACAAGCCGGCGATGACGCATTGCATGGCGGACAGCATCTCCCGCCTGGAGTCCGAAGGCAGCGACGAGACTGCGTTCGACGACGCCGTCCCCGTCTTCGCCGTGCGGGTTAATACGGTCCGGGGGCTCGTCGTCGCCAACTACGTTGGCGGCCCCACGGTCCGTGGCATCGACCGCGATGCGGTTCTCTCTGTCCAAGCCCAAGATGGGTACTGCCAAGAGGTTATCAAGGCCCTGAACGCCGGCCGGCGCATCCCGTTCTTCGAGGACCCCGATGGGATCCTCCGCCGACGCGCGGCACCCGATGGCGCACACCAAGTGGTGGTCCCGGGCTCCTCGCATGAGCAGGTCCTCCACCTGGAGCACGACGCGACCTTCGCGAGGCACTGCGGTGACTCCCGCATGTACGCGGCGATGCGGCGGCAATACTACAGGGTGGGGATGGCGGCCGACGTCGTCTCCTACGTTAGGAAGTGCGACAGCTGTGCCCGACAGTGGGTGCGGCCCCTGGCACGGCACTTGCCCCTCACCCTGTTCCCCGCTACGATGCCCTTTCAGGACAACGCAATGGACCTCAATGGGCCCCTCGGCAAGACGGCCGCCGGCCACCGGTTCATCCTGGTGATCACCGATAGGTTCACGAAACTGATGCGTGCCATCCCAATGGACGGTAAGTCAGCGGTGGACTGCGCATCGGTCGTCCTTGACTACTGGGTGGCTTCCTATGGTCCGCTGTACCGGCTGCTCTCTGACGGGGAACCCCAGTTCTCAAGCCACTGCTCCCCATTGAGCCTAAGGTGACATCCCCGTCGCACCCGCAGACGAACGGGCAGACGGAGCGGTTCAACCGCACGATGCATACGATCATCAACCACTACGTGGCGGATCATCCGCGGTCGTGAGACCAACTCCTCGAGGCCCTGACGCTGGCGTATAGTAGTCGCCCGCACCGGAGTACCGGGGTCACGCCGTTAGAAGATGTCAACCCGATGGGGGTGTCGAGCTGGGCGTTCAAGGACGTCCTCAAGACCGGAACGTACCACCTGACGGCGCAGCGCGGCACTGCCGCCGAGAAACGGGCCCAAGCCGCCCTCCTGACCAGACTCGTGCAGCTCATCCCGCAGATGCGGGCAATGCTGAAGGCGTCTCAAGGGCGCTACGAGCGCGACCAGGACAAGCGCCTCGCGCTGAGCGCGGAGAAGCTCACCGTGAGCGGCTACGCGTGGCTGCGCGACCACGCCAAGGGGGAGAGTGCCGGCGGCAAACTGACGCACGTTGCCCGCGGGCCGTACCGGATGGTTGCCACGGCCGGACTCACGGTCCTCCTGGACGTGGATGGGAACCATTGCCGCGAAAACGTCGCGCATGTCGTCCGCGCCTCGGGCGCAGCCGCCAAGAACCCCGCCCAGCACCCCGCACTGCGGGAGGCTCTATCCTTCCACGGGGCGGAGGCCGACGGCCAGCGGTACGCCGTGGACCGCATCGCGAACCACGCGACGTTGCCCGACGGGACCCTTCGGGTCCAGGTTTACTGGACCGGGTACCCGCACCCCACCTGGATGGAAGCGGCGGATGCCGCGCACGAGAAGCTGCGCGTTGACCTGCGCCGCGCCGCGCGCTTGGGGTTGCCCCACACGCCCGCCGACCCGCCGCCGGCGGCCCCATCAGACACGGCGACAGCCATCGGCAGCGCCTCAAGCGGTACCGCAGCGCCACCCTCGGCCGTCCGCGCCTTACCCCTTGGGTCGGCAGAGCGGCTGGGCGCGGCCGGGGGGGGGGGTGAGGTTTTTAGGGGTTGGTGGGGTCTACGGGTCCGTCGAGACATGCGGGGCGGCGGAAGCTGAGCGGACGCACCACGCGGGAATCCACTGCGGGTCGCAGAGGCGAAAGGAAGCACAAGGTGACAGTCTCGACTTTATGACTCGGCGGACGACGGCCTCACGCCGTCGGAACAAGCACGAGGGCTGCGGGTCTCGGGCGATCTCCTCAATCGTGGCTGCAATACCCCCACAGGTGAACGAGGCGGCCCGCCTGGCACAGGACGCGCCACAGAGCGGCGTGAAACCACTTCGCCCACGTATTCGGGGACTTTAGGCAGGGAGGGACGACGCCGGCGAGCCCGATGCGGTCGTACTCGAGCATGGCAGCGGTGACCTCGCGGGGGCCCAGGGCGGCCCAGTTTACGGACGGGTCGTACCCGAACAAGGCGACGACCTGTTCGGACGTCAGCGAGTCCCGCCACTCCGTGGCCGTCACCGGGGTAGGGGGCGTCCATGACGCGGATAACCCCCAATCGTAGGCGATGTCCGGCTGCTCCGGGATCGGGGTCACAACGGGACCCGTGACGACCAGCTCAAGCGGCGCCGGCGCGGGACGGTCTTTGTCGTACCCGGCATCCCAACGCACGGGGCGCGGACCGGCGGCCGAAGTGGCACCGGCGGACGGGTAGTACCCGCCGCCGCGGCGGTGCTCCGGACCCCAACAGCGGTCCCCGCCGGCGTCGTCCCCGCGACCTCGAGTTCCGTCGGCGGGCCACGCAGGCCCGTCGCGGCCAGTGGCCGCATGGCCGCGACCGTTGCTCGCCTCGGGTGCCCAGCCGCCACCACGGTCGTCCCTTACATGGGTGTGGCGGCCATGCCCACCCTCCCAGCAATCCTCGCGGTCACGACGGGGGGCAGTGGCACCGCCGCCCGACTGGGGCGCCTACCCGCCGCCAGGGCTGCAGTCGCCTGCGCCGGAGTGGTCGTCGCGCCCCGAAGTGTGTCAGCGACAGTCGCGCGCCGCGACGGCGCCACCCTCCCGGGCGTCCGCACTTGGACCCCACTCGGCATTACCCGCAAGCGTCGGCGCGGCCGAGCCGCGGGGGCCGGCGGCGGAACTGACGGGACCCCCGGCACTTGCCTCCCCCTCGTTCTCTTCGTGGTCCCGGGGACCGCGCTCGCCTCCGGGGGGCTTCGACGCGGTCAAGGCGGCTCGCCTCGTGGCCGCACCCAGGGATGCGACGGCCTGCGACCTGGAGGCGTGGAACCTCGGCTGGTCCACGCCGTCACGCGCCATGTGGGCGTGACGCCGCTTCCGCGCGCGGTAAGCGGCTGACGCGGCCGCCTCCTCGGCCGACAGCGGAACGGTATCCGGGTCGGACGAGGGGAAGCCGGCCGGCACCGCCCAGAGCTCCGCCGTCAGGGGCAGCGCCGGCGGCGCGACGTCCGCGAGCCGCGGCTCCGCCAGCATGACCCCCAACCAGCTTGCGTCGACCGCGGGACGCTCACAACGCGAACGTTGTGGATTCGCCGACCAGCGACCGTTCCCACTTGGTGGGACAGCAGCGTGCTGAACGCATGCTGGCTTGGGTCGTGATGGTACGGTAACCTGTCGTGGACCGCCTCCCAAGGCACCGCCCTCATGATGGCATCGTTTTCCGCCAAGGCTTCGACGACGGAGCCGTCACCCGGCGCTAGGACGCCGACCGAGAACTTCTCCGTCAAGGCGTTGTAGCATGGCGACGGCTCGAAGACGCGGTGCGTCTCGCGGTTCGCCCGTAAGAGCCCGGACACGATGGCGGCCGTCATCATGCCGGAGGCGGTACCCTGGATAGGGTGACACGGGGACACCTGCAGAGCAACTGCTGCCGATGTACGAAAGGCGGGAACTCGTACGTCAGCAAACGCGGCGTCGCGCACCGCGCGGCCCTCTCCGGCGACAAGGGCGCCCGCGTCGGCGCCAAGCAGATGCCGGAGCGCATAGCGAGGAAGATTGCCCCGTGCCCCGCCCGTCGGGCGCTCAAGAGCTAACCTCGCGAGCGGCGCGCGGCCTCCAACGCCAAGTCGGCCGAGGCGGTCGCCAAGCCCACCGGGGCCAGGGATAGTAGGGGCTCTACGCCCCTGAAGCTGAAAAGCGCCAAGGAATGGCCGAACGGGACCGCGGGACGGTGGCGGAGGCGGGTGTGCCAGTCCTTGATGTAGGCGTACTCCTCGTCGCCGGCGACGAACGGTAGCTCCGCCGCGGGGTGCGGAACCAAAAGCACTCGACCCAGGTTGCACCGCAACATGCAGCGCAGCCATCCCGCGCTGCCGCCGACGGAACAAAGAAACAACGCGAAGTCGCGGTCGGCCGCCGGCCGGGCATCGTACCCCGCCGCCTTGGCAAACTTCCGCCAGGACCGCCACACGGCGTGCGCCCCATTCGTTTCCTGGGTATGGGCAAGATGAAAGACGTCACTGACGAGCGGCCAGTCGGCCGTGGCGATGGCTGGCCCCAGCGGAGCGAGCCACGCCCGGACGGCGGGTGGCACCGGCCGTGGCCGGAGCGCAGCGGCAGCCTGCCCCAGGAGTGGCGGAAGCTCCGCCGGCGCGCTCCTGGATCCCCCGCCGGGAACCGGGACAGGGCCCGCCGCTATGACGAGCGGCGGAGACATCGCTGCCTCGGCCGCGGTGCCGGCCACCGCAACGGCGCCCTCCGGGTGGGGCGGCTTTCGCCACTCCCTGCCGTTCGGGTCGTACGGGAGCCGCATGCCCGGCGGCACCGGCGGACGAACGGGGACGGCTAGGCGGCGCCCGGGCGGTCCCGATGTGGTCGACGTGGCAGACGCCGACACCGGTCCCGGAGCGGCGACCGCCGTGGACGGGCACGACGCGGGCATGAGGGACGAAGCCCCTACGGGGCCGGCGGGGGGCGTTGCCAGGGACGCCTCCATCTCAGCCGAAGGGAATGTAGTACTACGGGGCCCCCTATGCGCCAGGGGGCCGCCGCGGGGACGTCGGCGGCGCCGGGCGACGAGGCACCCAACGAGGGGTGGCGACGCCAGCGGTGGTGGTGGCCGACGAAGCGGCGACGCAACGGCCGGGACCATGGGGCCGCCCCGCTGCCCGGCTCAAGCCACCAGAGGAGCGTACCCGAACTGCCGCGCTTCCGTTCGCGGGCCCCGTGGGGGGCCGGGTTGGTGCGCCCGAGAGGGCGGTGGCGCGCCCGAGAGAGCGCGGCAGGCGACGGCCGACCGGGCGCCACGCGGCGGGTGCAGCGCGTTGCGCGTGAGACGGTTACTGCCCCTCGTCTGTAATGATCGCCTTGGGGGACTTGAAATTCATGGAGGGAACTATCTGCATTGGTAAGTGACGGCCCGGGTCAAATCCCGTTTGGGGCAATTGGGACCGGGCGACGGCTTCTGCCCTTCAAGCACGAAGGGCGACGACGGTGGGAGGCACCGTCGTCACCGGCAAGTACACTGTGTCTTCATGTATTGGCGTTTCGAATGGCCTGACTTCCCGGACCTCAAGTCCCATAGCGGGTGTCGCGCGAGCGCCCGAGACAGCCGTTACTTCCCTCCCCCGGAGGTGACCCCCCTGATTGTGGTACTACAGCATCAAAGGAACTCGAAGGCGCCGCCCCGGTGGACGGGGACGTCGCTACGGTGGCCGCGGCTGCCACGTCCTGGGACTGGCACGTGGCGCAAGCCGCCTTCGCGGCGGCCGAGTTGGGGGATCCGCAAGCCCTCCTGGCCGGCCAGGCCGAGCCAGCCCCGGCTGAGAGGGGACCAACCTATGTTCCCTGGACGGGCTACCGGCGTACGTCGGAGTTTGCGTGCCTGCTGACACGCGGGCCAGGGCCGGCCGCGTCCGGCGCTGCGGTGAGCCCGTATGGGACTGGAATCCCTTTTCCCGGGCGCTTCAATCACGCGTATAGTCACGCGGGGCATGACCCCGCACATCCGCGCGGGTATCCCGCTGGTGGCCCCACGCGCCGTCGCGGGGCCTGCGTCGTGTGCTACGACCCTGGCCACTGGGTGGAGCAGTGCCCCATCAAGACCCCGGAGCAGCAAGAGCGTGCTCGTCACGCGCGGGAGGCGGTCCGACGCGGACGGTCTGCGACAGGCGGCGGCCCGGCGGCGGTCACCGCACAGGCGGCCGCCTCGGGGGTGCACGTCCTCCATAAGGTGGAGCGCAGCCCGGAATCCTTCGAAACCGACGGGGGCACGACAACCGAGGAGGAGTGGCGCCAGCTGACCCGCGGTGGGTCGAGCGAGGACGCGGATGAGGAAGCAGGCGACGCCGACAATGAGGCCCAGTGAAGCGAGTATGGGGAAGTCTCCTAAGTGGGCTGCCCACCATGGCCGTGCGCCTCAAACCCTCCCGACGGCCAGCCTATATCACGGCTGCCCGACAACGGGCCATCTGGCGCTGTGGACCGGGCGTTCGGCCCTTACCCGCCTTCCGCCCCCGCATCCTACCTCGCCCGGCGGATTGACCGGAGCGGGCTGGCCCTGTTCCCTCGGCCGTGGCAGCGGCAAGGCCGGCCAGGGCCCCACCTCCGGCGGAGTCTGCGCCCTTGTTCAAGGAAGCCGAGATCCTCCTCGGGACGTTGCACGACTATAAGATCACGATTTCCGCAGGGCGCCACGCCTCCATTATGGTCGCGTCCTCTGTCGTCATCGACACTGGCCCAGGCGCCAGCGTCATCTGGCATAAGGCCCTCCCCGACGAGTGGCACGCGGCGATCACGCCGCACGCCTCGGGCGGCGGGCTCCGGCTACGCGACGCGAACAACAACCAGCTGGTGATGTCGGGAACGGTTTACTTGTTGTTCCGGGCGGGGCGGCTGTGCGTGGCCTGCACGTTCCAGGTGGTCGCCAACCTCTCCGTTTCTGCCCTGTTGGTGTGCGACTTCCTGGACGCGCACACCGGCGGGACGGCACGGCGTCGGCGATTTTTCCGGGCCCCAATGACCAGATCGACCGCCGCGCCTCAGCGTCCCGCGTGCTGCGGCTGGCATACAAGACGCAATTGGCGCCACGGTCGGCGAAGCTCACCTGGGTGCGCACCCCGTGGGGAGGCCTGGGTCAGATGTTTGGCGCCTCCAGGTTGATGACGATGCACAGGGCGACGGTCGCTAACGGGGTGCACGAGATCCTTCTCGACATCGCCTTCCTGGTCGTGATCTCGAACTTCGGGGACTGCGAGATGACCCTTCGACAGAAGACGGCTGTCGGTCGGGTCGAGGTGCTAGCCACCGGCGTCATCGCCTTGCCCTCGCCAGCGGCGCGCGGGCGGGCGGGGCCCACGCGCATCGACGTCCCAGCGGAAAACCCCTCGTTCTGTGCTGCCCCCTGCCTTATCGTAGGCGACCGGGCCACGCCAACCCCAGCGGCGGTAGGTCCGACGGACCCGTTGTGCACGGTGCAGGAGGGCGAGGACCCTCGCGTGGCGGGGCACGTCCCGCAGGGCGGCGCCGCGTGGGTGGAGGAGGACCCCCGCGGGGAGGGACCCAGCCCCGCGGGGGCCCCGGAGCCGGGACACACGGGCCCACCACGGGTGGAGGACGTCCCGTTACCCGAGGCCGAGCCGGAGCTTCACGAGCGGATCCGGGCGATGCTGCACCGGAATGAGGCCATGTGGTCGGGCCAGGCGCTAGGAGCCATCAAGGCCACGCGAAACCACATCGAGCTCTGCCCAGGGGCGAAGCCCGTGCGCGTCCCGCCTCGGCGCGCGGGACCCAAGGCCCGCCAGGCGGAAGCCGCCGAGATCGAGCGCCAGCTGGCGGCCGACGTCATCAAATCGACGTCGTCCGAACGGGAATTGCCCGTGGTGCTGGTGCCCAAGAAGGACGGTACGCTGCGGTTTTGCGTCAATTTCCGACTGCTGAACGCCGTGTCCAAGCGCGACTCGTGCCCGCTTCCACGCATGGACGAGTGCATCGACAGCCTCGACGAGGCCAAGGTCTTCTCGACGTTAGAGTGCAACGCCGGATACTGGCAGGTGCTCACCGCCGACGGCGACCGAGAAAAGACTGCCTTCGTCTGCCACAAGGGGGCCTACCACGACAAACGCATGCCCTTCGGGTTGACAAACGCCCCCGCGACGTTCCAGCGGGCGCTGGATATCATCCTGTCCGACGTCAAGTGGCAGAGCTGCCTGGTGTACCCCGACGACGTAATCGTCTACTCTTAGACGCAAGAGGAGCACGTCCAGCACATAGACGACGTCTTGCGCCTTCTGCGGGCCGCGGAGGTTACCCTTAAGTTTCCGAAGTGCCGCTTCTTCCGGACGACCGTCGAGTACCTTGGGCACGAGATTACTCCCGGCCGACTCGGCGTGCTTCAGGCGCACACGAAGGCTCGACGGGAAGCGGCGTTCCCAACTGCGCGAACGCAAGTGAGGAGCTTCATTGGCATGTGCAATGTCTCTCGGCGGTTCCTACCGAACTTCGCGCGGGTGGCCACCCCGCTTGCGGACCTCATGGGCTCGACCGCCCCGGTCATGGTGCCTCCACCAACTCCGGAGCAGTTGTTCGCGTTCGAGGATCTGAAACGCAGGCTGACTCAGCCCCCGGTGCTCGCCCTACCGCGAGCGGGCCACAAATACGTGCTGGACGTGGACGCGTGTGGCACGCAAGTCGGAGCGGCGCTGCTGCAGAAGCAGGAGGAAGGCGGGCTCCGCACTGTGGCTTACATCAGCGGTGTCCTCGAGGGAGCTGAGCGAAACTTCGGCGTGACCGAAAAGGAGTGCCTCGCCGTCGTTTGGGCGTCCCTCACGTTACGCGCCTACTTGAAGGGGGAGCGGTTTTTGGTCCGTGCGGACCACGACTGGCTCCGCTGGCTCCTTAACATCGACGGTACCGCGAATGGGCGCCTCGCCCGCTGGCGCATGCGCCTCAACGAGCTGGCCCTCGACATCGCGTACAAGTCGGGGCAAGCCCATTGGCTAGCCGACAGCATGTCCCGTCTCGTGACGTCAGGCGCCGACCGCTCGGCAGCGGACACAGGCCTGCCCGTCTTCGTCCTCACGCGGGCGGAGACGGCCCGGGGCCTGGAAACGGCAAACTAAGTGTCCGGACGTACCACGCGCGCCATCAACAAGGGCGAGGTCGCCACGGCGCAAACGGAGGATCCCTTTTGCCGCAAGATTGTCCAACTCCCAACGCCGGCCGCGCGGCGCCGTTCTTTGGGTACAGCGACGGACTCGTCCTCCGGTGGGCCGTCCACGACGGGGCTGCCCAGATCGTCATGCCGGTACCCCTTTGGGAGCGCATCCTGCGGCTGGAGCATGAGACAGCCTTGGCGGGCCACCCAGGCGAGTCCCGGATATACACCACCATGCGGCGGTACTACTTCTGGCCCGGCATGGCCGCCGACGCGGTCCTCCATTTTTGTAACTGCGCAAGTTGCGCGCGGGGCCGTGTCGGCCCGCTGCGGGGCGTCGCGGCCCTGCAGCTCTTCCCGGCGACGCTGCTCTTTCAGGACGTGACGACGGACCTGTTTGGACCGCTGGCAAAGACCGCCGCCGGCAACGAGTACATCATGCTCATCACTGACCGCTTCTCGAAGCTGGTGCGGGCAATCCCGATGGGGGGGGTCCGCGCGGTGGAATGCGCCTCCGTCCTCCTGGACTATTGGATCGGGGCCTACGGGCCCCCGGACCGCGTCCCGTCGGACGGGGGGCCCCAGTTCACCGCGCAGTTCTGGCACCAGGTATGCAAACTCTTGTCCGTCGAGGCCGAGGTGACCACCAAGGATTGGTGGAATCTGAGACTTCGTCAGTACTCCGATACAATCCATGGAAATACATAATGATTGCATGCCGGGCTCATGACAATAGCGAAAACTCAATTACGGAATAGATGAGAATTTCTGGAGAAGATCACGAGTCATATCGAATTAAGCATTTGCAACGATCTGGGATAAAATCCGATCGCGACATTCGATAAGATCGCAACTCTCCTGGCATCGCGAGCGGGACGGGGAACAAAG
>Ga0115031_1001469_pt1 | contig 17573 bp, 17 predicted proteins | sample Maine_Asex4_meta_FD_87301 | JGI IMG/M metagenome (GOLD analysis project Ga0115031, IMG submission 87301) | Marine algal microbial communities from Maine, USA - Maine_Asex4_metaG | ecosystem: Host-associated > Algae > Red algae > Unclassified | place: Maine, USA | collected 2015-01-05
AGCCGGAGCCGGAGCCGGAGCCGGAGCCGGAGCCGCGTTCCCGTCGGGGCTCATGGCTGCAACTGGGCGTTCCATGGTCGCCGTCGTCGAACCAGCGCCAGGACCATCGGCCGCGGTCGCTGGACCGCCCGAATTCGGTGCTGGGGCAGCTGGGGCCGCGGCGCGCGGGGCTGCGGGAGCAGGATGCAGATCTCCGAAGTAATCGTCGCCCACATCGATGTAGCTCATCAGGTTGTCACCGTCGTCGAGTGCAGCCGCACCGCCGACGATCTCCATGATCTCGGAGGTGATCGACGCCTGACGGGCGCGGTTCATGACGATGCTCAGGCTGCTGATCAGATCCTCGGCATTGTCGGTGGCCGACTTCATGGCACGTTGACGGAAAGCATGCTCGGACGCCGCAGCATTGAGGAGGGCAGCGTAGATACGCGCCTCGACGTAGCGCGGCAGAAGCGAATCGAGGATCTCGGTCGGGTCCGGTTCGAATTCGTAGTCGCCACCGGAGCCATCGCTGCTGCCAGCCTTGCCGTCGCCGCCCGACACCGTGTCCGCACTCAGCGGAACGAGCGGGCGCAACACGACCTCTTGGCTGCCGGCCGTGATGAACCGGGTGTAGACGAGCTCGACCTTGTCGACCTTGCCGGACAGGAACAGATCGACGACGTACTCGCCGATACGACGCGCGTCTTCATAGCTCGGCTGGTCGCTGAAGCCCATGAACGACTGGCTCATCGTGTAGTCACGGAAGCGGAAGTAGCCGTCAGCCTTCTTGCCGACCGGAACGATCGTGTAGTCCTTGCCGGACAGCACGTCGGCCTTCACTTCGCCTTCGGTCGCACGCTGGACGCCGGCGTTGTAGCCGCCGCACAGGCCACGGTCAGCAGTGATTGCGACGTAACAGGTCGTCTTCACCTCGTCGCGTCCGGCAAGCATCGGCGCATCGTTGGATGCTCCGGCTGCGGCGAGGTCCTTGACGACCTCGGTGATCTGCTCGGAATACGGCACCGCTGCCTGAACGCGTTGCTGCGCCTTGACGATGCGCGAACCGGCGATCAGTTCCATGGCTCGCGTGATCTTCTTGGTGGACTGCATCGCCTTGATGCGGCCACGCAGAATTCTCTCTGTTCCACCTGCCATTACAACACTCCTCGGCTGACCGGACGCAGGTGCGACCACGCGACGTCGCCGAGGAGGGCAGCGTCGTCGCTGGCGCTCCGCTCAGTGCCGGTTGGCGTGATGTGGTCCGGTGTCATAGTCATTCTTCGATAGTTGGTCGGGTCTGGACGGTGTCAGTGCGCGGATGGGCTTCGAATTATTCGGTGGCCAGCGTCTTGTTGGACGCTGCGTTACCCATTTCGTCGGCGTCGACCGACGATGGGTCGGTCGGATTGCCAGCGGACTCACCACTCGGCGAGAACTGACTCTTGAAGGTGTCCACGGCGCCCGCAAGGGAGTCGGGAATCTTCTGCGTCTTCAGTTCGTCCATCAGGCCGGCATGGTTGGAGCGCATGAAGTCGAGCAACTCGGCTTCGAAGCGTGCAACGTCGGAGACCGGCAGATCGTCGAGGTAACCCTTCGTTCCGGCGAACAGCGAGACGACTTGGTCCTGGACCGGCATCGGGCTGTTGAGCGGTTGCTTGAGCAGTTCGACGAGGCGGTAGCCACGCTCGAGCTGAGCCTTGGAGATCGCGTCGAGTTCGGAACCGAACGTCGCGAACGCCTCGAGCTCACGGAACTGTGCGAGGTCGAGCTTCAAGGTGCCGGCGACACCCTTCATCGACTTCGTCTGGGCGGCCGAGCCGACTCGGGACACCGAAATGCCCACGTCGACGGCGGGGCGGACACCTGATTTGAAGAGGTTGTCCTGCAGGAAGACCTGGCCATCGGTGATCGAGATCACGTTGGTCGGAATGAACGCCGAAACGTCACCGGCCTTGGTCTCGATGATCGGCAGTGCGGTCAGCGACCCTGCGCCATTCTCGTCGGACAGCTTGGCGCTGCGCTCGAGGAGGCGGGAGTGCAAGTAGAACACGTCGCCCGGGTAGGCCTCACGGCCCGGCGGGCGGCGCAGGAGCAGCGAGATCTGGCGATATGCGTCAGCCTGCTTGGACAGGTCGTCATAGACGATGAGGGCATGCTCGCCGTTGTCCATCCAGTGCTGGCCGATTGCGCAGCCGGCATAGGGGGCGAGGTACTTGAACGGTGCCGGGTCGCCCGCAGGTGCGGTCACGACGACGGTGTACTCCATGGCGCCGGCCTGGCGCAGGGTGTCGACGGTCTGGGCGACCGTGGAGCCCTTCTGGCCGATGGCGACGTAGATGCACTTCACGCCCAGACCCTTTTGGTTCAGGATCGTGTCGATGGCAACGGCGGTCTTACCGGTCTTGCGGTCACCGATGATCAGCTCTCGCTGGCCACGGCCGATCGGCGTCATTGCGTCGATCGACTTGATGCCGGTCTGGAGCGGCTCGTGCACCGGCTTGCGGCCGAGGATGCCCGGTGCCTGGATTTCCATACGTCGTTGCTGGACACCGGCGAGTTCGCCGGCGCCGTCGACGGGCTCGCCGAGTGCATTGACGACACGACCGAGCATGCCATCACCGACAGGCATCGACAAGATGCTGCCGGTTGCCTTGACGGTCTGGCCTTCTTCGATCTTGTCCACGTCACCCAGGACGACGGCGCCGATGGAGCCTTCGTCGAGGTTGAGGGCCAGGCCGACCGAGCCGTCTTCGAACTCGAGGAGTTCGTTCACTGCTGCGTCGGGCAGACCGGACACGCGGGCGATGCCGTCGCCGACTTCGGCGACGCGGCCGACGGTGCGGGCTTCGAGCGACGGCGTGAAGCCGTCGAGGTTCTTCTTGAGCGCCGATGCGATGTCGGCGGCGGAGATGGTGAGTTCAGCCATTCTGATTTTTCCTGACGGTCAGCAAATGAGTGGTCGTACAGCTTCTGGGTCGGCTCTTAGAGCCGGCTCTTCAGCTGGTCGATGCGAGTACGGACGGTGTCGTCGATGACGGTGTCGCCGATGGTGGCCACGACGCCTCCGAGAACGGAGGGGTCGACGATGGCCTTGAGGTTGATGCTCGAGCCGGTGGCGTTTTCGAGGGCCGCCTTGATGCGGTCCTGCTGGTCGGAGGAGAGCGCAACAGCGGTGCGCACCTCGGCGACGGCGAGATCCTTGGTTCCAGCGGCACGCTGTACCAGTTGGTCGACGATGGCGGGCAGCTCACGGCCACGGCCGGAACCGACGACCATCGACACGAGCTGTGTGGTCGTGCTGGTCGCCTTGCCACCGAGAAGATCTTCGATGATGGCCTGACGCTTTTCGGCGGGGACCTGATCGTCGGTCAGTGCACTGCGCAGCTCGTCGCTCGACTCATAGGAGCGAGCGAACCGGAACAGCTCGTCTTCGACCTCGTCGAGCGTTCCCTCGGCGCGAGCGATCTCGAAGAGTGCTCGGGCGTAGCCCTGGATACGTGCGTCGCTCATGCCGACACTCCTGACTGTGCTCCGACTCGGGAGATGAATCCCTCGATGAGGTCCTGCTGTGCTGCGTCGTCGAGCGTGCCGTTGACGACACTGTCGATGGCGTTGGATGAATACCGTGCGATCTCGGCACGCAGCTCGTCGCCACTCCGGCCGGCGGCAGAGACCAGTTCGGCTTCGGCCCGGGCTTCGACGTCGGCCATCTCGGCCTGGAGTCGCGCCCGACCTTCGGTCAGCAGCGCTTCGGCCTGCGTGTCGGCTTCGGCATAGAGGCGACCGCGCTCGGCGTCGATGTCGCCCTTGGCGGAACGAATCCGCTGAGCCTCGGCCTCAGCGGCTGTGGCTGCTGCTGCTGAGTCGTCGAGGTCCTTCTGGATGCCGGCGGTGCGGTCCTTGAAGAACTTCTTGACCGACGGTCCGGCGAACTTGAAGATAGCGCCGAAGATGATGATCGACGCCAACGAACCCGCGATGAGCTCACCGGTGGGCGGCAACATCGGGTGCAGCGATGTCGAACCCACACCATCGTTGGGGACGACTTCGGCAGCGACGAGGCCTTGGACAGTTGCAAGCATGCTCATGCGTTTGCTCCCATCGAGTCGTTCACCGCTGCGCTGACGACGTCAGCGCTCGGTGGACGGCCAGTCGCCAACTCGCCTGCGCGGGCTGCGACGTCTGAGACAGCCGCAGCGATCTGCGAACTCGCTGCCTGGCGCGCAGCATCGACTTCAGCAGCCGCGGTCGCACGTTTGTCAGCGATGCGGGCGTTGACCTGCGTGAGCATCTCGTTGCGTTCGCCTTCGAGCGTTGCACGGGCCGCATCGACTCGTCCCTGGGCGTCGGAGCGGACCGATGCGACCTGGGCGTCGTACTCGGCGACTTCGGCACGGGCCGACGCTGTGAGCGTGTCGGCCTTTTCGAAGTCACCCTGGATGCTTTCGTATCGCGCCGTCATGCCGGCCCGAACCTTCGGGAACAGCACATAGCGAAGCACGACCGCGAGCACGATGAACGAACCGAACCCCCAGATGACCTCTTTGGCCTCTGGGAGAATCGGGATGAGTTCAGGGCACCCGGCCGACGATGTATCGCTCGTCGGAAACTCGGGGTTGCCCTCGAGGTCGGTGCGTTCGCACGTGTCGGCTTCGATCAGGTTGACCTGAACGTTGCCTCCGGTGTGCGAAGTTGTGACGACTGCTTTCAGCACGTCGACTCCTTGCAAGTGGATCGGCAGATTGGATGGATGAGTTGGTGCGTGGTGCTGAGTTCGCTCAGGCGAACTTCAACAGAATGAAGACCACGAAGCCAATGAGGGCGAGTGCCTCGGTGAAGGCGATGCCGAGGAACATGGTGGTACGAACCATGCCGGCTGCTTCGGGCTGTCGAGCCATTGCCTCGACGGACTTGCCGACGAGGTAGCCGATGCCGATGCCAGGACCGATGGCCGCGAGACCATAGGCCATACCGGCGCCAGTGGCGGCGGCAATGTTCTTGGCGTCCGGGTCGAATGCGCCCGATTCTTCGACGGCGACGAGTGCGCTGAGTGCTTCCATGATGTGTTTTCTCCTGTGTGCTTTCTGAGATGAGTGGGAGATCGTTGTGATCAGTTGACCGTGCGGCCGGGGTGATGAAAAGAGTGGGTGAGGAGCAGCGTCAGTGCTCTTCGGCGTGACCCACGGTGGAGTTGTTGATGTACACGGCGGCGAGGATCGTGAAGATGTAGGCCTGGAGGAACGCGACCAGGATCTCGAAGCCCGTGATGAAGAGCAGCATGAAGAACGGCAGGATGCTGGCCGGAACCAGGAAGAGCTGCTGTGTCTCTGCGGTTGCGAGTGCTTCGGTCAGCAGGCCGAACGTGACGAGCAGGATGTGGCCTGCCATCAGGTTCGCCATGAGTCGCACGGTGAGGCTGAACGGGGTGACGAAGATGGTCGAGATGAACTCGATGCCACCGACGAGCGGCTTGAGTGCCGTCGGGACACCTGCGGGCCAGAGCAGGCCGGTGAAGTAGCCAGCGCCCTGGTGCTTCAGGCCGGTTCCGATGAAGACGACCCAGACGAGCAGCGAGAGACACAGCGGAATGGCGATTCGAGCGGTCGCCGGCATCTGGAAGATCGGGATGACGCCGGGGATGTTGCACAAGAAGATGAAGATGAAGAGGCTCATCAGGAACGGCGTCCAGCCCAGCCCGGACTTGCCGAGGGTCTGCATCACGATGCCCTCTTCGATGAACTCGATCGTGGTCTCGGCGAGGTTGCGGGCGCCGGTCGGTGCCTTCTTGGCGTCGGCACGAGCGGCGAGGGCGAACAGGCCCATGCCGATGATCGCTGCGAGCACAGCGATGAGAGCGATCTTGTTGAAGGTCGGGAAGATGTCTTGCCAACGAAGAAGTTCGTTGATCGGCGGGAAGACGAGGCCACGTTCAGCGAGCACGTTGATTTCCGTTTCAGTCGTGGGGGTTCAGCAGATGAGGATCAGCGGAAAGGAGGATAGGTCAGATTGTTTGTTCGCGGTCGATTTGCGGGACATCAGTTTTGAGACCCGGTTGCGACAGTGAGAGTGCGACGTACTTCATCTCCCAGAAGAGGAGACCAAGGTGAGTCACGATGATGGTCGATCCGAGTGCTGGAAGTGAAATCCAAGACGCATCCTTCACGAGCCAGACGGCGAGAAAGATCAAGCCGAGACGGATCAGATAGCCGAAGAGCGTTGCACCCATCATCAATCCGAGAGAGATTCGAGCGGCTGCAGCGATGAGCCCCGCCGCCAATGCGAAGTTGACGAGCACGATCGTGATGCCGTACGCGCTCGACCATGCACCGTCGCCGCCCCAGATGACGCCACATACAGCGATCAGCACAGGAGCGACCATGAGGCCACGCTTGATGATGTCGTTCGAGACGGCGACCTCCGGGGCCGGGCCGTCGAAACGGGTCGTGAACGCGTCGCCGGTCGCTGCACTCATGCCGCAGTCTCCGGATCGCTCGCGGCAACTGCTGTGGCAGTTCTTTCACCCTCTGCTTCGAGCGCTGCGGTGGCAGCGGGGCCTCGACGTTTGCTTTCGAGCTCGTCCATACGGGCGTCGTAGTTGTACTTGAACTTGTAGAAGAGGCCGACGGAACCAATCAAGGTCATGACGATCATGAAGATCGGAATCGTGCCGAAGAGCCGATCGAGCCCGTACCCCGCGAGCAGGAAGATCGCCAACATGATCACGGCGTCCATGCCGTGACCGAGCGAATCGCCGGTGTTGACGCGCTTCGTGGTGTTGATGGGGAGGAACTTCATCGGAACGGGAGGTTCGCCATGGACCTGATTTCGAGTGATCAGAGACTGATCGAGGTACTCGGAACCAGAGCTTGTGAACGCATGCACAACCTAGTCGTTGCGCCCACCGGACGGCAACTGTGTGCGCAAGTTCTCACCGTCGACGTCCAACCGCAACTGTTCGTGCTCGCCAGCGCCATCCGATCGACGGCTGTCGGACACGGCAAGGAGCGGCACCCCGTCAGCCGGTGCCCCGTTCTGACGACGCTTGGCACGCACACTCGGATGCAGCACGGTGTAGAGCACGACGCCGAGAATGGCGATGCCGAAGGGCAGGTAGGTCGGGTTCTGATCACTCAACGTCGGATAGAGGACGAATGCACTGAGCAACGCTGTCCAGAGCCACAAGATGACGACGCTGCGTCGATGGCCGTGGCCCATCTCCATCAATCGGTGGTGCAGGTGGCCCTTGTCGGCTGACGCCAGCCCTTGGCGACTTCGAGCCCGGCGGAAGATGGCGAACAACGTGTCGAAGATCGGCACGCCGAGCACGAGGAGCGGGATGACCAACGGAGCGAGGAAGAAGTAGGTCCGCCCGATCGACGGCTCGGCTCGACCGCCGACCACGCTGGTCGACACGGCCATCAGCAACCCGAGCAACAGCGCGCCGCCATCACCCATGAAGATGCGCGCAGGATTGAAGTTGTGCGGGAGGAAGCCGATGCACACCCCTGCTGCGATCACGGCAACGAGTGGTCCGACGGTCACGGTGTCGAGCAGATCACGAGCGCTCAGCCGTTCGGCATACAGAAAGAACGAGATCGCACCGATACCGACGATGCCTGCAGCGAGACCGTCGAGTCCATCGATCAGGTTGATCGCCTGGCTCATCCCGAGCAGCCAGAGCACGGTGATCAGGGGCAGCAGGCTCTCGTCGATCAGGATCACGCCCTCGTAGAACGGCAGCCGGAACTCGAACATCGTCACGCCGAAGCGCCACAGCACCAGCCCGGCGAGCAACGTGCCGAAGACCTTCGCTGGAGGCGAGATGTCGCGCACATCGTCCAGCGCTCCGACCAGGAAGATGATCGTGGCTGCGATCAACACTCCCCACGGCTCGGAGTTGCTCTCGAAGACCACGTCGAAGGCCCCGCTCAGCCAGGCCGTGACGAACCCGGCGACGAAACCGAGATACATGCCCGCGCCGCCGATGTCGGGCAGGGCTATTTCGTGAACGGTGCGGTCACTGGGCAGATACACCCACCCCTTCCGCCGAGCGAGGGCGCCGACGAGTGGCGTCACGGCGAAGGTGACCGCTGCAGCGACTGCTCCCATCAGCAGGTAGGACCCAAACGTCGGCACGATCCGCGATCCTATTCGCCTCGCCACCGCCACTCCATGTCGCCCTGCGCCCCACCCCACGCCCGACGGCCCACGCCTGTTCTCTCACCCACACCGCCCCACCAGACGGTGGTCCGCACCATGCTCCTGCGATTGCCAACCGCAGCAGCTCGCGAGTCGGCCCCTCGGCGCGTCAGTAAGCAGGAAACCTGGCGCAGAGGGCAGCGACGTCGGCCTTGACGGCTGCGAGTGCGTCGACGTCACCGACATGACGGAGCGCCGTGGCGATCAGGCCCGCGATGATCGGCATCTCTGCTTCGGTCATGCCCTGCGTGGTGACCGACGGCGTTCCGATCCGCACACCGCTGGTGACGAATGGGCTGCGTGGATCGTCGGGGATCGTGTTCTTGTTGAGCGTGATCCCGGCTTCGTCGAGCGTGGCCTGGGCGACTTTGCCGGTGAGTTCGGCGTCGAACGGCGTGAGGTCGACGACCATCAGGTGGTTGTCGGTGCCGCCCGAGACGAGCCGGAAGCCCTCCGACGCAAGAGCGGCAGCGAGCGCCGAGGCATTCGTCACGACCTGATGCGCGTACTCGGTGAACGACGGGTCTGCGGCCTCTCGGAATGCAATGGCCTTCCCCGCGATGGCGTGCTCGAGCGGCCCGCCCTGCCAGCCGGGGAACACGGCCTTGTCGATCGCCTTGGCGTGCTCGGCCTTCGACAGGATGCAACCGCCGCGCGGACCGCGCAGTGTCTTGTGCGTCGTGAACGTGACGACGTCGGCGAACGGGACCGGGTTCGGGTGGGCGCCGCCGGCGACGAGTCCTGCGAGATGCGCGATGTCGAACATCAGGAGTGCGCCGACTTCGTCGGCAATGGCCTTGAAGGGCTCGGGGTCCAGACGACGCGGGTACGACGTCGTGCCGGCGACGATCATCTTCGGCCGGTGCTCGACGGCGAGCTCGCGCACCGCATCCATGTCGATGCGGTCTTCGGCGCCGGTTCCGTAGGCGACGAAGTTGTAGAGCATGCCCGACGCGTTGACCGGCGAACCGTGGGTGAGATGACCGCCGTGGTCGAGGCTCAGCCCGAGGATCGTGTCGCCTGGCTGCAACAGCGCCTGATACACGCACATGTTTGCATTGGCACCGGAGTGCGGCTGCACATTGGCGTGCTCGGCGCCGAAGAGCGCCTTCACCCGATCGATGGCGAGTTGCTCGATGTCGTCGACGATCATGTTGCCGCCGTAGTACCGCTTGCCCGGGTAGCCCTCGGAGTACTTGTTCGTGAGCACTGAACCGGTCGCGGCCATCACGGCTGGCGACGTGAAGTTCTCCGAAGCAATGAGCTGGAGACCCGTGGTCTGACGCTCGATCTCTTGTTCGAGGAGCGCCAGGACAGCGCTGTCGGGGTCTGTGTCAGAAGGAAAAGGCATGGGAGCTCCGTTCAGAGGCAACTCGTTACGCTTTGGGGTCTGACCCCAAGGCGTAACTAGTTGAAGTTGGCTTCGAGTTCGGTGATCTGGTCGACGCGGCGCTGATGACGACCGCCTTCGAACTGCTGGGTGAGGAAGATCTGAACGACCTCCTCGGCAACGCCGGTTCCGACGACGCGGGCGCCCATCGACAGCACGTTGGCGTCGTTGTGTTCGCGCGCCATGCGAGCGGTGTAGAGGCAGTTGCACAGTGCGGCGCGCACGCCCCGCACCTTGTTGGCCGCGAGCTGTTCACCTTGACCGCTTCCGCCGAGCACGATGCCGAAGTCGGCATCGCCATCTCGAACCGTGCGGCCGACGCCGGCACAGATCCCGGGGTAGTCGACCGACTCGGTCGAATGCGTTCCCTGATCGTCGACGGAGTGACCGGCGCCTTCCATGAAGGTGATCAGATGTTGCTTGAGGTCGTAGCCCGCGTGATCCGAGCCGATTGCGATTCGTGCCATCCGGGTCGAGTGTAGGAGTCCGGCGGCAAGCCCCGTACACGACTTGACGAATCGTCCGGCTCGCAGCAACGACCGGCGCGATTCGTAGAGTCGACGGCGTGACTCTCGACCCTCGTACACCCGTCATCATCGGCGTCGGCCAACACAACCATCGAGCCAGCAGCATCGACGATGCATTGAATCCCATCGAGCTCATGGAACGGGCGGTGCTGGCGGCGTCGGACGATGCGGGCCTCGACGGACCGCCTGCCGCCGACTCGATTCGGGTGGTCAGCGTGATTGGTTGGCGCTTCCGCAATGCTGCGCGCTTCCTAGCCCAGCGGCTCGGCCTCGGCGGGCCCGAACAGAACGACATCGAACTCGCCGAATCGACCATGGGCGGCAACAGCCCACAGTCGCTGCTCAACACGACTGCCGCCGAAATCCTCGACGGGCAGGTCGACGTCGTCGTCCTCTCCGGGGCCGAAGCATTCAAGACGTTCATGCGGGCCCGCAAACAGGGCATCACGCTCGAGTGGCCCAAAGCCGCCGACGACGACCTGCCCCGCTACATCGGCAAGGAACTCGACATGAACTTGCCAGCAGAGAAGGACCGCGGCCTGTACATGCCGGTCCAGATGTATCCGATGTTCGAGACTGCGTTGCGGGCTCGATCCGGACGGACTGTGGAACAGCACCAGCAATTCCTGGGCGACCTCTACGCCGGTCTCAGCGACGTCGCTGCGGGCAACCCACACGCATGGATACAGGAATCGAAGACTGCCGCAGAGATCACCACCGTGACCGATTCGAACCGAATGATCGGCTTCCCGTACCCGAAGCTCATGAACTCGAACAACGACGTCGACATGGGCGCGGCGATCATCATGTGCACCGTCGAGGCGGCCGAGCGAATGGGCGTCGCTCGTGACAAGTGGGTGTTTCCGCACGCCGGCACCGATTCCCACGAGCATCCCTTCGTGTCGCACCGCGACACCTTCGCCAAGACTCCAGCAGTCGAACTCGGCGGCAACATGGCACTCGACCTCGCTGGCATCGACATCGACGACGTGTCGGTCCTGGACCTCTACTCCTGCTTCCCTTCGGCCGTGCAACTCGGCGCGCAGTCGCTCGGTGTCGACATCACACCGGGCACTGGCCGCCAATGGTCGCGTACCGGTGGCCTCACCTTCTGTGGGGGGCCATGGAACAACTACGTGATGCACGCGATAGCGACCGTCGTCGATGATCTCCGAGACCGCCCGGGCGAGTACGGCTTCACGTGGGCCAACGGCGGCTACGCAACCAAGCATGCCTTCGGGGTGTACAGCACCGCTCCCCCAGCCACTGCGTTCCGACACGGCTCGCCGCAGGACGAGGTCGATGCGCTCCCGAAACGCCAGTTGGCATCACCAGCGGATGCAGCGGGCCGCTCGACGATCGAGGCGTACTCGGTGATGTTCTCTCGCGAGGGAGTCCCCGAAACGGCGTACGCCTCATGCCTGCTCGCCGACGGCCGCCGCGCCTGGGGCGTGTCGTCGGACCCAGCGATCGCTGCCGCCTTGTGCGATGGCGAATGGGTGGGCGCCGGCTGCGAACTCGACCCCGACGGCGCGCTGCTGGTGTGAGACGACGTGGTGCCAGGCACCAAGTCGTCTCAGTTGTCGATGCCGTCGTTGCCGGAGAGGATGCCTCCGTCGGGGCAGGTGTTCGCGAGGTAGGTCTCGGTCAACGGAATCGACGCATCGGTTCTCAGCGTCTCGTCCTCGACAATGCTCGGCTGCTCGTCCGAAAACGATGCGATGGCGGAATCAAGCGCTGCGGTGTCGATGTCGGAGGTGAGATCGAAGTCGATGAAGGGATCGTCGACACCCACGATCGCGAGTGTTCGGAGCCAGAGATCGCGGAGCGAATCAGGATCGACGCCCGCTGCTTCGAGGTCGGCCTCGGCCAACAGCGCCCGGGTGAAGAACGGCCCGGCGAAGTCGACGACCAGCGCAGTGCGCTCGGCTTCGAGCTCGGCGGGAAGGTTGGCTTCAAGTGCTTCGACAGCAGAGGTCACCGAACTCGCAGCGATCACTTCGAGTCGGAACGCGTTCGCTGAATCGCCGACCGCCGAGGTGAGACCGAGTGCCTGGAAACTGCCGGCGAACTCACTCCATGCTCGGCAGAACACGTCGGCGCTCTCGATGCCGGGGACGCCGGTCTCTGGGATCGGTTCGATCGCCGGCGCAGAAGGTTGGGCGGCGAGGTCGAAATCGGTGGTCGGCGCAACGTCGTTCGCAATGTCGCCGGAAGCTGCGTCGCCGGAAGCAATGTCGCCGGAAGCTGCGTCGGTGTCGGACTCGGTGACCGGCACCAGGTCCGGCCCGGCGTCGACCGAGTCGATCGGCTCGGCGACGGGCGGGGACTCCGCGCTCGGCGAGCTGTCGCTGCCGGAGGCGCTGCAGGCCGCGAGCATCGCTGCCGCAAGCGCGACGCTGCTCACCAGATGTGCTCGACGAGTCCAACCCACTCCGCCGTGTCCCCGGTGCGCAACGCCCGACGCCTGCTCGGCGCCCGCACTCGTCGTCTCGACCAACACATCGTGGCGCTTCTCCATACCGCCAGTGTGGCCGACGAGCTGCCATGCTCGACGCCATGTCAGGACCAGCTGATCCCGCAGACCCGAACAGCCAGTCGAAGGATGGCGCGCTGCGCATCCTGCTCGATTGCGATCCGGGCCACGACGACGTCATTGCGATCGTGGTCGCTGCCCGCCACACCGAGATGGTGGGCATCACCACGGTTGCAGGAAACGCCCCGCTGGAACAGACGACCCACAACACGCTCGTCCTACGCGACATGCTCGGACTCGATGTCGCTGTGCACTCCGGCGCAGACCGACCGCTCGACCGTGATCTCGAGGCGGCCCCGGACATTCATGGTGTGAGCGGACTCGACGGCGCTGATCTCCCCGTACCGACGACTCCGCTCGATGGCACCGACGCTGTGAGGTTCATCGTCGATTCGTGCCATGAGCATGACGGCCTCTGGCTTGTTCCGACCGGACCGCTCACCAACATCGCGCTCGCGCTTCGATCCGACCCGTCGATTGCACGGCGCGTCGCTGGCATCTCGTTGATGGGTGGCGGCTCGTTCGGCAACCGCACGGCCGTCGGCGAGTTCAACATCTGGGGCGACCCAGAGGCCGCGGCCGAAGTCTTCGCGTGCGGAGCGCCGATCGTGATGGCCGGACTCGATGTGACCCACCGTTTCAGGGCAACACCTCAACGCATCGAGCGTCTCCGCCAGGTCGGTGGCACCCTCGCCGTGACCCTGGCCGACCTCCTTGTCTTCTTCTCCGACATGTACCGCGCCGCGCACGACGAGGGCTCGATCGACGGCGCTGCAATTCACGACCCATTGGCCGTGCTCGCACTGACACACCCGGAGCTGTTCACCCGAGCGGCCCGCCACGTCGCCGTCGAGACCAACGGTCGACTGACGCGCGGCATGACGGTCATCGACGAGCGACGAGTCGTCCACCGGCTCGCAGCGAACACCGATGTCCTCACCTCCGTCGACGCTGCGCAGGCCTTCGACATCGTGGTCGAGGCCGTCGAGCACTTCACACCCTGACCGCGCAGCACCCAACAGTGCGCGCCGCTGACTTTCGAGTCCGGCGACCTGCACGTTCCGTAGTGTGTGCAACGTGACCGCAACGGACTCCGACGACACCCAGAACGACGACACCCAGAACGACAACACCCAGATTCACGACATCCACGAGGAGTCCTCGGACACGTTCCCCCGGCAACACGCCCGGACGCAGCGATTCACGTTGGGCGCACCGCGCGACATCACCGTGTCCGCCGATGGTCGACGAGTGGTCTTCCTGCGCAGTTCGGGGGGATCCGACTCGGTCAACGGACTCTGGGTGCTCGACGTGGCGACCGGCGAGGAACGTCTCGTCGGCGACCCCCGTGCGCTGCTCGCCGGCGACGACGCTGCCGGCAAGGGCGAGGGCGGAGATCTTCCCGCCGAGGAACGAGCACGACGCGAACGGGCTCGCGAAAGCGGTGGCGGGATCACCGGCTACGCCACCGACCGGTCGAGCAAAGTCGCTGCGTTCGCCCTGGGCGGACGGCTGTTCGCCGCCGGTCTCGTCAGCGGAGTGGCCAGATCGCTTGCTGCGGCCGGGCCCGTGATCGACCCGCGACCCGACCCGACAGCGCGCCGCATTGCCTACGTGAGCGGCCGCCTGCTGTGCATCGGCGAACTGGACGGATCCTGGCGTGTCCTCGCCGGCGGCGACCCGAGCGAGGCGGACACCGTCTCGTGGGGCAGCGCTGACTTCATCGCCGCCGAGGAGATGCACCGGTTCCGCGGCCACTGGTGGAGCCCAGACGGCAACACGATCGCCACCTGCCGTGTCGACACGGCACCTGTCGCCGAGTGGACCATCGCAGACCCGGCATCGCCTGAGACCCCCGCCCGCACCGTGCGCTACCCGGCTGCCGGCAGCGACAACGCCGACGTCACCTTGCACCTGATCGGCTTGAACGGGACGCGCACCGACGTCGACTGGGACCGAACATCATTCCCCTACCTCGCTGCGATCGACTGGAATGACGCCGGTCTGATCATGACCGTGCAGGCCCGCGACCAACGCTCGACGCTCACCCTCCAGGTCGATGAGATCACCGGCGAAACCAGCCTGCTGACCCACGACGAGGACGACGCCTGGGTCGAACTGGTCCCTGGCACCCCGCGGCTGCTGGGCGACGGAACGCTCGTCTCCACGGCTGATCGCGCCGACGCAAGACGATTGATGGTCGCCGGCGAGCCCGTGACGCCACCCGATCTTCAGGTACGCGCCGTGCTGTCGGCGACAACCGAGCGGGTCAGGTTCACCGCCAACTCGATCGACGATGCCACCTCGCTGCACGTCTGGGAGCGAACGGCGGACGGCACGTTGACGGCGCTCACCGACGAGCCCGGCATCCACTCACTCATCAGCGGCGGCCCTACGACGGCCGTCCGCTCTGCGTCGATGGACGAGCCAGGCGCCACCGTCACGGTGACCCGCAGCCCCCGAGACGTCGAGGGCGAAGCTGCACGCGTCGGGTCCTCGGGGCACGACGTCGTCGAGACGACGCACATCATCGCGTCGCACGCCGAGACGCCGCTCGTCGTGCCGAACGTCGAGTTCTTCCAGACCGACGACACCGGCATCAGCGTGGCGCTGCTGCTTCCCCGAGATCACCAGACGCGGTTCGAGGGCCGACCGTTGCCGGTCTTGCTCGATCCGTACGGTGGGCCGCATGCGCTGCGCGTCCAGCGCTCCCACAACGCATTCCTGGCATCGCAGTGGTTCGCAGACCAGGGCTTCGCAGTCGTCGTCGCCGACGGGCGCGGCACCCCCGGTAGAGGTTCGGCGTGGGAACGCGTCCTCAGCGGCGACCTCGCCACCGCTCCGCTCGACGACCAGATCGAAGCGATCGAGTATGTGGCGAAGCAGAGCCCGGCGCTCGACATGAATCGAGTCGGCATTCGTGGCTGGAGCTTCGGTGGCTACCTTGCTGCGCTGGCCGTGCTTCGTCGACCCGACCTGTTCCATGCCGCCATCGCCGGTGCGCCAGTCACCGAATGGCGCCTTTACGACACGCACTACACCGAGCGATACCTCGGTGACCCGAAGGTCAGCTCGGACCAGTACGACGCCAGCTCGCTGCTTCCGCTCGCTGCAGACCTCATTCGCCCGCTGCTGCTGATTCACGGGCTGGCCGACGACAACGTCATCGCGGCCCACACGCTGCAACTGTCCTCGGCACTCCTCGCCGCTGGCCGACCCCACGAAGTCCTGCCCCTCGTCGGTGTCACCCACATGACACCCCAAGAGCAGGTCGCCGAGAACCTTCTGCTCCACCAACTCGACTTTCTTCTCCGCTCGCTCCCCGCTGCGACCTGACGACGCTCGCCGACGGAGCCGCCCGACGGGCCGATCCAGCCCAATGCTGGCAATGCCCGACGCTGTTCTGTGGTCTAACGTCGTACGAGTATGAACGACCGCCTCATCGAGCTGTACCGCGGCGTCGCCGTGCATGCCACCGCCAACCTGGAGCACCAGGCCGCCCTCGAACTCCTTGCGCTGGTGATGCTGGCCGACCTGGACATCGCTGACGAGGAAGTCGAACTGGTCCGAGAGATCAGTACCGAGTGGCACGGCGACGGGTTCGCATTCGAGGAGTACCTCCGCCCGGCCATCGAAGAAGCCCGTCATGCAATCGAACGTGACCGCGTCGAAGAATTCCTCGATTCGGTCGACAGTCGGATCAGCAGCCGCGTGTTGCGCTCAGCGCTGTTCTCCGCCGCCCGCGAAGTCGCCGGCGTCGACGACGAGGTGAGCCCCGAAGAAGGTTCCATTCTGGCCGCCATCGCCGTCCGCTTCGACTGAGCAGCTGGTCAGCGCGGCCTCGGCGAGGTGTGCTGCGCGATTGCGATTCGGTCGTGGCCAGCGGCGTCGCGCTCGATGTCGATGTCCGTGTAGCCGTTGGTCTCAAGGATGGAGCGCACCGAGTCGCCCTGATCGTGGCCGATCTCGAGCACCAGCCACCCTTGCGGAGCCAGGTGCCGGTCCGCGCCACTGATGATGGTCCGCAGATCGTCGAGGCCATCGGGTCCTGCCAACAGCGCCGCCAACGGCTCCCACTTGCTGACGATCGCCTCGAGCTCCGGAGAGTCGACAGCGACGTAGGGCGGGTTCGACACGATCACGTCGGCCAGCAGCCCGTCGGGAAGAGCGTCGAACCAGGAGCCATGAGCGATCCGCACATTCTGTGCCGCTCGGCCGATGCCCGCAAGGTTCGCCCGAGCGACGTCGAGCGCATCGACGCTCGCATCGGTCAGCCACACTGACGTGCCGATCATCGGAAGTTCGTCGGCAAGCGCCAAGCCGATCGCACCGGAGCCGGTCCCGAGATCGATCACCGTTCGCTGCCCGTCGATACGCCGGGCCAGTGTGAGGGCGACCTCGGCAACCATCTCGGTCTCGGGGCGCGGAATGAGCACTCGTTCGTCGACAGCGAGGTCGAGCCGTCGAAACGCCCACTTCCCGAGTACGTACTGCAGCGGTTCGCCGGTGCGGTACCGGGCGACCATCACGTCGAGGTGGCCGACCATCCGCATCGTCGGGGCATCGTCGAGCACCGCCGGGAACTCGTTGGGTTCGGTCGACGACGCCGTCTCGCACATCCACCGTGCGTGTTGACGGTCTCCGAGGGCGTCCGCGGTCTCGTTCCAGAGCTCCTGCCACGTCGAGGTCGGCTCGGTCATTGCTCGGCGTCGCCGCCTTCCGCGAGCAGCCGGGCACGCTCGTCAGCGGCGAGTGCGTCGATGACGGGTTGCAGGTCGCCGGCGAGCGTGTCGGCGAGCCGGTAGATGGTGAAACCGATTCGATGATCGGTGACACGGTTCTCCTTGAAGTTGTAGGTCCGGATCTTCTCACTCCGGCCGCCCCCGCCGGTCTGGGAGCGTCGAGCATCGGATTGCTCTTCGCGGCGTTCGCGTTCGGC
>Ga0115031_1001473_pt1 | contig 17552 bp, 21 predicted proteins | sample Maine_Asex4_meta_FD_87301 | JGI IMG/M metagenome (GOLD analysis project Ga0115031, IMG submission 87301) | Marine algal microbial communities from Maine, USA - Maine_Asex4_metaG | ecosystem: Host-associated > Algae > Red algae > Unclassified | place: Maine, USA | collected 2015-01-05
AGAGGCTCTTTCCATGGAGGCCAGTCGAGAAATTTCTCGTACCCCACGCCGCCTGCCCCCGTGCAGTGATGTGTCAGTCCTTCAGAAAACGCGCATGTCTCATTTTTGGGACACGCACCATATGGTGGTGCCCTTTTCTTCGTGCACAAACTGTCAGGACATGCCTGCTTTAGTATTGCTGACCTCCAAAAATTGGCGGTTGCAGAGTGGTTGCAATCATTCAACAGCGTACGTGGACCAATGGAAAGGCTACGAACCATGTGAGTTACTTACACAGTCTCATCATGCAGCTCTGCGCACTGGAAACGCACATCAGGATCTCAAGATATCTGCAGAAATTTGTTGATCTCATGAGAAATCACAGGCCTGGCCCAGAACCCTCTCCATGACCTCTCCAGGCCCAAGCAAGCGGCGCAAAAGTCCCAGGAAATCTCATTGTGGGTTGCTATGGCTCTGCGTGACTCCTGCAAGACACGTTGATTGGCTTGCAAGATTACTGGCGGTAACTCCCAACCAATAAATTGATCGTGCCTTGTCGAACAGCCAATCCGACTTCATTTCTATGCTGTGTCGTCTGCTCTGCCTCCCTTCTCTCTGCAACCGCCATTTTTTGGAGGTTGGCAATATCTGTGCATTTGATTGGGCCGCGTGATCGTCACCTGTCGAAGTTGCAATGAATGACACTTTCCCCCATGACATGTCAGGATGTGCCGCCTCTTCTTACACTGTCAGGGGCTGTTCTGGAAGCACAGTGGGACCGAGTGGGTCACATTACATTATCGGACCGTTGCAGAAGGCCAGTGGGCCGAGAAAAAAAGAAAAACTGCCATGTCTCATTCTTGGGACACGCACCATAAGGCGCTCATAGGGCGCTAATACGCACAGCGCCCCCAAAATAGGGGCTCACATAACAACCCTAGTCCCATCTGTACAGAATGTGCCCGGACGGCCCGCAAACGCACAATCGGCGCACTCGTTGTTCAGAGATTATCTGCAAATCTCGAAGAAAATCTCGATAACAAACTGCTCTGGGCTACTTTACCCCATGGGACGGCTGTGAAAGGAAGAATAACTCAAGAGAACGGAGAATCTAGATTCTGCACGGACCTGGCGGTTGGAGAGCCAATGGCACGTCGTAGCTTCGCACTCAGCAGCTGTTTGCTGCTCTTATAGACCAATCGTTGGCCTGTTTTACAAAGCACACCCGGTCCTGGCCGATGAGGACAAATTAGGGAGAGCAGCAATACAGTCTCTGACATTATTTATGTTCCTCTGGCTCGACTTGCGATCGGCTGCCGTGAGGTGATCTGAATACTGCTGGGAGACAAGAGAAGTACGAAAAACAGCATTTACTGGGAACCCAAGGACGGGATGAAATCCAATTTTACTTGCCTCGGCAGAACCTGATTACGCGAGAGTGTGCCTCGTACAAACCCACCATGCCCAAACACTCTTAATCGTCCGCACCAGCCAGAACCGCATCGAACGTCTCGTCGACAGCCTCAACATCGGTCTCAGTCACCACCCGGCGATGCATCACCTGTGAATGGTCTTGATCGCTTACGATCTCGAACTCGCGCTGCAGCGTCGTGTTGGCCATCATGACTTCTAGAGCAGACACGTCCAACTGGTCGTTGTCAGCGACAGGCTGAACGTCATCAGGCTGGTGAGTGGGCTCAGTGTTGGCCGCGTTGGGCAGGCAGTCCGCCTCCAGGTTGACCGGCGTGCAATCTTCGCGGGCAACATTGCGTTCCATTCCTTCAGGATGAGCTCGGACTTGTGTAATTTGGTCCTGTCTGAGAATAAAATCAACCGGTCGACCAAAAATATTTTTGCAGTCCACATACCCCGTTCTCTTGGCGCTTGTGGTGCGTTCTTCGGCCCGGTTATATCCACTGTGGATCTAGCCGGGACGGATTTAACCGAAAAATGTCTGTACAGTCTTTCTCGAGTACTGTCCACCGTTGTCGTCGCCTGATAGGGACCAAAGTAGCCCTCTTTGTTCTTGCAGAAGACGGCAGAATCGCCCTTCCTGGCAGTGCACAGCTGTCTCGTTCTTAGAGCGTCTCCACCAATGGATCCAATCACCCAAACGCCTAAACGTGGCACGCTTTTGCCAAACGGGCATTGGTGGCTGGGATGCGATCCAAAGCTAGGGTGTGACAGTCACATATTCTAGTCGTCTAATCGACCTCGTGTCCATGACTCGCGATTGCTCTAGTTTTGGATCTTCAACGGTAGGGCCACTCCAAACATGCCTGTTTGGAGGCACGCGACTCCAACCAAGCCTGTTTGGATACGCCCCCAAACGTTTGGCAATCCCCTGGTTCCACTTTGAGCCAACCTACGCCAATGGAATGCCTGACCCGTGGCATGCAAACAGTGGTACGGCGATCGGCCATCCACTGAGGTTCTGTGAACGGCATCTGTGGATTGTTGGTCCGCCACAAAAGAGGCCCAGCCAGAGTGAGCATCCAGGGGAGCCCAAGATTGAGACGTGACCTGTTGAGTTTAGGCTCGACGTTTGGAGAGCCAGTGACAGGGCCACACGTTGGGCACTCGTGACGTTTGGCTTTGGCTTTTGGCTGCATTGGTGGGGACGCTCGTAGAGCATCTCCACCAATGGCTCCAACCGTCCAAGCAGCCAAACGTGGCACCGTTTGGCCAACTGGGGAACCAGTGGAGAAAACGAGGTCCAAAACTAGTGTGTGACGGTGGCGTGACGGCCCAAAAATAGCACTCCTCACATTATCTGATCCCTTAATGCTTCTCGTGGTGGCCTCGCGGGATTGCCCTTCTTTTGAAGCTTAAACGGCAGCGCCACTCCAAACAGGCCTGTTTGGAGCCGCCCCGAGTCGTTTGGCCAACCCCTGGTTCTCTGTTCGGACCACGAAAGCCAATGAGTCAATTTCGAGAAATCACAAAATGAAACGGAAAATCACATCCGGATCCGCCGCCGGATCGTCATCTCTCTCGCCCTTGCACTCGTCTACCTTCCCCTCCCCACCCACTATGGCCACCAAAGCCTCTGTCTCGCGTGTGATCGACACCTTTGCCTCAGGGGGAACCCTCAAGGTGGCCTTGGAACATGTCACAGCCGAGACAGGTCTCTCCACGGCCGCCCTACGAATGGCCTATCACCGCTCCCCGTCGGGCGTACGCCGCCTCCACAGCAACTGCGCCCTGAAGACCCACGAGCATGACATGCTGGTAGGAGTGGCTCAGGCATTTAGCCTGAACAACTTCCTCCTCTTGGGTGCCCAAATTCGTGCCGTCGTCAAGCGGCGGTGGGACAAGGACGTCTCCCAGCCGTGGGTCACCCGCTGGGTCCGACACCACCGCCATCAACTCTCCCTCCGGGCGTGTAAATCGCTGGCTGACAAGCGGGCGGGCCCCGAGGTTATGAAGGGGACCAAGGCCTTCTGTGGGGGGCTGAAAACTTTCTGGAACACCACTCTTTCACCCGCGCCTCGGTGTTCAACTATGACGAGACGCGGGTCACCCAAACCGGCGGCAAGTTGGTGGTCAAGCGCATTGAGGAGAGGAAGAAGGCGCGCTCTAACGCTTCAACAACTCGTAAGGCAACTTTTATACGCCTCTTGACATTTGTATCGGCGGCAGGCGACGTCTTCATGAGCGTTTTTGTCATAACGACAAATTTGGCGACAGTGATGCTGTCCCCGTCGACTGGTGCCTACACGTGGCCCCCCGGTCATCCCGGCGCTGCTGGCCTCGCTTTTTCTGCTGGTCAAAGACCGGTTACCTCGATAGGGAGCTTGGTTGGCGCGGTCGTGGACACGTTTGTTGCCGAGTGGGAGGTCCGCAACCCTGGTGTCCCTGCCATCCTGTTTGATGACCAGCTCGGCGTCTATCGGCATCCGGACGTTGCGGAAAGGGCGCTGGACAAGGCTGCCTATCTGTGTTTTCTCCCTAAGAACACGTCACACGTCATTCAGCCCCTTGACGAGGCGCCATCTGCCAGCGTCGAGTCGTTTGTGGCGGCCGCGGCACAGCACGGGGCGATTGACGGCGTGCTGAGCAACGAGGGAACCGCGAACGTGCTACTTCACGCAGCCTTCACTGCAGAGGCTCGAGCATTCTCAAGGGCGTCCATTGTGGGTGCATTCCGCAGGTGTGGGCTGTGGCCCTTCGTACCTGGACGTATGATTTCCCAAGTGGCCGATGCTTTTGGAATGGGGCACTCGGACAAGTCCACCAGGGGTTTTGCGGCTACTGCTGCAGCTGATGTCATCCAGAAAGCCTCCAGTCGCGCCAAGATTGCAAAAACGCGGTCGTCTATGGGTTCAGCGGTGGTCCAACGCTCCGTTTTGCATGCAACCGACGCGTTGTTGAAGCAGAGCCGGGACAATGCTGCAAACAAGGCCTCTGAGGACGCGGTCAAGGCGGCTAAGGCCGTCATACGGGCCCACAAGAAGCTCAAGAGGGTGGACGACGCCGAGGCGGCTGCCGCTGCCCGTATCGCCAACCTCTGCAAGGTGTGCAGATGTCGTACAGGCCGCGGCGGGAAGGGGTGGGCCGGGTGTCACTGTGGCTCATTTTGGGCGTGCCCGGCGTGCACCAACACGGCGCAATCAACTTCCGTGCTGAAAGGGCACCTCGAGGAGTGCCGTGGGACCGACTCGGACGAGTGTAGTAGCGAGGGAACGGTTGGAAGTGAGGAGGCGTAGCCGTTTGGGTCCTTTACTACTCGGTTCCAGATGTGATTTTCAGTTACAATTTGTGATTTTTCGAAATTGACTGATAGAGATTCTCCGTAGTGCCTCTGTGGGAATACAGTGCGTTCTCGTTATAAGAGACAGCTGATTCGGCTCAATATGAAGAAAACGTGGCCCACACGGACTGGAATGGAAGACTCGCGACCCATATTCTTTTGTAAACGAATCTCTTATAACGAGAACGCATTGTACTGGCGAGCCACAAAAGAGGCCCACCGCCAGAGACGTCGAGGCGAGCCCAAGTTTCAGACGTAATCTGCTTAGTTTTGGCTCTGCCTTTGGAGAGCCAGTGACAGCACCACACGATGCGCACACGTGGCCGCTCATTTGGACGGCTGGCTCCATTGGTGGAGATGCTCGTATCCAGGGGTGCATATCAAAGGAACCTATTGCCGATCCCACAATTTTAAGAGGACGACAACTGCTCCTCAGTTACCTGTTTTCAACATGTTACCGAGCAGCTCATCGGAGTATCAAGAACTGCACATGACTTTCCAGCAGTGTTCGACACTTCTGAAGAACCGAGGCACTAATGAGCTTTCCCATAAATTGTGAGCTCGTTGAATTCTCAACAAGCAGTGCAATGCTCTGCGCGCCAGTGAACAAAGCAGGCCGGAGTCCCGACAACCATTGTAGCATATCCCTGCTCGCAATTGGCAAGTTGCCACAGGTAGCCCCCTTGACTGGCCAAAGCCCATGTACTGAGGGAATTGGCCTGTGGCATGCCCTGTGGGGGGATACTTCCGCAATGTTCATTTCTTTTTGTTTGTGTGCTTGCCTACCTTATTTGTCTGCCGGCACTCATTACGATCGATTGCGATCGGACGGTCAATCGACCGGTGCCCTCGTTTATATTAAATCACCATGGGTCCGGGGTCGCCGTCGTGGCCACCACCCGGCTTCCCATCGGATGCCCTTCAACGAAAGGTCTTTCTTCCTCGCCATGACAGCGATAGAACTCGCTCTATTGCTTGGCTACGGTCGGTCCCCATACACTGGAAATTGAACCAACGTTATTACTACCATATTTGGTGGAGCAGCAGGGGACACCCTCGCCTTCAGCGTGTCTTTCGACACGGTATTTTCGAGAGCTTTATCGCTGCCTCGTGGCAATGTAACGGTGTCGATACGATCGCTTGGCGCGCGGCGCGTTAGCTATCGACTTGTAGGCGTGGTGCCACGGGCATCACGGTTGTGATCTGAGACTTTGACGCGCGGGGCGTTAGCCAAATCGCAACACTTTGTTCAGGTCCCAGTATGTCTACTGGTGGTACCGGCGGCACTTGGCGAGCCAGAGACGGCAAGCTGCCAGCTGGCTATGAGCCGCCGGGCGAGTGACAAGGCACTCCTGCCGCCTCCGACGCCCCAACGGACGGTGCTCCTACTCCTCCCATCACTGCGGATCAAGCCGCCTCTGGGCAAATGCAGGTGGTAGAGAGCCTGAAGGCGGCCGTTGAAGCACTTTAACGATGCCTAACGGCTCAAGAACAGAATAACGAGTCTCTTGCGCGAGCCAATGAACAGTTGGTCGACGACGTCGAGGCCCTGCGCAAGGTCGACTCCCACGGGGAGGAACGCCGTGTGGCTGAGTCTCGCTGTCAGTCGGGCGACAAGACCAAGAATGTCAAGAAGACGAGCAAGGTGACTAAAAGCAAGTCTGTCCGCAAGAACGATCCGGCTAACGCCGTGCCTTCCTCATCTTCCTATGATTCTTCCTCCGGGTCAAACCCGACGTCGTCGGACAACGGCAACTCCAACGCGACGGACACGTGCTCTCCAGACGGTGGCCACGGGCCGCCAGGCCAGCCGTCGCCCCCAAGTGGGTCCTCGCCGAGCGACAGCTCGAGCGAGTCGGACGCAACAGCGCGCAAGCGCTCAGCGACCCCCACCCAACGGAAGGAGCGACTTGAGAAAGCCGATACGATCAAGGTGATCTACCCTGCTAATAGCGGCTTCAAGTCCCTCCTGTACTACAGGACGTACTTCCTGATCCGCCTTCAACTGACGTAGACGCCTACGAAGGCACAACGGTCACATCGTCTCAACAAACGTGTAGACGGAGCGTTCGCTGGGCAAAAGGCATTCTAGGGAGCCCTGCCCTTGGGAATCTTTACGTTCTTGACGACCTTCCGCCGCGCGTGCGATGCGGCTGAGCTGACGCACGGTCAAGCCTTTCCGCTGATGGTCTTCCGACTAGCCGGCACCTCCAAGATGGCCTTCTCCGGCGCACTTAAAAGCACTCTCGGACGTCAGCGTTATGTCATCCGTACATACGCAGATGCCGTCAACTGGCTTCTTTCGAAGTACGCGACACACGCAACTATGGCTAACGCCTACCAAGATATCATTTCGATAAAGCAACAAGACAACGAGGCGCCCACGGTCTTTGGTCACCGCGTGGAAACGCAATGCGATCGTTCAATTGGTTGTTTCAACAACCAAGCCGTTAAGGACGTCCTCATAACGGGTCTTTCGGACCTTGAGCAAGCGCACGTTCTGGTCTTGAATGACAGATTCCCGGATCGGACTCTGTAAGAGACGGTTGCTACCGCCCAGTTGTAAGGGGACGGCACCAACGAGCTGCGCTTGCAGCTCAAAATGACCCGCCCAACGGCAATCAAAGTCGCTTACGCGACCCAGGACCAGCGGACGACGACGGAACGACCGTTCACAACGGCTCGCACCCCGCCGCCCCCTTGGGCCGCCGTCTCTCAAGCCAATCGGGCTGACATCTGTTACATTTGTAACAGGCCGGGGCACTTTGCCGCACAGTGTGCCGAGCCATATCGCCCTCGCGAGCGTCGCCAACCGCATTTTGGCGTTCATGCCATTGCAGACGGTGACGCCGAGAAAGATGAGATCGAGCATCCGGCTGACGCCGTCGAGGACTCGAAGAACGCCTGAGCCGGGTGCCCGACTTGGGGTTGCCCGTCGAAACGCGAAAGCGTACGGTGCCAAGATTGTTTCGCCGCGCCGTACGGCACTACGAGATCGCCGCCACTCTTGGCCCGGTCATGCGTGTGATGCGGAACTGCCGCCCTGTGCTGGACACGGGCGCCGGGGTGAACATAGTGCGAACTAGTGTTCTCCCTGCAAACTGGATGGCTTACGCCAAGAAGTTGACCACGCTTCCACGCATCCGAGATGCCAACAACAATCGTCTCGTGACGAAGTATGCCAGGCATCTGCATGTAGACACCGGAGGTGTGCGTCTATTTGACAGATTCCTCGTTTCCGACAACTTGTCCGTCTCGTGCATCCTTGGCACCGAGTTCATTGAACAAAACATCGAGGCGATCTCACCGCGTTTTCGTAAGATCGTCTGGCAGGAACACGTGCGCTGCACGGAGGAGCTTCCTCGGCCAAAGCCGATCTTGGCTTGTCTTAACGACAGTGCCTGGGACTGCTATTGGCAAAACAAACCCACAAGGGTGCGAGCCTGTAAACAGGTACGTGTCGACGGACAACAAGAGGAGTGGATCATGGCCACATGCGACACCCGCGGTATGGTTACCATCACACCGAACGCTCGGTTATGTTGACATAAGTCAATGGCGGTCACCCGCTGCCTGGCAATCGTCAAGCCCGTCGAACCCTTCTTAGTCAAGTTATGCTACTTTGGCAAAGACCAAGTCATCGTTCGCAAGAACTCAACCTTGGGGTTTGCAGAACCCTACGAAGGGCCGATGTTGGCCGCCTTCTTGGATGAAAATCATCCAAAAGATGGTACCGATACTTCATCGGACGACGCGAGTCGTGACCCACTCGAGGACCTCAACCTCATTGAGGCCCCCGGGTACCTGCACAAGCAGATTCGAGACATGCTCAAGACGCATTCGTCGATGTGGGATGGAACCCTTGGCGTCATCCGTGCTACGGAGCACGCCATCGTCACTCTCCCAGACGCTCTGCCCATACGGGCCCAGCCCTACCGGACCGGGCCGTTCAAACAGCTGATCATCGCTGATCAGATCAACAAGATGTTGAAGCTCAACGTCATTACCCCCAGCCATAGTGCTCGGGCGAGCCCCGTGGAAATTGTACCAAAGAAGAACGGCAAAGCCCGATTCTGTGTCGACTATCGTCGGTTAAACAACATCACCCAGAAGGATGCTTATCCCTTGCCTCGGATGGAAGACTGCTCCTTGGGAGATGCCCAGGTGTTCACGTCTCTCGACTTCACCGCGCGGTACTGGCAAGTGCCATTACGTAAGGAAGACCAAGAGAAGACGGCGTTCACAACGCATTGTGGTATAAACCACTGGGTATCAATGCCATTCGGCTTGACGAACGCGCCCGCTACCTTTCACCGCGCGTTGGATATCATCCTTTCGGGCTTAAAGTGGCAGATATGCCTCGTGTACTGAGACGATGTCATAATCTTCTCCTCGAACGCGCAACAACACGTCAATTACGTTGACACGGTTCTGCACCGTCTACGCGAAGCCGGGGTTACCCTGAACTTGGAAAAGTGCACATTGTTCTCCGACGCTGTCGAGTATCTCGGACACCTTGTCCGCCCCGGGCAACTGCGCGTGCATAACAAAAACGTTGATGCTATGAAGCACGCCAAGTTCTCAGTGACCAAGACCCAGCTGAAAAGCTTCTTGGGCATGTGCAACGTCTATTGACGTTTTGTCAAGAACTTCACCAAACGAGCGAAGCCCCTGAACGCCCTGGCTAGGGCCGAGATCCCACCGGATCTACCACCGCCGACGGACGTGGCCATCGCCGCATTCGAAGACCTTCGCAACGCACTATTTTGCCTACCGGTACATGCCCTGCCAAGAGCCAACGGGAAGCTCGTCGTCGACGATGACGCATGTGCCGACCAAGTCGGTTGTACTCGAATGCCTTGGCGTCGTGTGGGCTGTCTTCAAGTTGAGGCACTTCCTCGACGGGTAACGGTTCCGCATCCGAACGGATCACCAAGCACTTAGCTGGATCTACAGCACAACCGACTCAGGCGGACACTTGATGAGATGGCGACTTCGCCTTTCCGAATACACATTCGATATGGTTTATAAACCAGGTGCATCGCACCACTTGCCGGACTTCCTGTGGCGCGCCTTCACGGTGGCGCCGCCAGAAGATGTCCATGATGATATACTTCTCCTGGAATTGGCCGAGACGGCCAACGGCTTAAGAACGGGGAGGTACATAGGTACCGACACACCGGAACCGGTGGAGTTCGACGATGTTGTCGAAGCACAAGAAACAGACGACTTCTGCGTCGAGATGTCCACCCGCGTGGAGCGCGGATTGGCCAAGGCCTTCTTCCGCAACGAGCATCACGCTCTGTATCGCCGGACGCCTTACGGCAACCAATTGGTTATACCAAAATCATTACGCGAACGCGTGTTAACACTCGAGCATTACGCCACAGTGGCAGCCCATTCTGGTATGAGGCGGATGTATTACACCATGCGAAAGGCATATCACTGGCCTTGTATGGTAACGGACATCCACACCACCATCACCAAGTGCACGACTTGTGCTTAAAACAGCCTCGCCTTGCGGCGACACACCACACCATTCACGCTGTTCCCGGATACTGAGCTTCTCACGGAACTGTTCGTCGACATCTTTGGGCCCATCTCGGCATCCCAGAAGGGCAATCGCTTTATATTGGTTATCACCGACCGCTTGGCCAAGCTCACCAAGTGCGTCGCCTTACGAAGAATTACGGCCATGTCCGTGGCGTCAGCCATCATCGACGCGTGGGTGTCCGCCTACAGGCCACCGGACCGGATCCTATCGGACCAAGGGCCCCAGTACATTTCGAACTTCTTCATCTCTGTGATGAAAATGCTTGGCATTGAAACGGTTGGCACCACGGCGTATCACCCACAAACCAATGGGCAAGCTAAACGGTACAACCGTACCATGGCTACTCAGCTGCGACACTACGTCGCTGATGACCCATCGCGATGGGACGAGCTACTCCCGGTCATCATCATGGCATATAATAGCCAAACGCACCGGTCTACGGGTATCGCTCCATTTGAGCTCGTTATCCCAAGGCGGATCCCCAACGTCACGGCTCGCAGCTCACCCCCGGACACTCCGCTGTCCAATAAGGGAACGCTCTATGATGGGTCACCCCTAGCTCGCAAACGCGAGTTCATGATCTGCCTTCGCAGGCAGATCCCCGTCGTCGTCGAGGCCTTGCGTAAGACGCAGCAACGTTACAAACGTAACTTTGACCACCGGGTCGCAACCCGCAATGCGGACGTCCAGATCGGCGACTACGTACACACGACCAACCACGATCGGCAAAACAAGCTGGAAAGCAAGGCCATTGGACCCTTCGTGGTCGCTGATGCGGATGCGGATTTCTCCACGTTCGTCATTGACGTTGACGGGGAGGAAAAACGCGTCAGCACTGACCATGTCACCCCAGCTCCTCGTCCAATGACGACGGACACGGTGCCGCACCCCCTGCTCTATGGTCTCGACCAACGCAAGCCACCCCGGGCAATCGCCGAAGAGTCCGTGAATGACAAACTCTTAGGCTTACGCCAGACGGGTGACAGCTATAGCGCTAAGGTGCACTGGTTTGACTACGGGTCAAAGGACGACACCTGAGAACCCCTGGAGAACCTCCCACGCAACATGGTGGGGCGCTTTCTTCGACAGAAGAAGAAGCATGGACCGGGGTTTGAGTAGCAAATTTCAACTCGGCAAATTCGCCGACAAGCCGGTCTCACAACCGTGGTCAACAACGTCATGGACTCCACGTAGATACCCACTATCCAACATGTCCATGATACCGGTGACAGAGTTATCCATGCCAATGTTTCGTTGACAGCTGTAACTAACGCCGCCGCAATTACGGACATAATTTTCTGTCGCGTCGCTTAAGTTGACTCTGCCCTCTATGACGCGCAACTTTGCGTATGACCCGCAACTTTCCTTGCGGTATTTCCCTCGGCTGAACCGTGCTTACGGTCCGTACACCTACGTGTGGCCAAAATCCGAGCAAGCGACAATAATCGAAGCCGATCGCTCGATACCAGTGCTCCCCAACGGGTTCCTTGTACCACCGGTACAGCACTTGGATTCAATCCTTCGTTGCATGGTGACGATCACCGAGGAAGCGACCGTGGTCATCCCACAATGGACAAACACCAGTTGGTACGCAACCGCCATACGCGCATGTTTCGAGTAGGAAGTACTTTTATCAACAGATGCAATGGATACGAATCCCACACCATGGGCCATGCTGGCATGCCACTTTCTCCATCGCTATCATGATTAGCAGAAAAACTGAAAAGTGGATACGAACATGTCAAACGACAACACAACCACCAGACGAAGAAACGTCAACACCGTGAAGGCGTAAGCCCCCGACATTCACACAACCTCCCGCCGGGGTCAGCCGAGCAAGTCACTTAGCAGTGAACCGTACTCCTCCTTTTCCTCATCGCTGCGACGCGAGTCGCGACGGTAAAGGTGGCGAGAGACAACGCTGGCCCCCGACTCCTGCGAGACGCTCCGCGCGCGCATGTTGCGTGCCGACGACGGGGTCCCACCCGAAGGCCCCCTGTCCACATGGGCACGAAGGCCCAGGACGCTCTGGGCGTTGAAGCGCGTCGGTGCTATCGCCTCCTCTGGCTGAACAGCCTTGAGGTGCTGAGCAAAGCGCTCGTAGTTGGCATCGCCATCAACGGCGCAAGCCACGACCTGCCCAATATTGGCCAAGGCCGACTCAACCCCTCGCCCGTCCGCTTGCTCCACAGAACGGCGCGAGCCGGTCACTTGATCCACCCAGGCATGAGACACCGCTGACATAGCAGCCCCACAGGGTGCACGAAGGCGCACATCGCGCACGCGCGCCGACTCAAACAGGGCAACCGCCGCGGAGGAAGAGGCATTCGTCGGCCAAGTGGCCTCGACTGCACGTGGCGGCGATATCGACCGCGAGCGATCGCGACGCGGCGACCGCAAGCGATCGCGACGCGGCAAACGTGGTCGGTGGTAACCACAACGATCGCCACCAATGGCATCAGCTTCTTCCGGATGGGTCTGTCGACCGCGATGCCACCCCCCGAGGTGGCTCGGAGGAACCGGTGCCACATGGGCAGGCGCCTTCGGGTCAGGTGCCCAGTTGAAGTCAACACACGCGTGTCGAAGGCAAAAGCCGAACCCCTTGGTCCCATCGACCGTCACGCGCACGCGTCGCGCTTCGCCGGTTTCTTGGTCCCGACGGACCACGTCCTGAAGGACGACCCTCCACGGGAACACGTCCATGGCTCGGCGCATCTTGCCATACAAGGCATGCGCCGCCTCGCCGTCAGGCGCCTCGCGCAGTTTAGACAAGTCCAGGACGTCAGAGTGACGAAGTGTCGTCTCGTCCAGACGGACAAAGATCTTGTCCTCTTGAATGGTGCGAACCCACGCGGCAATCAGATTGCAGTAGTACTCCGAGTACATGACCCTCTAAGCAGAGCTATACTCGTTTCGCAACGTGCCCGCCAGCTACGACACCACCACCGGTGCCGCCACCCAAAGATCCGCCTTGGGCTCCCAATCAGGGACTGGCGGAAGCCAACGAGACAGGTCAAATGTCTTCGGCGCCCGGAGGAATCCAGGTGACCACTCCGTTGGCAGTAGCCCGCGCCCGCGGAAGAACCGCGTGGCCGCCGCTCGGCGATGGTCGGTCGCGGATAGGGGCAGCCGAGGAGGGTTCCGTAGCTCGCTCATGCCAGGGATTAGATCTTCTTCGACCGCGTCGTTCTCCTCCGCCGCCGCCAGCGTAAGCTGATCCGGGTACTCCGCCAAACCGGCGTCGTGGCCAATTGGTACCGTGAGGTGCGTTGCCACTGAGCGCTCTAGGAAAACGGCCTCCGGCCAGTTTCGCAACAAGCGGCGAAGCGAGATGGCCGACACCTCGAAAGTCTCGGTCCCCTCACTGGAAACAACAGAGCGCTGGTGTACACCAAACGGTGGAAGGGGTGCAACGGCACTTGGTACCGAATGACCTCGTCGCAGGACGAAATGACCTCGTATGTACGCTGTGCCCCTGGTTCCCAAAGAACGGGTCCCTATGGACCTCGGCTACGCGGTCACAAGCATGGCTGGGCGTGCCGGGTTCGGCCAACACGTCGACGGAGCCCGGCAGGGCCTCGTACCGCGCGTGGATACGCAGAGTGTGCGCCCGAGCGCGGTTTCGTATGAAAACCTCTTACAGATCTTGGTCAGCGATGACCGGGACCCCATCGGCCCCCTCGGTCGGGCAAACGTGCAGATTTAACAAGCCGCTAGGCCGAAACTGGCGCAGCATCTCCGGTTCGGTGAACCGATCGACATCGGGTCCGTCACCCGCGACAGCGTGAGCCGCGTGCGCCACGCCGTTGGCACTTCCGCCGTCCACCGCCATCGCTGCGGGATCGAACACACTGGTACCTGAGTGTTAACCCTCACCGCCTCCGTTCGTAGCCGCCTGGCTTGTCACCCGGGCCGCAAGGCAAGCCGCCCGCACCGCTGGCCGTTGACTCCCGCGCCGCCGGCCGTTGCCCCCCGCGCCGCCGGCCGCTGCCGCCCGCGCCGCGGGCCATTGCCGCCCGCGTCTCCAGGCCTTGCCGCCCCTGCTCACAACCTTGCCGCCCTTGCCTGCGGCCTTGCCGCTTTTGCCACCGCCGCGCGTAGCCGCTGGGCTTGCTACCGGCGCCAACGGGCTCGTCGCCGTCGCCGCCTGCCTTTTCGCCCTTGCCGCCCTTGCGCACCGCCGCCGAGCACGCCACTGCCCCCGGCCCCTCGCCCACGCTCACGAGGTCCTCAAGCTCGCGGTTGCCCACGTCACGGTGGTGCGCCCTAACTTAACTAATGCCCTTGGGCCTCAACCTGTGCGCGAGCACGATGACACTGGGTAGCCCCTTGCCGAAAAACTCGCAGACCCGCGCAAGACACGGTGTCAACCGGCCGCAGGGTACGCACCCCCTCGGTACATCGGACCCGCGTCCCGGCTTTTGCCTTGTCGCCGGGGTAGTGGAACCCCTACGAAGCTGGCGCCACCCGCCACCGACGACGGAAACCGCAGCACGTGCTGCACAACACGCCTGCACACCGACGGGTCTTAAACCCGGCACCCGCCACCCGGCCCCATCACCCGCACGCATGCGTTGACCCGCCTACGCGTAAGCGTCACTCTGACCCGTAGCGCTACCTGCTCTCCACACACGCGCGCGCGCGCGTGGTCGGACGGTCGCGACCGAGGCCGGCGAACCGCCACCTCCCCCCAATCGGGACGGATCGGCGCCCCTCCACGACTCCCGCCGCCCGAGCGGTTACGACCACGCGGGCCCGTAAGAGTCCGCGATCGCCCAATCGGGTGTCACCATCCTTGGATCTCACCGGGACGGTTCAAATCTCGCGTTTGAGGTATGTAGCATATCTCTGCTCGCAATTGGGAAATTGCCACATGTAGCCCCCTTGACCGGCCGAAGCCCATGTACTGAGAACATTGGCCTGTGGCATGACCTTTGGGGGGTTACTACTGCATTGTTCATTTTTTATTGTTTGTTTGCGAGCCTATCTTATTTGTCTGCCGGCACTCATTACGGTCGATTCTAATCGGACGGTCAATCGACAGGTGCGCTCGTTTATATTAAATATATAATCACCAGAGGTCCGGGGTCGCTGTCGTGGGCACCACCCGGCTCCCCATCGGATGCCCATCAACAAAAGGTCTTTCTTCCTCGTCACGACGGCTATAGAACTCGCTCTATTGCCTGGCTACGGTCGGTCCCAATACACTGGTGATTGAACCAACGTTATTCATACCGCAATCATCGCCGTCGACGCGCACCATTCTCGTCCCCCCCCCCCCCCCCGCCCCCCCCCCCCCCCCCCCCCCCCCCCCCCCCCCCCGCCCCCCCCCCCCCCCCTCTTCCGCATTGTCATATTCCCGCAGGCCCGTCATCGTCGCCCTCCGCCGCGCCGTTGTCGCGCCATCCCCCTCTCATTGCCGCACCTCCCCCGCCCCCTTCGGCGTCGCTACCGCCGCGCCCTAGGCGTCGTTGCGGCTGGCCACCCGGCCGAATGGCCGGCTCACTTTCGGCGTCGTTGCCTCCCCGCCCCTTGCGTCATTTCCTCGACGACATCGGCGGCTTTCCCGACCCCCCCGCAGCGTTGTTGCTGCCTCTCTGTTTCTGCGCCGCCATCGTTGTGGTTGTGAGTATAGACAAGATAAGAAGCGGATATAGAAATACCTCATCTGCTTAGCCCAGACAGAGCTGTTGTGGTTTTACCCCCTCGAGCTCATCGACTTGCTTTCTCTAGCCGTGACATGTTGCTCTTGAGCAACTTTGCCACCAGGCACCTCTGTCGACCACGCCAGGCACAGAGTTTTCCGCCCAAGTCGGGGTAGAGACTATGCCTTGGGCCGCTCCGGGGGGCCAAATACAAACCGCCCGACGGCCGTGTTCCCTCATGAACACACCTCTGGTATTCATCGGGGGCAGCCCGAGTTGCGTGGCTTCACACGGTCTCGGAGGGAACAGGCGTTTCCAAGATGGGCACGCTGTGCACGGCCCTGTCTCAAAAACAGAAGGCCCATCGTGTCGAGCTGTCAGCAGATCCGAGGCTTGACCAGACTTGGTAAGCTTACAGCCAGGTGAGCATTCCATCATCATTCTTTTGCATCAGCTACAGTGCGTTCTCTTTATAAGAGAATCGTTTTGAAGAGAATATGGGTCGCGAGTCTTGCAATCCAGTCCGTGTAGGCCACTTTCATTCATATTGAGCTCAATCAGATGTCTCTTGCAACGAGAACGCACTGAACAGTGCGTTCTCGTGACAAAAGAATCGTCTACACGGGAATATGGGTCGCGATTCTTCCATTCCAGTCCGTGTTGGCCGCTTTTATTGATATTGGGCTGAATCAGCTGTCTCTTGTAACGAGAACGCACTGTATTGCGGTCTTCCCAATTTTGGCCGATCGGGTCAAAGTTAAGAGAGGGCAGATCAACTGCGGGTTTTCGAATGCTGAAAAGCTCACGTGAAGTTGCCACTTACAGTCGTTCCACCAAAAACCTAGCACACCCGCGGGACCAATAGTTCCATCGACATCTCACATGTGCCTCTTCTGCTCCCCAATGCTATCTTTTTTAGACATGCGCTGTTGAAACTCCCTCGAACATGACCAATCCACGATTACATCGGAGGCGCGGCGGGCCTGAGGGACCTTCTCAAGAGGGACATGGGCTTTCTGAAACAATATCTCCGAGACAGCTGAAGCTGCATCGGATTTCGGAACTCGTGGCAGGTCCATTGCACGCCTGGCGCGAGAATGTCGCTTACGTTCACACGCGTTGGGCACTATCACGCATGGCAGCAAATTGTTCCCTCGATAGAATCTCCGGCCCTGCGCTCTCATTGGCGCGGAAGTCCACAAGGCACTGCCCACATTCTCGCTGATGTGGTGGACAAATGAGAGAGCGCCAGAGTGCCTCTATTGAGAACGGGCCCTCCAATAGATGCCTCACTTGTTACCGGCTCACACGCAGCGGGAACGCACGTTACCACTCACTGGAATTGCCCGTTGGAAGCCGTCGCCTGTGTTCGAGATAGGCTCATCACACGCAAGCTGGACTGACACACGAGGCAGCAAAAAACAGCAAGGCCTTCTCGAGGGCCTTCACTGGCCCCCCACGTCGGGGTGCCAGGCCCGTCGACCAATTTCGCTGTTGCGCCCGTGGCGCGCGTGCCAGGCGTCTCACTTCCAGTGTCAATGATCAGAGCGCGGCCCCGGGCGTGTCGCCCACTTCGGCTGACAGCCCAGTGCGAGCAGGACAGAGACCAGTAGATCTCGTC
>Ga0115031_1001477_pt1 | contig 17533 bp, 16 predicted proteins | sample Maine_Asex4_meta_FD_87301 | JGI IMG/M metagenome (GOLD analysis project Ga0115031, IMG submission 87301) | Marine algal microbial communities from Maine, USA - Maine_Asex4_metaG | ecosystem: Host-associated > Algae > Red algae > Unclassified | place: Maine, USA | collected 2015-01-05
CCGCCAGGCCAGGCGCTCGGTATCGGTGTTCTCGCTCGGCGGCGGGCGGCGGGCCGGCAAGCTCACGCGCACCGCGCTCGTCGCGTCCTCGTGACCGAGCGCCCGGGCACGCTCGGGCGTGATCAGCAGCGCGATGGCACCGCCGACCGGCGTGCCGTGCATGACGGTGTGCGGATCGATGGCGTCCAGTGCCGCGATGGTGAGGTGTTCCGCCCCCGCCACGATCCGCACGTCGCGCCCGGCGCGCAGCTCGAGCAGGGCGTGCTGCGCCTGCAGGGCCGCCCGCGTTCGGTCCGCATCCGGGTACTCGAGGTTGTCGGACATCTGCACCTGTCGTCTATCGAGATGGAATGAAGAAGATACGATGCATTGTCTACCGTGTATCCGTGTCGATGCGCCATCCACCGGCAACACGTGCAGGCACTGGCGAGCACCTCACACCCGGGACCCGAACCGATCGACATGTCGAGTACCGAGATCGATACCGTGTGGCCTCGGCTGCTGGCACTGGCGGAGCACCGCCGCCGGCACCCGCACGAGGTTGCGACACGGCGCGCCGAGATAGGTTCGATGCACCCGCTTCGGACCGGTGCCGACGGGGTCGATGCGTGTTCGCTCTACACGCCGTTGCTGACGGGCGCCGGGCCGTTCGCCGTCGCCCACCTGGGCCAGAGCATCGACGGGTGCATCGCGACCGAGTCGGGTCATTCCCTGTACGTGACGGGCGAGCAGAACCTGATGCACCTGCACCGGCTGCGCGCCCTGAGCGACGCGGTGCTGGTCGGTGCCGGTACCGCGATCGCCGACGACCCGCGCCTGACCGTGCGCCGGGTGGAGGGCCGGTCGCCTGTCCGGGTGGTCATCGATTCGCGCGGGAGCCTGCCGGCCACGCTCGGCCTGTTCAACGACGGGGGGCCGACCACGCTCGTGGTGGTGCGCAACGGTTGCGAGCGCGTCGCCTGGCAGGCCGATCGATGCATCGAGGTCGCCGAGCGCGACGGGCGCCTGTCGCCGGCCGCGATCCGCTGCGCGTTGCACGAGCGCGGTCTGGCGTGCCTGTTCGTCGAGGGCGGCGGCGTGACGGTCAGCGACTGGCTGGGGGCGGGCACGCTCGATCGGTTGCACATCGCCATCGCTCCGGTGATCATCGGCGAGGGCAGACGCGGCCTGTCGCTGCCCTCGGCGCCGGACATGCCGTCCGCGCTGCGCGCACCGACCACGCTGCACCGCATGGGCGAGGACGTGTTGTTCGACCTGGACCTGAGCGTCGGCTGAGCGCAAGGGCGCAGGCCGGCGTCCGCTTCAGCCCGGGACGGCGACCAGGTCCAGGTGGCCGACGCGAAGCGTGCCGGTCCCGGTATCGATCAGCCGGCGACGATGCCGGTGCCAGTCGGTGATGTCGTCCCTGGCCGATGGTTCCTGCTCGATCGCGGCCTGCATCCAGCCGTCGATCAGTTCGCCCTGCAACGCCGCGCCCGACGTGTCCAGCAGCCAGTCCGCCTGTCGGCTGATCACCCGGTAGCCGCGTGCCTGCAGGGCGGCGACCACCGCTTCCCCGGCGTCCGGACCCGCAGCCCCCCCCAGGCCCTTGTCGCGTCGCTGGTGGGCGTTGAGCAGCGCGGTCGCCCGTTCGTCGAACGGCAGGGGCGGGTGCCACGCCACGCGCCCGTCGTAGCTCAGCGCGAACAGGGCGCTGCACCGCGCCGTCGCCAGCGCATCGGCCAGTGCCTGCAGCCGTTCGACCGAGAACAGGTCCAGCAGCGCGGAGCAGGTGACCAGGTCGACCTCCCGCAGGCGCAGCGCGTCCAGGTCGCCCGCCAGGTCGAGCGCCTGCATGGTGATGCTCGCCCGGACGTTCGCACCTTCCAGGAGCAGGCCATCGGCATCGACGCCGGTGCGCAGCCCGGCGTCCGCGGCCCAGGCCGCCAGGCGGGGCGACAGGTCCGCCAGCAGCTCCGGGTCGTTGTCGATCAGGCGCCAGTGCTGCCGCGCGCCGAGCCGGGGCAGCAGGTAGCGCAGGTTGGAGCCGGTGCCGGTGCCCAGGTCGACGATCCGGGTCGGCGGCCCGTCGGTACGCGGCGGCAGTTCGTCGAGCAACGCGTGCGCGCGTGCCGCGTGGTCCGCCGGTTCGCGCAGGGCCAGCCAGTCGCTGCCGAAGTCGCCCATGCCCGCTACTCCCCGATGCTCGTCAGTGCCGCGCTCACCCGCCGTGCGGTGTCGGTCCAGCGCGGCAACCGCTCGCGCGCCGCCCGGGCGCCCGCGCGCAGTTGCCGGTGGCGTGCGGTATCGCCCAGCAGCGTTTCGAGCGCTCCCGACAGCCCGGACACGTCGCCCGTGTCGACCAGCAGGCCCGCATCGCCGGGCACCGTATCGACGATCGCCCCGCCCCGGGTCGCAACGATCGGCAGGCCGCGTGCCAGCGCCTCGGCCAGCACCATGCCGTAGCCCTCGTGCCAGGAGGCGAGCACGAAGCCGTCGGCACGTGCATAGCTGGCCGCGATGGTCGCGTCGTCCTGCTCGCCGTGCAGCGCGATCGCGTCGTCGAGCCGATGCGCACCGATCGCCTCGCGAAGGGTCCGCACCGTGTCGGGGGCGCGCTCCAGGCTACCGATCAGGTCCAGCCGCCAGGCCAGCGCCGGGCGGCGCTCGCGCAGCCGCGCCAGCGCCTCGACCAGCAGCGTGTGCCCCTTGCGCGGGGTCACGGTGGCGATGCACAGCAGGCGGAACGGCCCGGCGTCGGTGCCGACACGTCCACGGGCCAGGGGTGCCGGGTCGGTTCCCGGCTCGGCGACCGTGATGCGCTCCGGCGGCACGCCGTAGCCGTCCAGTGCGCCGGCGGTGTCGGCACTGGTGCACACGACGTGACGCATCGCGGCCAGCGCCTCGCGCTCCTGCCCGGCCAGCGACGCCGCCCGCGCCTCGGACAGGCCGGTCTCGAGGGCCAGCGGGTGGTGCACCAGCGCGACCGGGCGCAGCCGCTGCGCCTCGTGGCGCATCAGCTCCGGCAGCACCGAGCCTGCCAGGGCATCGACGAGCACGATCGAGCCGTCCGGCAGGGCGGCCAGTCGCCCGCTCGCGTGCGCGCGTGCCGCCTCGTCCGGGCACGGGTACGCTCCGGGCAGTTCGACCAGCTCGACCGGATGACCGAGCGCACGCAGCTCGCGCAGCAGGCACGCGTCGTAGCGATAGCCCCCGGTGCGCTGGTCGATCGGGCCCGGTACCACCAGGGTGATCGGCGGCAGCCGCGCGTGCCCGTCCGTCCGCGTCGGCATCACGAGACGGGCAGACCGCCCTCGTGGGCGGCCCAGGCGATGTGCGATTCCTTGAGCGACACCTTCATGCCGGACAGGCCGCGCGCCGCCTCGCCCAGTTCGCCGGCGGCGATGCGTGCCGCAAGGCGGTCGAAGATCACCTTCGCCAGGTACTCGGTGGTGGTGTTCTGCCCGGCCAGGCTCGGCTCCTCGTCCAGGTTCCGGTAGTTCAGCTCGGCCAGCACCAAGCCCAGCTGCTCGCTGGCCAGACCGATGTCCACCACCAGGTTATCCGCGTCCAGCGCGTCGCGGCGCAGCTCGCAATCGACCACGTAGGTGGCGCCGTGCACGCCCTGGGCGGGTCCGAAGACGTCGCCCCTGAAGCTGTGGGCGATCATGAAGTGGTCTCTGACGGTCAGGCTGAACATCGTCGGTCTCCGGGGTGAGGGGTCAGTAGCGGATGCAGCGGCACAGCGCCGACGCGCGGCCGTCGGCCAGCTCGGCCATGATGCCGGGCAGCTGGTCGAAACGGCATTCGGCATCGATCAGCGCGTCCAGCACCGGATCGTCCAGCAGCGCCAGCGCCACCCGCGACCGGGAGGCGTGATCGTGACGCGCGCGCTGCGCGGTGGCGACGTGGCCGACCTGGGAGGCGCGCAGGGTCAGGCGCCGCGAGTGGAAGGCGCCGCCCAGCGGCGCGACCACCTCGCGCGCGCCGTACCAGCTCAGTTCCAGCACGGTGGCCTCGAACCCGGCCAGCGCCAGCGCCGTGGCCAGGCCCGCCGCGTGCCCGCTGGCGTGCACCACCAGGTCGCACTCGGGCAGCGCCGTGTCGGGGGCGGCGAACGCCAGTCCCAGAACCGCGGCGATGCCGGCCCGTGCGGGAAGCACATCGATCAGCTGCACGCGGGTGCCCGGGATGCGGCCGGCCAGCCAGGCCACCAGGCAGCCCACCACGCCGGCACCGACCACGGCGATCCGGTCCCCCAGGCGCGGGGCGGCGTCCCACAGGGCGTTGAGCGCGGTCTCCATGTTGGCGGCCAGCACCGCGCGCCGTGCCGGCAGGCCGTCGGGCAGCACGGTCACGGCGCTGGCCGGCACCACGTAGCGGGTCTGGTGCGGGTGCAGGCAGAACACCTCGCGGCCGAGCAGCGCCGCGGGCCCGGCCTCCACCGTGCCGATGTTGATGTAGCCGTACTTGACCGGAAACGGGAAGTCGCCCTCCTGGAACGGTGCGCGCATGCGCACGCGCTCGGACACCGGTACCTCGCCGCGCGCCACCAGCCGTTCGGTGCCCCGGCTGATCGCCCCGAAGCGCGAGCGCACCCGTACCTCGTCCGCCGCGGGGTCGGGCAGCTCGACCGGGCGCAGCTCGCCGGCGCCGGGGGCGGTGCTCCAGTAGGCGAGATCGTGGGCGCGCTCGCCGCTCACCGGTTGCGCCAGGCGATGTAGAGCTTGCGCAGCGGTGTCAGCGAGGGGCGCACCCGCACCAGGTCCGGCTGCCGATCGGCGGCCCACCGGGCCAGCTGCCGTTCGCGCAGCCGGCCGAGCACCACGACCGCGCGTGCCGGGCGGCCGCGCTCGCAGGCCGCGGCCGCGGCGCGCACGCCGTCGTCGAGCACGTGCCGCGCCCGTTCCACCGCCTCGTCGATCACCCGGTTGCCCCGTGCCGCGCGTGCCGGGTCGTCGCTGCCCGGATCGGCCGGCCCGGCCGCATGACGTTGCCAGGTCTGCTGCGCGAACACCCGGTGCCGGCGCGACAGCAGCTCGGCCAGGCGCGCCAGCCGCTCGTGCAGCCCCAGGCCGGTGGCCAGTCCGGTCCAGGCATCGGGCAGCGTGTCGCTGCCGTGCAGCGCGGGCGCATCGATGCCGTCGAGCACCAGCCAGGCCCTCGCGCCGGCCCCGCGTGCCAGCCGGGCTTCCAGCGTGCCTTGATCCTCGGCCGGGTCCAGGCGCTCCTCGGCCGCGCTGCCCAGCACGTCGAGCGCGCGCGCCATGGCGGCATCCGAACCTGCCAGCTCGACGCAGGCCTTCGCGGCCGGGTGGCGTGGGGTGCCGCCGTGCAGGCGCTCCAGCTCCTCGTGCCACCAGTGGATCTTGCGCCGGGCCACGTCCGGCTCGGTCACGTCGTCCACCGCCTGGGCGAGTGCGGTGCCCAGTTCCAGCCGGGCGCACGCGCGCTCGCGCGCTGCGTCGTCCACGCCCCACAACGCGTAATACAGGCTGGACCCTTCACGCACCTCCACGCCTACGCCGGTCCCGGACCGGTTCCGGCGGTGGCGTGCAGCAGGTAGTTCACGTCGATGTCTCGCTCGGCGAGCGAGTAGCGGCGCGTCAACGGGTTGTAGACCAGCCCGGTCATCCCCTGCACCGACAGCCCGGCGGCACGGCAATGGCCGGCAAGCTCCGAGGGGCGGATGAACTTCTCCCAGTCGTGGGTGCCGCGTGGCAGCAGGCCCAGCACGCGCTCCGCGCCGACGATGGCGAACAGCCAGGATTTCGGGTTGCGGTTGATGGTGGACAGGAACACGTGGCCGCCGGGTTTCACCAGCGCGCGGCACGCGGCCACCGTCGAGGCCGGATCGGGCACGTGTTCCAGCACCTCCTGGCAGGCGACCACGTCGAAGCTGCCGGGCCGTTCCGCGGCCAGCGCCTCGGCACCGATGGCGCGGTACTCCAGCTCCACGCCGCTCTCCAAGGCGTGCAGGCGGGCGACGCCGAGCGGCGCCTCGGCCAGATCGATGCCCAGCACCTCGGCGCCGGCACGGGCCATGGACTCGGCCAGGATGCCGCCGCCGCAGCCCACGTCCAGCACCCGCAGGCCGTGGAGCGGCGCCCGCTCGTCGATCCAGCCCAGCCGCAGCGGGTTGATGTCGTGCAGCGGCCCGAACTCGCCCTGACGGTCCCACCAGCGCGAGGCCAGGCGGTCGAACTTGCGCACCTCGTCGTCGTCGACGTTGGTGGCGCTTCCGGTGTGCGTTTCCATGCACGCATCATCGCAGAGCCGGACCGCGCCGGTGCGACACGTTGTTACAGAGCGCGCGTCCGTCGCCGCTTTCGAGGCACGCAAGTGCTTGATCTGTTAAACTTTAGGGCTTCACTCCGGTGCTGTTCTCAGCCCCTTCTCCCGGACGTCCGCACGCATGTCAGATCCCGTGAACGGAAGCACGCCGGGTACCCCCGGCGCCGACTTCGCCAAGGAAATCCTGCCGATCACGCTCGAGGAGGAGATGCGCTCGTCCTTCCTCGACTACGCCATGAGCGTGATCGTCTCGCGCGCCCTGCCGGACGTGCGCGACGGGTTGAAGCCGGTGCACCGGCGCATCCTCTACGCGATGCACGAGAGCGGCTACTTCTGGAACCGTCCGTACAAGAAGTCCGCCCGCATCGTCGGCGACGTGATGGGCAAGTACCACCCGCACGGCGACTCGGCCATCTACGACTCGATGGTGCGCATGGCGCAGCCGTTCAGCATGCGCTACATGCTGGTCGACGGGCAGGGCAACTTCGGCTCGGTGGACGGGGATCCGGCCGCCGCCATGCGCTACACCGAGGCGCGCCTGGCCAGGATCACCCAGGAGCTGCTGTCCGACATCGACCAGGAGACGGTGGATTTCGTCGACAACTACGACGGCTCCGAGAGCGAGCCCTCGGTGCTGCCCTCGCGCATCCCCAACCTGCTGGTCAACGGCGGCACCGGGATCGCGGTCGGCATGGCCACCAACATCCCGCCGCACAACATCAGCGAGGTGGTCAACGCCACCATCGCCATGCTCGACCGGCCCGACATCAGCGTCGAGCAGCTGATGGAGCACCTGCCCGGGCCCGACTTCCCGACCCGCGGCATCATCAACGGCGCCCGCGGCATCCGCGAGGCCTACGAGACCGGTCGCGGCAAGGTCTACGTGCGCGCGCGCTGCGAGGTGAACTACGACGAGAAGAGCGGCAAGGACACCATCGTGGTCCACGAGCTGCCCTACCAGGTCAACAAGGCACGCCTGCTGGAGAAGATCGCCGAGCTGGTCAAGGACAAGAAGCTGGAGGGCATCACCGAGCTGCGCGACGAATCCGACAAGGACGGCATGCGCGTGGTCATCGAGATGCGCCGCGGCGACTCCGGCGAGGTCATGCTCAACCAGCTCTACAAGCAGACCCAGCTGCAGGTGGTGTTCGGCATCAACACCGTGGCGCTGGTGGAGGGTCAGCCCAGGCTGCTGAGCCTGCGCGAGGTGCTCAACGCGTTCATCCGCCACCGCCGCGAGGTGGTCACCCGCCGCACCATCTACCTGCTCAGGAAGGCGCGCGAGCGGGCGCACGTGCTGGAGGGGCTGGCCGTGGCACTGGCCAACATCGACCCGATCATCGAGCTGATCAAGGCCTCCAGCGATCAGAAGGCGGCGCGTGCGGGCATCGTGGCGCGCACCTGGGAGCCGGGCATCGTGTCCGGCATGCTGGAGCGGGCCGGCGCCGAGGCGTCGCGTCCGGACGGCATCGGCGCCGAGTTCGGTCTGGTCGACGGTTCCTATCAGCTGACCGAGGTGCAGGCCCAGGCCATCCTCGACCTGCGCCTGCACCGCCTGACCGGGCTGGAGCAGGACAAGATCATCGCCGAGTACCGCGAGATCCTCGACAAGATCGAGGGCTACCTGTGGATCCTGACCGACCCGGACCGGCTGCTGGCGGTGATCCGCGGCGAGCTGGTGGCGCTGATCGAGGAGTTCGGCGACCAGCGCCGCACCGAGATCCAGGTCGATCACTCCGAGATGAGCATGGAGGACCTGGTCGCCGACGAGGCGGTGGTGGTCACGCTCAGCCACGGCGGCTACGCCAAGGCGCAGCCGCTGTCCGACTATCGGGCCCAGCGGCGCGGCGGGCGTGGCAAGTCCGCCACCCAGATGAAGGAGGAGGACTTCGTCGACAAGCTGTTCGTGGCCTCGATGCACGACACGGTGCTGTTCTTCACAAGCGTGGGCAAGGTCTACTGGAAGCGGGTCTACGAGCTGCCGATGGCCAGTCGCGGCTCGCGGGGCCGGCCGATCGTGAACCTGCTGCCGCTGGAGAAGGGCGAGCGCGTCAACGCGGTGCTGACCACGCGCGACTACGCGGACGATCGCTACGTGTTCTTCGCCACCTCCAAGGGCGTGGTCAAGAAGACGCCGCTGTCCGAGTTCTCCCGCCCGCGCACCAGCGGCATCATCGCCATCGACCTGCGCATCGACGACTACCTGATCGACGTGGCGCTGACCAGCGGCGACAGCGACATCATGCTGTTCTCCTCCAACGGGCGTGCGATGCGCTTCCACGAGGACGAGGTGCGCCGCATGGGCCGCACCGCGGCCGGTGTGCGCGGCATCAGGATGCCCTCCGACGAGGACAGCGTGATCGGCCTGATCGTGGTCGGTGACGGCGACATCCTGTCGGCCACCAGGAACGGCTACGGCAAGCGCACGGCAGCGTCGGAATACCCGCGAAAGGGCCGCGGCGGGCAGGGCGTTATCGACATCAAGACCACCGGGCGCAACGGTTCGGTGGTGGGGGCGGTGCAGGTCGGCGCGGAGGACGAGATCATGATGATCACCGATGCGGGCACGCTGGTGCGCACCGCGGTCGGCGAGGTCTCCAGCGTGGGGCGCAACACCCAGGGCGTGCGGTTGATCCGATTGTCGGCCAGGGAGAACCTGGTCGAGCTGACCGCGATCGGCGAGCCCGACGGTGTGGACGATGCCGAGGAGGGCGACGGTGCGTCCCCGAACGACGCCGATGAGGGCGGCATCGCCCCCCCTGCGGTGGATGTGGACGGCGAGCCGCTGAGTGCGGCGGATGCGCAGGCGGCAGGGGCTGCCGCGGCCATTCAGGCCGACACGACCGGTGCGTCGCTGTCGGGCGAGACGATCGCGGCGCCCGGCGACGAGTCGGTACCGTTGAGCGATGTCGATGCGGACGCCGGCGTCGATGACGAGCCGCACGACGCGGGCGACCTGGACGGCAAGTGACGACGGCCGGACCGACCGGACGCGTGCAGCGCGTCCACAACTTCAGCGCAGGTCCGGCCACGTTGCCGTTGCCGGTCCTGCGGACGATGCGTGACGAGCTGCTCGACTATCGGGGGTCGGGCTTGTCGGTCATGGAGATGAGCCACCGCTCGTCCATGTTCGCCGACATCGCGGACCGTGCCGAGCAGGATCTGCGCAGCCTGCTCGCCATCCCCGACGACTACACGGTGCTGTTCGTGCAGGGCGGGGCGAGCCTGCAGTTCACCATGACGGTGCTGAACCTGGCAGGCGAGGGCGGCACGGTGGCGGTGGCCGATTCGGGCTACTGGTCCGGCAAGGCGGTGAACGCTGCCGACCGGCTGACCCCGAGCGTGCGGGTGTGCTCGGCGCGGCTCGACGAGCGGGGGCACCGTTCACTGCCGCCGGTGGCCGACTGGGACGTGCCGGCGGATGCCGCCTACCTGCACGTGTGCGACAACGAGACCATCGACGGCATCTCGCTGGGCGACGCGACACTCGCCGCGATCGAGCAACGCCACCCGCACCTGCCGATCGTGGCCGACTTCTCCTCGTCGATCCTGTCGCGGCCGGTCGACGTGTCGCGCTATGCGCTGATCTACGCCGGCGCCCAGAAGAACATCGGCCCGGCCGGGCTGACGCTGGTCATCGCCTCCCCCGAGGCGATCGCGCGCAGCCGTTCGGCCGGCGACCTGCCGGGCGTGCTGTCGTACGCTGCCATGCACGACGCCGGTTCGATGCTGAACACGCCCCCCACGTTCGCCTGGTACGCCGCCGGGCTGGTGTTCCGGTGGCTGCACGAGCAGGGCGGGCTGGGGCCGATGCACCGGCGCAACCTGGCGCAGGCCGAGCGGGTGTACGCCGCGATCGACGCGATGTCGGGGTTGCACAACGGTATCGCCGTGGCGCATCGCTCGATCATGAACGTGCCGTTCCGGTTCGAGGACGAGAGCCGCACCGCCGCCTTCCTGGCTTCCGCCACCGAGGCGGGACTGGTCGGGCTCAGGGGCCACAAGTCCGTGGGCGGTTGTCGCGCCAGCCTGTACAACGCGCTGCCGGATGAGGCGGTGGATGCGTTGCTGGACCATCTCCGGCACGCTTGATCATCACGAGCGCGGGAGCACCACCGCCATCGCCTGTCGAGCTTGTCGTCGTCGCCGGAGCCCGAGGACGGTGCCCGGCGCGATCAGCCACAGCGGTCCGCTCGCTCCGCCGCCGCCACGCGAGCTGTCGCCGGAGCCGTCCGTGACCAGCGCTCGTGTCGGATCGCCGAACAGCAGCGCATCGATGCCGACCTCGGCACCGTCGGACACGGCGCCGACCGTCAGCGTCAGCGAGCGCGTCGTGGCGAGAGGCGGTACCGTGACCCGCACCGTGCGGTAATCGCCATCGCTCGTCATCGGCGTCGGCGTGAGCGCAAGCGTTGCCAGTGGTACGTCGCCGGCGCTGATCGCAAGCTCCGGCACATCGGTACCCGGGTTGCGGTAACGCACTTCGAGCGAGGTGAAGCCGCCACCGAGCGGTACCGCCGGGCAGGCGATCGTGAACGACTCGCCGGCCACGTCCGCGGGGGCCGCACCGCCTCCGCTCGCGGAGTAGACGGTGCCACGCGCGATGCGTGCGCCCTGGAGCGTGCAGCTCTCGGGATGCACCGGCTGCGTCATCAAGCCGCGCTGCATGCCGAAGTAGGCGGGCTTGACCCGGAAGTCGTCGTCGAACGGCAGCGGATCGAAGAACGGGCGCCATGAGTAGAAATCGTCGACCCCCCAGATCTGCACCGCCTCGCAGCGCGGCTGCATCAGGCAGCGCCGGATCACCTGTTCGTAGACCTCGGCCTGCACTGCGTAGTCGGAGGGTCGGAGCACGCCGACGTCGAGTTCGGTGACGTGGACATCGAGATCGCGATCGACGAAGCGTTGCATCGCCTCGGAGAACCCTTCGAACTGGACGAAGGTGTGGTCGATGTGCATCTGCATGCCGATGCCGTCGAGCGGTACCCCGCGTGCCTGCAATTCGTCGACGAGCTCGAGCGCGCGCGCCGACTTCGGGGTCAGCCAGCCGATGTTGAAGTCGTTGTAGATGAGCCGTGCGGCGGGGTCGGCGTCCCGCGCCGCGCCGAACGCGACATCCATGTAGCGTGGGCCCAGGGCTGCGTAGAAGGGATCCTCCTCCCGAAATCCGGTGCCCTCGTCGTCGAGCCCTTCGTTGACCACCCCCCAGACGTCCACCCGTCCGGCATACCGCGAGACCACCGTGTCGACGTGATCGCGCAGCACGGGCTCCATGCGGTCCGCCGGCAGCGCCTCGAGCCAGGCCGGATTGAGGAAGTACCAGGTCAACGGCAGGGCGTACACGCGCATGCCGTTGGCTTCGGCGAAATCGAGCAGGTCATCGACATCGTTCTCGTCGTCGAAATCGTAGCGCCCCTCGAACGGGTGCACGAAGTTCCACTTCAGCGAGGCTTCGGGTGTCAGCAGTCCGAACTCGGCCGTCACGATGTCGCGGTAGATGTCGGCTTCGGGCAGGTCGGGCCAGTCGCGTCTGGCAGCGAAGCCGATCTCGATGTCCAGCCGCTCGGCCAGGTCCCTGAGGCGCTCGCCCGCGGGCGGCCAGTCGACCGAGGCGAGTGCCGGATCGGTGACCTCCTGGGCGGACGCCCCCGTCATCGCCATCGCCGCCGCGAGTGCGGCAGCGGTGGCGAACGTGGCGGGCAACGCGACGCGCGCCCGACCTGGCCGGTGACAGCGCACCTTGCTCGGCCATGGCTCGCCGTCATGCGGGTACACCCCTCGCGGGTACATCCCGCGGCCTCGCTCGTCGTCTCGCACCGTGTCGATCGCCTTGTCCGCGGTTGGATGGGGTGAGGAGTTCACCGGGTGTGGATGCTGCCCGGGAGGTCGATGCGAGCGGGCCGCACGGGCCGCACGGGTCGCGGCCGGGTCACGACGCGGTCGGACGATCGATGTGCCACCCGGTGCAGGCAGAGCCTGCGCGAGGGTCGCGACGCTTGTCAAGCGAGCATTCGCGTGGTCGGAGCGCGGTCCGTGCGAGGGGCAGGGCGTCCGGTGAGCGGGAAGGCTTGAACCGGGTCCTGCGAAAGGCCTGAGGCCGAGCCTTTCCACTTGCTCACCCGCTGTTGCGCGCGATAGCATGTCAACCTGTCCAGCCGCGATCGACGGGCGTACGGTACGCAGGTGCGGTGTTCGCGACGATCCTTCAGGTTATCGAGTCGGTAGATGCTCCAGAAAATCGTTTACGACTACGCCGGTGCAAAGGGAATTGCCTACAATTTTCGAAAGAAGCGGGCGGAACAGGTAAAGAGCCTCATTTCGAGGCTCAGGCGAGGCGATGCGTGCATCAGGATCCTGGACATCGGTGGAACCGAGGTCTACTGGCTGGCGCTGGACTACGACTGGTTGAGGGAGAACCGTGTCGAGATAACGTTGCTCAACGTATCGGTCCATGCCACCAAGATCTCGCGCGAGAACGAGGACATATTCGTATCGGTTGCCGGTGACGGGTGCGCTCTCGATTATCCCGATGCCGAGTTCGACCTGTGCTTCTCCAATTCCGTCATCGAGCACGTGGGTGATTTCTCCCGCATGTGCAGCTTTGCGCAGGAGGTCAAGCGGGTGGCGCGCAGCTATTACTGCCAGACGCCCAACTTCTGGTTTCCGATCGAGCCGCACTTCCTGTTCCTGGGGTTTCAATTCCTGCCGGAACCGGTGCGCGTCTTCCTGCTCAGGCGCTTCACCCTGGGCCATCACGTCAGGGAGCGAGACATCCGGGATGCCTGGCTGGTTGTCCAGTCGGCACGGCTGATCGACATCAGGGCATTCACCGCCCTGTTCGACAATGCCAGGATCGACAAGGAGCGTTTCCTGTTCCTCTTCACGAAGTCGCTCATCGCCGTCAAGGAGTGAGCGACGTGTGCCGGATCCGGGCACGCCATGCCGGACCACCTCCCGCACATCGGGCGACCGTCACCGGCCGAGGAGAACCGCACCGATGATCGTCCTGCACACCTGGGCGACGCCGAACGGGCGCGAAGTGTCGATAGCGCTGGAGGAGCTGGCACTGGAGTACCGCGTGGTTCCGGTCGATATCGGCAAGGGCGACCAGCACGCGCAGGACTGATCGACAGGCGGAGACGACCGGCCAGCGCGTATCGCCTTCTTCGATGGCGGTGGACGACGGCCTACCCGGCGCCGCGATCGTCTTCCTCGAGCCAGGCCGCGAACCCCGTGAGTGCGTCACCCAGTGACGAGCGCCTCAGCTTCGCCGCGTCAGCGAGCGCGGCACGCGCCTCGGCGGTGCGTCCCTGCTCCAGGTGGCGCGCCGCGGCGCGTTCGGCCGCTTCGGCGGCGAGTGCGACCCTTTCGAGCTGCCCGAGCCGGGAGCCGCAGCGCGGACAGAACTCGGCACCGCGCGGTCGAGCCCGGCAGATCGGACAGCGCTGGAGTCCATGCTCCCTCACGTCCCGCGCCTCAGCTGTCGAGATAGAAGACGAGATCGCCCAAGGCCGTCACGGCCGACCCGAGCGCGTCGCGATCGCTCGCCGCGAGCGCGTCGCGCACCGACTCCATCGCGTCGACGAGATCCTCCCGGTCCTCGGCGGATGCGTCGGCGAGCAGGCGCTCGGCGCGCTCCAGCAGGGCTCGGGCCTGCGCGTCGGCACGCTGTTCCACGGCAGCGGCCCCGGCGAGCGTGCCATCCGGCGCCGAGGCGTCGGTTGCGGTGCCACCTTCGGTCCCCGCATCGCCCGCTCCCTCGAACAGCGCATCGATGCGAGCCTTCGCCGCATCGTGCTCCGTGCCGCCTGTCCGCCCCATGGCGCCGGCGATCGTGATGCCCTTCTCCAGTCCGGTGCCCTTTTCGCGCGTCGTGACGTGGAGGATGCCGTCCAGGTCGAGCCGGAACGTGCTGGTGATGGGGCTGCCCGAGGGGGCCTTGCGCAGCCCCTCGATCAGGAACTTGCCGATCTCGACGTTCTCGAGCGCGTCCGGCTCCTCACCCTGGTAGACCCCGACCTCGACCGCCTCCTGGTCGTCGTACGCGGTGTAGAAGACCTCGGTGCGCGAGCACGGCACCGGCGTGTTCTTCCTGATCAACGGCACGAACTTGAACGGGTGGAACCTGCCGTCGAGTTCGCCGAGCGCCGCGGTGCCGAAGGTGTAGGGCGTCACGTCGACGAGGACGGTGACGTCCGTGCGGCCCGCGATCATCGCCCCCTGCATCGCCGCGCCGGCCGCGACGCACAGCTCCGGGTCCACGTCCAGGCGTGGTGCGATGCCCAGCGTCTCCTCCAGCCGACGCGCGATCAGCGGCGTGCGCGTGGCACCGCCGACGAGCAGCACCTCGTCGATGTCGCTCGCGACAACTTTCGCACCCGACAGCGCCACGTGCACCGCGTCGAGCGTGCGGTCGACGAAGCCCTCGATCATCGCCTCGTAGTCAGCGCGCGCCAGCTCGAGCCTGAGGTTGACCGGAGCGCCATCCTTGTCCAGCAGGTATTCCTCCTCGATGTCGGCGTAGGGCTCGGTGGACAGGCGGATCTTGGCGGCCTCGGCGGCGCGCACGATGCGCGACATCGCCCGCGGCTCGGTCGTCGCGTCGACGTCGTGCCGCTCCTTCAGGTGCGCGACGCAGTGCTCGACGATGCGTGCGTCGAAGTCATCGCCGCCCAGATGATTGTCGCCGTGGCTCGCCAGCACCTCGACCACTCCCTCGTGCGCGTTCACGACCGAGACGTCGAACGTGCCGCCGCCGAGGTCGTAGACGAGCAGGCGCGCATCCGGACGCTCGTCGCTACGGTAGGCCAGCGCCGCGGCGGTGGGCTCGTTGATGATGCGCACGACCTCGAGCCCGGCAAGCTCGCCGGCCTGGCGCGTGGCCTGGCGCTGGGCGTCCGAGAAGAACGCCGGCACCGTGATCACGGCGCGCTCCGCCGGCACGCCCAGGTGCGCGCTCGCCACATCCTTCAGACGTCTGAGCAACATCGCCGAGACCTCCTGCGGCGTGTGCCGGGCCTCGCCGAATTCCAGCTGCACATCCTCGCCCATGCGCCGCTTCACCGAGCGGATGGTGCGCTCCGGGTAGAGCGCGTACTGGTTCCTCGCGCTCTCGCCGACCAGCAACGCGCCGTCGTCGCTCATGCCGACGTAGGAGGGCAGCAACTGGGTGCCAGGGGACACGTCGAGAACCTCGATGCGCCCGTCGCGGGCGACCGCCACTTCGGAGTTCGTGGTCCCCAGGTCGATGCCGATGATGGTGTCGTCGTCGCTCATGTCGGTGTCGGTTCCTGGTGTCGGTTGACGATGGCGTCGACGGTGCGCAGGACATCGTCGCCGCGTCGGTAGCCCGGCCGCGCCTCGCCGACGACCGTGCCGTCGGCCGCGTCCGGGCGGTGCTCGATGGCGACCGCCCGCATGGTGTGCGGATCCATCGGCTCGCCGAGCGAAGGAATCCTGTGCACGTCCCGGCGGGCGAGCGACTCGTCGATACGGCGCAGCGCGATGCCCAGCCCTTCGGCCAGGCTTTCCACCATGCGCCCGGAACGCCGGCCCAGGCGGCCGAGCACGCCGGGGCGGTGAGCGCTGGCAGCGTCCGCGCCCGCGGCGAGCCGGTCGCGCAGCTCGACGAGTTCGAGCAGCATCGTGCGCTCGGCGTCGCGTGCCGCGCGCCGCTCGGCATCGCCGCGCGCCTCGAGCTGCAAGGTCAAGGCTGCATTGTCGGCGCGCAGCGCGTCGAACAGGTCACCGAAGCGTTCGAGTGCCCCCTTGAGCTGGCGCGACTCGAGGCGGACCTCGTTCCTCAGGCCCGCAAGCTCGGTGAGCAGGTCGAACAGGTCGACGCGCCGTGGCCCGGTGTCATCCTGCACCGTGTCCGCCACGGCGTGTGCCGCGGCGTCTCCGTCGATCGGGCCGGTCGTGACGCCCGGGGCAGGGGGCGAGCGGACGTCGTCGGCCCGCTCCAGGTATTCGCGAAAGCGCTCGACCAGCGCTTCGCGCTCGGCGTCGCTCACCGGGCGCTCTCCCCCAGCAGGCGACGCAACTCGGCTTGCGACGGGCGGCCAGCCGCGACGATCGGTGCGCCACCGGCATCGCCTGCTTCGCCCCCCTTCCCCGTGTCGCCCGCCTCGGCGACGGATCCGCTCGCCGAACGCCGGCCGCGAGCGTGAAGCAGGGCGAGGGCGACGAGTTCCTCCGCATCCGGCGGCGGGTCCTCGAACAGCCGATAGGCCAGGCGGTGGCGGTGCGTGTCGATGCGCTCGTAGGCCGCGCGCAACGCCTCGAAGCGCTCGGGTGAGCGCTCCGGAGGGTGGCGGCGCAGCGCGGCCAGCCAGGCGGCGCGCACCGTGTCGTCGTCCGCTTCGCGGGTCAGGCCGAGTTGCAGCCACGGGTCGTTCACGAGAACAGGTCCCCTGTCGGATCATCCGAATCGAGCTTTCGTCGCAGCGCGCGCGCCTCGTCCGGGCCGAGCCGATCGAACAGGCGCTGGATCGCGTGCAGCGGGTCGTCGCCGCGCTGCGCGGCCCGCTCGAGTTCCTCCAGGCCCTCCACGCCGAAGGCTCCCAGCAGCGCGATCAACTCGGGCGGGATGTCCGGCGCAACGCCTTCCTCCGAGCCGCGCTGCCTGCCTCCAGCCTTGCCCGGCCCCTTGCCTCGCCCCTTGCCGCGTCCCTTGCCGCGTCCACCGCCGCCGGCCGGGCCACCCTCGAAATCCGGGCCGAAATCCGGATCGAAACCGTCGTCGAACGGGTCGCCGAAACCGCCCGGACCACCGAAGACGTCCAGCGGGCGGATGAGCTCGTCGATGCGCAGGCACGTGCGCGCATCGCCGATGCGATCGGCATGGCGCGCCGCGGAGCGCAGCCGTGAGAGGTTCTGCTCGTCGAGTTCCTGCCAGTGCCCGCGGGCGCGCGCACATTCGTGGAAGTACACGAACGCGGGCACCTGCGTGTGGCGTCGCGCGGCGGTTTCGGCGAAACCTTCCAGGATCGCGTACTGGCGGGCCTGCAGCAGCGTCTCGCACAGGCCCTGGAACGCCTCGATCGTCCAGCGCCGTTTCGTTGCACCGCGCAGTACCTTCGCCAGCGGCGCCACCGCCCGGTGCAGCAACTCGGGATCCTCACGCTCGGCCCCGATGGCGCGTACCAGGTCGCGGATTTGCGCATCGTCATCGTCGAGGCGACCCGGGGCGATCAGCCCCGCCCACCGGCCCACCCGTCGCGGGTCGAATCCAAGGCGCACCGCCTCGAGCGAGACGCGA
>Ga0115031_1001482_pt1 | contig 17503 bp, 14 predicted proteins | sample Maine_Asex4_meta_FD_87301 | JGI IMG/M metagenome (GOLD analysis project Ga0115031, IMG submission 87301) | Marine algal microbial communities from Maine, USA - Maine_Asex4_metaG | ecosystem: Host-associated > Algae > Red algae > Unclassified | place: Maine, USA | collected 2015-01-05
ACGTTGCCGGATCGAAGGTGCATTTACTTCGCGACTCCCTCAGGATGGCCCAGGCCGTCCGCGCGATCCATCAACGCCGACGCCCCTTCGCCTCCCCGAAAACCCCATGACCCCCGTCTCCGTCGTCATCCCCTGCTATCACAGCGAGGAAAGCCTTCCCTCGGTGCTTGCGGCCATCGCCGAGACGATGTCCGGCCAGGGGCGTGAGTACGAGATCATCCCCGTCAACGACGGGAGCCGCGACGGGACCCTCGCCGTTCTCCGGGAAGCCGCTGAAGAGAACCCCGCGATCCGGCCGATCGATCTTCTCCGGAACTACGGGCAGCACAACGCCGTGCTCTGCGGCATCCGGGCCGCTCAACACCCGTTCATCGTCACGATGGACGACGACGGCCAGCATCCCCCGAGCCAACTCCCTCTCCTCCTGGCACGCCTTGAGGAGGGATCCAGCGACGTTGTCTACGGTTATCCGAGCGAAGAGAAGCATTCGTTCTGGCGGGTGGCTGCGGCAGGACTCACCAAGTTTGCCCTCGCACGCTTCATGGGTAGTGAAATCGCTCGCCACGTCACCTCGCTGCGCGCCTTCCGCACTCCCCTTCGTGAAGGTTTCGCCGACTACCAGGGGTCCTACGTCTCCATCGACGTCCTGCTCACCTGGTCGACGAACCGCTTCGACTCCCTGCCGGTCAAGCATCTCCCCCGCGAGCTGGGGACCAGCCAGTACACTTTCCGAAAGCTCGTGACTCACGCCCTCGACCTGATCACCGGCTTCAGCGTCGTGCCCCTGCAGATCGCGAGTGTCCTGGGAGTGCTCGCCTTTATCTTTGGGGGAGCCCTGCTCTGCTACATTCTGGTGATGTACTTCGTAGGGGGCGCCGAGGTGCGCGGCTTCACTTTCCTAGCCTCGAGCATCGTGCTCTTCGGAGGCGTCCAGCTGCTGGCCATCGGCATCATCGGGGAATACGTGGCGCGGATTCACTTCCAATCGATGGGCCGCCCGGCCTATACCAAGCGCAGCCGACCCTCTGAAGAGGAATCCTGAAAACGGATTCGGGTGCCGTGAGGGGCCGGATTCATCTCGGAGAGATTCAACCGAGGACAGCATGGATCTGATGCCCCGTCACCCGGGGCTCGAGCCGCGAAATTGAGTTCGCGAAAATCAGAGCCTCGAGAGGTCGTGCGCAGATCTTCTCCTCATCCTCGACACACCCGGGGTCCATCTAAAATCATGATCCATCGAATTCAAGCCTGGCTCGCCCAGCCCACGCCCCGCTGGTCCGCCGTGTCCGTCGGCGGACTTGGCTTTGCCATCGCAGTGGTTCTGACGGCGATGGCCCAAAAACCCTTCTTCTACGACGAGCCGCACTACCTGAACAATGTCGGCTACCTTCACGAGCACGGGCTGGGTCGCGAGTTTCTCCTCGAGTACCCCGGCTATGCCGGCCCCCTCTCAGCCTATCTCCAGTTTTTCCTTGAGGGGGTCACCAAACTCCAAACTCCGGGAGCCCGACTGGTGAACGTCTTTCTCTGGGCGGCCTCCTTCCTACTTCTCCTGAGATTCTTTCGACTGCGGGCGCCCGGAAGCGCCGCAGGCTTCTTTCTTCCGGCAGTGCCTCTGCTCTGGCCGATCGGCGGCCTCGCTCTCACGGAGATGCCCTCGCTCTTTTTTGTCTGTCTCGCCCTCCTGCTGCAACAACAGGCACTACGGGCGAAGAAGACGCTCGCGACCACCTCACTGCCCCTTTTAGCCGGCCTCTGCTTCGGGATCGCGGTGATCGGAAGACAGACTCTTCTGCCGGCCTTTCTTCTTCCCCTCGGATCGATTCTCTTCGTCCGGGCCGACCGGAGGTCATGGAGTCTCTTTTTCCTCGGGTCCCTGCCACCCATCGTCAGTGTGTTTCTTGTCTGGGGAGGCATCTACCCACCCATGATCCAAGGGATGCGGATACTAAACGACGGCCTTTCCGGCATCGCCCCCTTTCACGGCATTCTGTCCTACGGGTACGCTTTTCTTGTCACCTTGATCATAGCCCCGACCTATCTCCATCTTCCGAAGTGGCTCGGACTGGTCGGCGTCGCTTTGGGCCTCTCCGCAGGCTATCTTCTGGATATCGACTCCTTTCTCCCCATGAAATCGGTACTCTCAAACACCCTGCCCGCAGGAACTCTGGGATTTGCCGGGACCGCGTTCCCCTACCTCCTTTCCGTCCTGGCGGTCTGGTTTGTGATCGCCACCGCGTGGCGAGCCCTTGACCGGCAGAAATGGCGAAACCGTGTCCCCCTGGCCCTTGCGACCGGGGCGCTGCTGGGCGTTCCCGCAATGATCCCTCACGTTTTCAGCAGCCGCTACGTGGCAATCTCAATTCCACTTCTTCTGGTCTTGCTATGCGGGCACTGCACATTCAACCGGGGAACTGTCCTCCGCCAACTTCTCGGAATTTTTATGGGTGCAACGATTCTGACCACCTGGCTGTATGGCAAGGATCAAGGCTACGCACACATCGAATATTCCCAACTGCACTATCCTCATCTCTTCCCCAATCCAGCCGAGCGGGAGTGGGGCAACGACGAATGGCGCCGGGCTCTGGTTCATGAGGAAGCCGCAGCAGAGGAGGTCGGCACGCCAGTTCCAGAGTAAGTCAGAACCCCTCCTGTCGCGGGACCGCGCGCCATTCCGATTCAATCCCTGCTTCGAGGGGGAACCTCGGACGCCAACCGGTCCGCCGGCGAAGCCGATCCGAATCGAGCAGGTTTCGCTCCAAATCCCAGCCGCTGCATTCGGTCTGTCCATCCATGCTGATTTTCAAGCTCCGGCCCGACGTCTTCTCCACCAGTTCGATCAATTCGAGAACGGATGCCGAGCACCCGGAAGCCACGTTGTAGCAGACTGATTGGGAGACCATGCCATTCTTGAAAATTGACGCGACCGCCGAGGCGAGGTCATCGACGTGAAGGTAGTCCTTCACTTCTTCACCAGAACCCCACAGGTGGAATTCGGAATCCGTCGCTGCGGAGTGGAGAAGCGCGGAGACGACCCCCTGAGGCCGACCCTCGCGAACGGGAAAACCGTAGACGTTCGAGATCCTGAGAATGACCAGAGGGAATCCGGTTTCCCTCGCTCGATTCTCGAGAATTTCCTCCCCCTCCCGCTTCGCCCTGGCATACTGGGATTGCGGGTGCGGGCGATCCGTTTCCACGCTGCCTGAGCCGTCGCAGTTTCCGTAGACGGAGCCAGAGGAGAAAAAGAACAGCGGGGGCGGCTTTTCGGTGGCTGCCAGGCTCTCGCAGATCGTTTCGAGAAGAGGATGATCCTGCTGCCAGGATTGCTGCGGGTTTTCTTCCGCCGTGGCGGGAACGGTGCTCCAGGCAGCGTGCACAATCGCATCCGCGTTCCGGAGCAGGTGCGGGTCAGACAGCTGCTCGAGTGGCAGCAGGTCCTTACCCGGCGTCCGCGAGAAGGAAATCACCTCGAACTCCGAGGCCCACTTGACGCGAAGGAGCGAAGGGAGTCTTCCTGTCGCGCCGGTCAGCAGGATGGTGGGCTTGGAAGACACGAAAAAATTCAGCACGACCGCTGCAGGGAGGCGAGGAGTGATACGCCAAAGGGAAGGTTGATTCTCTTCTGGAGGAAGGAGTCCTCCCACAGAAAGACTCTCTCGAGGAGACCACTTGCTAGGCCTGAGTTCCCTGCGGAAAAATCGAGGGCCTGACCTTTCTTCGCAGAGGGAGGAAAAAGGTGACTAAGCAGCCGAAATCCTGCCACGAAGGGGAAGAGCAGGGTGTTGAAATAAGTGAGCCTTTGGAGATCTCCGGGGGCGTTGGCGAGCACGGCAGCGAAGGTCTCACGAGTGTAGCGTCGATGATGATGGTTGATTTCGTCATGGTGGCTCCAGAGAAAGGGACAGGCCGGAACCGAAAGGAGCAGAAACCCGCCAGTTCGGCAGACACGGTGAAGCTCGGCCACCGCGAGAGCGTCGTTTTCCACGTGCTCGATGACGTCAAAGGCACAGACGAGATCATAGGCCTCCGATGGGGCCGCCAGCTGCGTGACGTCGCCCTGGACCACGGGAAGACCGGTGGTCTCAGCCGCGTACCGGGCACATTCGGGGTCATACTCCACGGAGTGCACCTCCCCGACTGTCGCAAGAAGTTCACTGGTGCGGCCCGTCCCGCAGCCTACGTTGAGAATTCTCGGTGACACGACTCCCTTGAGCAAGCGCCGCACCTCGCGGAGGAGGAGTTCGTTTCTCGCCAGAAACCACCAGTGCGTGCGCTCCAGCTCTGCGTAGGCTCGGTAGTATGCGCTCTCCATGGGGTTGAGGCTAACAAGAGCCGAAGTCAGAGGCGGTCAAGAGATAGTAGGACCAATGGCGCTTGCGAGTTCCTGCCACCGAGAGGAGCATCACAAGAGCCCCCGATGACCGTGTCTTAAGGTGGAGCGTGACGTCCCGGCGCGCTGGCGTTGCCAGAGGGCGGGCTTCGCCCGCAACTCGCCGGGGACGTCGAGTTCCACCTTCAAGGCAGAACGCTCGAGCGACGAGGAGTTCGAAACGAAAATCCTCGACACCCCCCACGAACCAAGCGCCAGTGCCCCTGGACTCCATTTGCCTGACCGGACGCAATCCATGAAGATCTCGATCGCGGCCACCAACCCCTGCCACCTCTATGATCTGGCGCGCGGCCTCCACGCCGAGCAGGCGCTGGGGCGATACTATTCGGGCTACCCTCGCTGGAAACTGCCGGACGCAGGGTCGCTTCCCCTCTCCACGCATTCGCTACGGACGACGGTGACCTACGGGCTGCGGCGATGGTTTTCCGAGCGCTGGCGTCCCTCGGACCGGGCTCTGTTTCGCTGGCAGGATCGTGCCTTCGACGCTTGGGTCTCCCGCAAGCTGATGTCCTGCGATTTTTTTCATGGGCTCCCGGGCCAGTGTCGGGCGAGTTTCCTGAGCGCTCAGAAACTCGGCATTCCCACCGTGCTGAACCACGCGACAGGGCCCGTGACCGACCTTGTGGAACGGGTCCGGGGCGAGTATGAGCGGGTGGGACTTGATCCCGCCGGGGATTCCATTTTCGACGAGGCCTATCTTGCGCAGCAGGAAGAGGAGACCGCCATGGCCGACTACCACTGCGTGGGTTCGACCATGGTGGCCGAGCAACTCGCCGCCAGCGGAATCTACCGGGAGCGGATCTGGGTGGTCCCCTACGGAGTGGATTCTGCCGTCTTTCCCGGAACACTTCTTCCGGATCGGGGCGATCAGGGCGATCGGGATGCGGAATTTCGGATTCTCTTCGCCGGACAGCTCTGTCTTCGGAAAGGACTCCGCTTTCTCCTCGACGCTTTGGAAAGCGCGGGGCAGCCCAAGTGGCGACTCGACCTCTACGGGCCTGCCATGGCAGAGACCGCCGGCGACTTGGAGCGATATCAGGGTGACTCGGAGCTGCAGCTTCACGGGGCAGTTTCGCAGGATCGCCTTGCTCTCGCCTTTCGCCAGGCCCACCTGCTCGTGTTGCCCAGTCTTGAAGAAGGCTTCGGGCTCGTGGTCATTCAGGCGCTGGCCTGCGGACTGCCCTGCATCGTCAGTGATGCCGTCGGCGCGAAGGACGTGATCCGGCATCGTGAGAACGGATCAGTCGTCCCAGCGGGCGATTCGGAGGCACTCGCGGCGGAGATTCTCTGGTGGAAGGAGAACGGCCATCCGATCGCCGAAGAACGATTTGAGTGGCAAGACTCGGCTCAGACCCTTATGGGATATTCTCGGCTCGACTCATGAACCCCCAAGCACCGCGCTCCATGCCCCCCGGATTCGTTCCGGCAAGGGCCCCTGCCATGCACGCACCCACTCAGGTGCCGGGTGTGGACCGGCCTGCCTTTCCCGACCCAACCGGAACGGTCATCCTCATCGTCGGGGTCGTGCTGACTTGGCTGGCTGCCTCTGGCAAAACGGAATCCGATCTACTGGTTTTCTGCGCCTGGGGAACGGGAGTCTCCCTTGCGGCCTCCTTCCTCTGCGACTTCCGCCACGGGATCCGCAACATGGTGCGGAGCGATTTCCTCGCTCTCCTCGCGATTTACGGTCTCTGCTATGCGGAGTTCATCATGCCCGATGCCGAAATGCGCCGCGTCTATGACATGGGCAACGAGTACGAGCCAACCAAGCGGGCCGTTGGTCTCGTGTCGCTTGCGATCGTCTGCTTTGCCGCGGCCCGTCACGTCACTTCGAAAGCGCCCTTCACTCGTTCCGCTCTCTTCACGACTCCAGTGACGCCCATGCTGCTGGTCCGTCTCTTCTGGGCCTGCTTCTTCCTTGGCTACCTCCACCAGTGGATCGCGGTCAAAGGGGACCTTTTCGAGTGGCTTGAAGCCATGACCAGACGGCGCTGGGCGCAGCCCTGGTCGCGCACGCACTTCGGAAGCTGGAAGTCCCTCCTCGTCGAACTCCAGCTGCTGATGTACGTGGTCACGCCGCTGGGGGCCATCATCATCGTCCGGAGGAAAAGGTACTCCGGAGCAGTGGTCCTCTTTGTCGTCCTCGCGCTTGCCCTCAATCTATTTCATGCCTTCAGCACTGGCACTCGGCACATCTTCTTCGTGCACGTGATTCTGTTCACCACGGCCTTCTGCTACTTCAAGCAGTTTACCCTGAAGATGATTTTGATCTACGGAGGGACGGCGATGCTGGTCATGTACTTCAGCACGAACATCATGCTTTCGTTTCGACAGGTGGGGCTGAAGAGATGGATGCTCGAGAAGAACGCAGGGGCCGTCTATCAGGAAGAGGAGCGCTCGCTCTACGTCGACATGACCTTTCAGAATTTGAACCGGCTCGTTGATCGAATGCCGTCGACCTTCAACCATCTCGGCTGGGAAGTGGTCTACTGGGCTGCCGTCCGGCCGATCCCGAGAGCCATGTTCCCGGCGAAGCCGGAAGGACTCTCCACGACTCTGGAAGAGATCCTGTACGAACCGGGAGCCGCAGGCACCTGGTCGGTGACCTATGTGGGAGAAGCTTTCATGGCCTTCGGGCCGCTCGGAGTTGTCCTCTTTTCAGGGGCTTTCGGGCTCGGGGCCGGCTACTGGAACCGCTTTGGCTGTCCAACCAATTCAGACATGGGAATTCTCATCTTTGCCTCGGGATTCTTCCAGTTCTCGATCGCGATGCGGAGCATGTTTGAATTCATGCCGGCGATTTTGCCAACGATGGGACTTCTCTTCCTGATGAGTTGGCTCCTGCGCAATCGAATCTACCTCATTCCAGTCACCGCCGAACAGCGTCTGGCGAACCAGGCGTATTCTTCCGAGACTCTGCCACCAGAAATTTCCACCGACTTGCCCATCCCTTCCGAGGCCGCAGCTGGACCCGTTCCCCGTTCCTTTCCCTCCTTCACGGGAGTCCCGCCGGGGCATGAAACGCAACCCTCGGGACCACCCCCATCGCCTCCCCGAGAGAGTTGAAGCTCCGGATTGTATCGGTGGTACCCTCCCCTTATCAGAGGGACCTGTTCGGAGCCTTGGACGCCCTTCCGGAGATCCGCCTTCAGGTGGACTATCTCGAGGGAGCAGCACCCGACTCGCCCTGGGCGAAGAGTCCGCTGCGAGACTGGGAACGCATCCTCCCCGGCCGGGCCCTCACTCTCGGTCAAGGACGGCTGCGTTCCCACCTGCACTGGCCGCTTCCATCGATCTCGAAAGAACAAGCCGATCTCGTGGTGCTGAACGTTCCCACCACTGCCGTGACGGCCCAGTGGCTTTTTCGGACCGTCGCGCCACCCTTCCTGTTCTGGGGCGAGCGCCTCCTCGTTCATCCCTCGAGAGCGAAGGCACTCATTCAGGCCGCGCTTCGCTCTCCCCTCAAGCGGGCCGCAGGATTGATCGGGATCGGGTCCCTCGCCCGCGATCAGTACCAGAGCTTTTTCCCGTCACAGGAAGTGGCGAACCTTCCTTATCACTGTGATCTCGCTCCCTTCGCCGAGGCCGCGACGCAGGCTCAGCGGGCGCAGGATTCCGGCAAGGAGGTTCGCTTTCTCTTTGCGGGGCAGATGATTGCCCGCAAGGGTTTCGACCTGTTTCTGGAGGCCTTTGACCAAGTGCATCGGATGAGACCAGAAACTCGGGCGATCCTCGTCGGACGGCCCACGGAAGAAAGCGAAGGACTGGTCCGTTCGCTTGCGCCCGCGACGCGCGCCGCCATCAAGGACCGTGGTTTTGTTCAGCCCGAAGAGCTGCCTGCGGTCTTTTCCGAGGCCGACGTCATGGTCCTCCCCAGCCGACACGACGGCTGGGGCGTGGTGGTCAACCAGGCTCTCGGCGCAGGACTGCCGGTCCTTGCGTCAGACGCCGTGGGTGCTGCCATTGATCTGGTTGAGCCGGGCGAGAACGGCTTCCTCCACCCTGCCGGGGACGCGGAAGACCTCGCCCGCCACATGCTGGCCCTGCTCGACCGACCGACCCGCCAGAAGATGTCCCTCGCGGCGAGCGCACGAGCTAAAGACCTCTCGCCGGAAGCCGGCGCCTCCCGCTTTCTGGAAATCCTCAGCCGCTTCCGATGAGAATCCTCCTCGTCAGCTCCAGTTCAGGGTCTCAGGGGGGTGGAGAATTGAGCTTGGCCTACCTCGCCGAGGGCTTGCGCGACCGCGGTCACGTGATCGGTCTCTGGGCTTCCGGCGATCACGCAATGGACGGCCTCTGCGAGCGACTCAAGGGCTGTGCGGAAATCTTTCGGGCGCCCTATCGGAACACCTACCAGCGCGCGCTCCGCAGCCTTTCCCATTGCTTTGATCGATCTGGAGACGCCGCGCTGGCTGAGAGCTTCGCTGCCTTTCGGCCCGACGTGATCCACCTGAACAAGCAGAACCTCGAGGACGGTCTCGATCTTCTTCGCGCCTGCTCCACCGTGCCGGCCACCTGCATGGTTCACATCACGCAACCCGCGAGCTATCTCCAGGCGCGCGGGGCATGGCTTCGCGATGCGATCGCGCGGCGTGCCCTCACCGCCTTCCCCGGAACGTTCCTGACCACGCCGAGCAAGCGCTGTGAGGAGTTGAAGGAATTTCTGCGGGGCGAGGGGCGGGTTGCCTCCTGCCAGAATGGAGTGCCGGATCGAGCCGCAGACTTCGTGTCTGCGACACGAAAGGAAACGCGACTGCGGTGTGGAATTTCGGACGATGCTCCTCTGGTGATCGCCGTGGGTCGCCTCGAAGCACAGAAACTGCCCCTCCGTTTTGTGGATTGGTGCAGCCAGTTTGCCGCGCAGAATCGAGAGGCCCGATTCCTGTGGGTCGGCTCTGGGTCATTGGAAGAAGCGACACGGGAAGCCGCCCGGGAGGCGGGCCTCGAGGATCGGTTTCAGATCACCGGCTGGGTAACCGACGTGGCCCCGTATCTTCAGGCTGCGGACGTCTACTTTCACTCGGCCGACTTTGAGGGGATGCCTTTCGCGCTCTTGGAGGCCTGCTCGGCCGGACTGCCCTGCGTGCTTGATCCTCGTCTGGCAGCCGAACTCGGGCTCGATGACAAGGCGGGAATTCTTCAGAGCAGCGAGAGCGGTCTCTGGTCGCGGCTCGGTGATGAGCAGGCCCGTCGAGAAGCGGGCCGGAAAGCGCGCCGACTCTATGAGAGCGAGTTTACGCTCGCAGGAATGGCGGAGTCGTTTGAGCTCGCCTTTCTCGAAACTCTCGCCGCCACTCGCCGATGAAGGTTGATTTTCAGGTCCCGGCCCAGGCTCGGCAGGTGGGAGGTCTCGAGAAGGCGATCGTGCGTCTCGGCGAGGCACTTTCCGAGCAGGGAGTCGATCTTGCCTTTAACGAGGTCCGCCCCGGATCCGCGGTCCACTTTCACGGACTCTGGGAACCGAGCTTCGCCCGGCTCTCTCGGGAGCTGCGAAAGCAGGGTCGGCCGTATCTGGTCTCACCCCACGGGATGCTGGAGCCCTGGGCCTACGCGCACAAAAAGTGGAAGAAGTCGATCTACTTCAAGCTCGTCGAAGGGAGACATCTGCGGGGCGCATCGGCGATCATTGCAACCGGCGAGCTGGAGGCAGGCCATCTCGAAGATCGGCTTCCGGGGAATCGGATCGAACGAATTTCCTTCGGTGCGGAGCCTCCTCCGGCAGGTCTTGAGCACAAGGAAGCGAGGCAGAACCTTGGAATCCAGGACGACGAGCGCCTCCTCCTTTTTCTCTCGAGGCTGGACGAGAAAAAAGGGCTCAACCTCCTCTTCGACGCGCTCCGGAAGTTGGGGAGGGACAAGACCAGCCGTTGGAAGGTTCATGTCGTCGGGGAAGGACCGATGGAGGAGGAGTGGCGGCGTCAGGCCGAACAGCAGGCGGAGGAACTGCCCGAGATCGTGTGGCGGGGCGCGCTCTGGGACGACTCGAAGTGGACGGAGATCGTCGCTGCCGACCTCTTCTGCCTGCCGACCCACTCCGAGAACTTCGGCTTCGCCGTGCAGGAAGCTCTCAGTGTCGGGACGCCCTGTCTGACCACGACAGCGACCCCCTGGGTCGAGCACGCCGCCGAAGCCGGACTCCATCTCTGTGACCCAGTGGTTGCCTCGGTGGCCGAGGCTCTGAATACCTGGAGCGTGGGCAGGCCCTGGTTGGAGGCGAACCGTTGTCGTCTCGCTTCCTGGACCATGGAAACCTTTGACTGGGACGAGGTGGCAAAACGCTATGGGGAGGTCTATAGAAGGCTTTCACCTCGTGACGAAGTCTTCCATCCGCCTGGACCAGTTTCAGAATGACCAATTTGACCGCGGCGCGCCCCGCAGTCGTGAAGTGCTCTGGCTGATCTGCCAGAGCCTTTTTTTTGGTCCTATCATGCCGTGGCCCTCGGCTCTTCGCGCGGCCCTGCTTCGGGCCTTCGGGGCGAAGATCGGAGAGGGACTGGTCATCCGCTCGGGCGTCCAGATGAAATTCCCCTGGCGCTTCCGCTGCGGCGACCATGTCTGGATTGGCGAGTCCGTCCGACTGCTCAATCTGGAGGTCATCGAGTTGGGTGATCACGTATGCCTCTCTCAGGAGAGCTTTTTCTGCACGGGAAGTCATCGCTTCGGGACACCGGGTTTCGACCTCATCACCCGGCCCATCGTGGTCGGAAACCACAGCTGGGTTGGTGCTCGGGCCTTCGTGGGGCCAGGAGTCGAAATCGGCAGAGACTGTTTTGTAACGGCGGGGTCGGTGCTGAGTTCAGACCTCCCTGACAGCCATCGCGCCCGGGGCAATCCCGCCATCGCTGCGCCTCTCGAGGAGAAAAATTCGTGAACAGGATTCTCCTCCTGAACCATTATCAGCCCCCCGACCGAGCTCCCACCGGGCGGCTTCTGGCGGAGTTGGGTGAAATGCTTGCCGAACTCGGCTGGGAGGTGGAGCTGATCGACGGAGCGGCCGGCGACTACCAGCGCCGCAAGGGAAGCCGCTCGCTCGGGTATCTCCTTGCGCATCTTCGCCTGTTTTTCCGAGGACTTCGAGCAAGGCGTGCCGAGGTGATTCTCTGCCTGACCGATCCGCCCTGTCTTCTCCTTACGGCGCGGATTCTCGCAAAAATCAAAGGCGCCCGACTGGCCCACTGGGTGATGGACTTGTACCCCGACCTGGCCATTGCCCTTGGTGAGATTCCCAAAAATCGATGCTCGCAGGTTCTCGGAGAATGGGTAGCGAACGCGACCGGCGAGGCCGATCTGCTCGTGGCCCTCGACGAGGACATGGCGGATCGCATCGGCACGGACAAGATCATCGCGCCGTGGGTGGAGCGGGAAATGGAAATCCCGCCGGAGCCCGCCCTGCTGAAGCATCCTGACGAGACGTTTGTCTGGCTCTACTCTGGAAATCTTGGCCGTGCCCACGAATGGCGCACGCTCCTGGAGGCTCAGGCCATCCTGGAATCTCAGGAGCTGCCCCACCGGCTTGTCTTCCAGGGTGGCGGGGCCGGAACACGGGAGGCGGAAGCTGTCAGCAGGGAGATGGGCTTGCAGCGGGTGGAGTTCCGAGACTATGCACCTGCTGCGGAATTCGTTCACTCCCTGCTGGCTGCTTCCGCTCACGTGGTCAGTCTGCAGCCCGAACTCAAGGGGATGCTCTGGCCGAGCAAGCTGGCGCTGCTCCTCCACCTGCCGCGGCCCATTTTCTGGGTGGGAACCACCGAGTGCGCTCCTGCGCGCGAGATCGCCGGCAGGACGGACGGCAGTGCCTCGATCCCCCTCGGTGACGCCCGGAAACTCGCCGCCAGCCTTGCCAAAATCGCCTCTCGAAAGCCACTTGGATCCTACTCGGAGAATCGATTGACCCCAGAGGACGAACGAATCCGAGGGGGACGCCTGTTTCACGACTGGCTGCTTGCAATCTGCCCCGCCGAACGACAAGAGTAAGCCCACCAGTATCAGGTGATCCCCTCTTGTCCCTAAGCCCCACCCGATGGACCTCAAGACACAGATTGCAATCGCTTTCCTGCCTGCCCTGATGCTGGCGCTGGGATCGACTTGGATCATCCTGAGGCGCTACTCGAGTTTCGGCGTCGATGAGACCAAGTCGATTCGGAAGACGCACGTAGGCGAAATCCCTCGTACGGGGGGGCTTCCCATCTTCGTGGCCCTGGCTGCGGTCTTCGTGATTGCCTCCTTCCTGCTGGATGACTTCCTGACCGAGTGGTGGCCAGTCGCTGTCTGTTGCAGCCTGATTTTCCTGCTGGGCTTCATCGACGACCTCAAGCCTCTGGGCGCAAAGGTGAAGCTTCTCGGCCAGGTCGGAGTCGCTCTCATCGCCTACGGGCTTGGCCTTTCCATTGACGAGTTCAGTAATCCCTTTGGATCGGGCACGTTCGATCTCACCGCGGTCAGCGTGCTGGTCACGGTGTTCTGGTTTGTCGCCATCACCAATGTCGTGAATCTCATCGACGGGATGGATGGACTGGCTTCGGGGCTGGGCACCTTCCTCTGTCTGACCCTGGGAGCCATCGGTGTGAGCTCCGGGCAGAGCGGCGTCGCCATCATCTCCTTCGGGATGGCCGGCGCCCTGCTCGGATTCCTTCGGTTCAACTTTCCCCCTGCCAGAATCTTTCTGGGAGACGGAGGCGCTTACCTTCTTGGATTCTTCATCGCCTCGGTCTCGACCCTCAGTTCGAACAAGGGCTCCGTGGCCGCTGCCCTTCTGGTGGTGATGGTTGCTCTTGGCCTGCCGATTCTCGACACGGCCTTCGCCATCCTTCGCAGAGGCATCCGAGGTCTGCCCCTCTTCCGCGCGGACGCTGAGCACATCCACCACCGGCTTTTGCTTCTCGGCCTCTCCAAAAACACCGCCCTGATCACTCTCTACGCTGTCTGTGGGGCGCTCAGCCTTGTCGGCCTCAGCATCTTCTGGAGCAAGGGGCTGACCCTGCCCATCGCGGGAGGCGCCCTCTTTCTCCTCGCCGTCGTGGCCGCCAAGTTCCTCGGCTACGTGGGGCGCTGGAGCGAACTTCGGGGCCAGTTCGAGAATGCCCTCCGTCGAAGGAAGGACGTCCAGTACGCGATGCTTCACGGCAATCTACTCGAGGTCGAGGTCGAGCGGATCGAGGATGGGGAGGAATACTGGCAGGCCTTTGACCTGGCCATCTCCAAGATTGGTCTGAGCCGCTCTCCGGCCGACGACCTCCAGCCAATCCAGATTGAGATGGGCCGGGCGGAACCCTGGGTGGTTTACGTGCCGAGAGATTCCGAGCTGAGCAAGGCGAGCGACTCGAAAGCCCTTGCCGAGTGTATCGCGAGTGCCTATAACCTCGCGCTCCTCAAGTGGGGGGAAAGCCCGAAAACGCGACCATTGGAAAACCTGGACCCCTCTCCCGCCACAGGAACCACCGACAGTTCCGTCACTGAAAGTGCCCCAGGCAATTCCTACTAGCTCCTCCTTCCGTGTCTTCCCAATCACCCCGAAGCGATACCGGTCCCATTCAACGAGGAGCGGTCGAACAGAACGGCCCAGCAAGGGCGGTGACGGCGGCCGGAAAAGGCACTCAGGAGGAATCCATGTTTCCTTCCGGGTTTCACACGCCGGGCCCCCATCGCTACCTTGTCCTGCTGGTCTGCCTCCTGGCAGTGCTGCTCAACGGCATGACGGAAGCGTGGTCGAAGGGCGTGGTCTTTGCGCTCATGGGAGTCTGCATGCTCCTCTTCCCCGTGAGAGGCACCCTGGGGCGAGGGCTTTCCCTCAGCCTTGGAGGCCTTCTGCTGCTAGGCCTCACCTCTTTTCTCCCCAAGGGAATCACCGGCCTGCTGGCTAAGAAGGCCACGTGGCGCACCGTACTCGAGGAAGACCTCGGGGTGCCTCTGGGAGGCTTCCATAGCGCCCAGCCATGGGTCTCACTCGAAAACTGGCTGAGTCTGCTCATCATCATTGCCTGGTTCGCCTATCTCCTCCGTCGCCGCTGGCCCGACGGGGAACGCCGGTTTCTGATCCGGGGCCTCGCCCTTGGAACGACTGGAATCGCCCTGCTGTCACTGGTCCTCGAGTACATCCAGTATCCAGTCCAAATCTGGGGATGGGAGGATGATGCCGGCGGAAATTTTGCCCGTCAGTTCGGGCCCTTCGCGAATCTCAATCACATGGGCACTCTATTGGCCGTGGGAGGAGTTCTTTGCGCGGCCTGCGCCTACGACGACAACCGTCGGAGACGCTCCACCTGGCCCCTCTACGTGGTCTCGCTGCTTGTCCTTTTCTTTGCGGCGCTGGTCACGGGGTCCAAGGGTGGAGTCCTGCTTCTCTTTTGCGGACTCGGCGCCTGGATTCTGAGCGTGGCTCTCTCCTCGAAGTCTCCGGCCAGGATCGCCATCGCGGCCTCACTGGTGATTCTCCTGGTCGCGGGTCTCTTTCGATTTGGAGGGCCCGTTCTCGAGCAGTTCAAGGGAGGGGCGCAGATGGGAGGGGCTCAAGGCCGGCTCGACATCTACCGCGACACCGGAGCGATGATCGCCGCCAACCCGTTCTTTGGGGTCGGGCTTGGCAACTTCGAGGGCGTCTTCAATGTGAGCCGAAATGCCTTTGGCGGCCCGCATCGTGCGCTTCACCCCGAGAGCAGCCTCCTCTGGATGACCTCGGAGATGGGCGTCCTCTCCGTCATTGCCTGCGGTGCCATCGTGTTGCTTCTGGTGCGCAGGATCGGACTCTTCAGCAAGGGGCCCGCCCAGCGGCGGCACCAGCGGAGGCTGCGAGCTGCCGCTGGTCTCGGGGCTGCGGTGGTGATCGCCCACTGCCTGTTCGACATCCCGGGACACGTCCCCGGCACCTCCCTCCTCGGCCTGACCCTCGCCGCGCTCGCCGTGCGCCCGCTTGCACAGGAGACCAACGCTCGAACGACCCTTTCCTTCCGGGCGATCGGGGCTCTGACCATCCTCGGCGGACTGATTTTATTGGGTACTCGATACTTCCGAGTGCGCTTTCCAGGGGCGATCTGCACCGAGAATCTCTACGTGTCATCCACGGTCGCCTCGTCTCTTGGAGACATCGTCCAAGCCCGCGAACTCACAGACAAGGCGCTGGCCGGAAACCCGCTTCGCTGGGAACTCTGGAACCAGAGAGGACAGCTGACCTACCTCCTCGATGAAGGGCCCCGCGCAGCTCTCTCCGACTTCCGTGTCGCCCGATATCTCAACCAGAGCAGCCCCTGGCTGCCAGCAGCCGAAGCTAAATTCTGGCTCACCGTCAATCCCTCCTACGCACCCTCCGCCTGGCGCGAACTGATGGAGCGTGATCCGACCCGGCGGCACGAGCATTACAACGGCGTCCTTGCCGCCGGAAAAGATCATCCCGAACTGATGCCGCGCATCCGTTCCCTCAGCCGGATCAACCCGCGCCTTCAGGTGATGTACATGTCGAAGGTGCCCGCCGCCGAGTTCCCCGCCGAACTCCGTGAGCTGCTCAGCTCCGATCCGGAATTGAAAGGCATCGAAGGCCCCGACCGGCAGCAGCTCTTCGCCCTCTGGGCGCAAAAAGGCGATCGTGAGGAGTTTCTGGAAAAGGTGGGGCAAAATCCCAGCTGGGAGAAGGAGGCGTGGCCGACCGTCGCCCGCGAAAAGGCCAAACGCCGGCAGTTCTCTTCCGCTCTCGACCTCGTCGACCGCTACTACGATCCGCCAGCCCTACCTGTCTACACCGGCCAGGCCGAGGGCCGCCTCGAGCTCCAGCGCGAGTTCATGGTCAACCTGACAGACGTATCGCGTGGCGTGGCTCTCTTCCAGATGCAGATGCGGATGGGCGACGGAGCGGGGGCAATTCTCACAGCCGAGAAAATCAAGCGCCTCCCAGACACCCGAGACTATGCTCACTTCCTCCACGCTCTCGCCCTCGCCAAGATCCAGGATTTCGAGGCGGCCTGGAACGAAGTGGAGCTCCACCTACGAGCCAACCGACTCTAGCTGCTCACAGCCAGCCCGAGTCAAAAGACGAACCAGTAGAGTCTGGAGCGCGGGTCAGAGTTTTTAATCTTTTTCGCTTGCTCTTGATTGTTTTACTAGGTTAAATGTAAGGACTTCACGCAACTCTCGTCATCCTCGGATTCAAGTTTGCGTCATCGCTTGGAACTCCAGACTCTCTACACTTATGAAAGGCAATCAAGACTCTCCCTCGAAGGCTGCGGAACTCGCAGACTTCCTGATGCTCGCCCAGCGCTCCTTCCTTCTGGATCTGGCGGACGACCTGCACGAAGGAAACATCTCCTACGCGCAGTTTTTTCTCATGGGATTCCTGGACAAGTCTGAGAGTCTGACCATGTCTGAGATTGCCGGGAAAATGAGTCATTCCACGGCGGCAGCAACCGGACTGGTGGACCGCCTCGAGCGCCTTGGCTACGTCATGCGCTTCAATGACCCAAGTGATCGCCGCAAGGTGAAGGTGAAGATCACCCCCGACGGCAGCCGGATCGTCGCGGAAGTGCACCAGAAACTCGAAGAGCGCGTCGCCTCCATGATGGAGGAGAAGGAAGTCACTCCTGAGCTCGCCGGTCTGCTCAGGAGCTAGCGGCTCCCAGAGCCCTGTCAGAGCAAGTCCCGAGGCGGTTCCCGACGCAAGCGTCAGCAAGCGAAACCGCCGTACTTCATTCCACCGGCCTGCAAGGTTGGACTCCGTCGATCCCCTCCCCCTCCGCACTTTTTCCGCCCTCGCTGCCGTCGAGGGTCTCCGCCACTGCTTTGTGGATCGCGTTCCAGGCATCCCCGTGGACTGCGACAAAGAGCAGGCCCTTTCACGACTCGGCCCCGCCCACAAGAAGGCAGCTCAATCCCTGGGGATCGGCCTCCAGGCTCCCGTCTGGATCGGAGAACAGGTCCACGGAGACAGACTCGGGGTCGTCCGCGACGGCACCAGCCACCCCGGCACCCTCACTCCCGGGCTCGACGGCTACGTGACCGATCGTTCCGGAGTCCTTCTCGGCGTCCACGTCGCAGACTGCGGCGCCGTCTACCTGGTCGACCCCATCACGCGCGCTCTTGGCCTCCTGCATGCCGGCCGCGCAGGTGCGGAAGCCGGAATCGTCCGCAAGG
>Ga0115031_1001496_pt1 | contig 17441 bp, 22 predicted proteins | sample Maine_Asex4_meta_FD_87301 | JGI IMG/M metagenome (GOLD analysis project Ga0115031, IMG submission 87301) | Marine algal microbial communities from Maine, USA - Maine_Asex4_metaG | ecosystem: Host-associated > Algae > Red algae > Unclassified | place: Maine, USA | collected 2015-01-05
TCATCATAGTTTTCCTAGTTCAATTATTCCACATCAAATCACAGATAATGAATAGAAAGATCCTGCAACTACGTGCAGGATGACAAGTTAAACAAACCCAGGATGACGAGTTAAACAAACCCAGAATAACGAGCCAAACAAGCCCAGAATGACAAGTTAAACAAACCCAGGATGACGAGTTAAACAAGCCCAGAATGACAATCAGTTCATTCAGTTAATGTGGAAGAATGTCGAAAACATTAGTGGAAATGGAATTAGAAACATTATGAAACGGTTTAATAAATAGAATCTACTGGGTTGGGATAAATGAAAAGAACAGGTTTAGGAATAGTAATAATATTTGCAGTTGTGGGCGCACTAGTTTTCAGTCGACTGCTAGCAAATAAAGACTCTGAAGAAGCAATCGAAGTTTTTAAAGACAACATTGCCACAGACAAGGCTGAACCTACAACAAATGTAGATGATAAAGAAGCCCCTCCGCTAAGAGCCCCGAAGCCAGAACTAGTTAATTTAGACGGATGGTTACAAAGTGATGCAACGGGAATCAACTCTTTCGACGGCCAAGTAAGAATTGTACAGTTCTGGACATTTGGCTGCTTTAACTGCAACAATACTTATCCGTTTCTGAAAGAGATATATCAAACCTACGAACCTGAAGGTCTTGAAATCATTGGGGTACACGCACCCGAATTTGATTGGGAAAAAGATCCAATAGACATTCAAAATGCTGCAAAAGAAAAAGGAATTACTTGGCCTATTGCTCTTGACACAAATAAAGAAAACTTTAAAGCATGGAGACCAGAAAACCGAGGGTGGCCGCTAACATATGTGCTCGACCAAAACGGCAACGTAAGATACGAACGTAAAGGCGAAAAAGATTACGAAAGACTTACTAATACAGTTAAGTACTTGATAGAGAACGGACCATAGTTGCTCAATCTTTTTTTTGAAGGAATCCAATCTGCATTGTTACCATGCTCAGCAGTAATTCTACTTCCTGGTGTATTAATTGTTCTAGCGGGAAGAGACAAAAAATATCCTGCAATGGCTGCCTTTATAATTGGAGCTTCAATTTTTTCTTGGCTTGAATTAAGCGAACAACAGAGTTATTTGAATAACGTATCTGCAGGACTACTTTTTGCGGTTTCAGCAATTGTAGCCTTCCCAAGAAAATCGGACAAAGATTTACGAGTAACATCAGTAGTTTCAGGAATCACAGCAGGTATTGCTTCAGTGAGTCTGTGGGTTCCTTGCACAGGTGAGCATTACGGAGACCTGCAAGAAACTATAGATGAAAATAACATAGGAGGGCTTTTCCATCAATTAAGTTACTTACTTGGAATTACAATTCCTCTAATTGCAGTGGCTGCAATTTTCTTATTAATTAAACCAAAAATATATAAACGAATAGTAAAACCTCTTACATATTTTGCTTCTGCCACCCTCATGATCTTCGCAATCTTAGTAGTCGCTGGCGCACATGAGACTATGATTTCAAACCTGACAAAATGGAGTATTTAATATACGGTTCAACAACTAAGGCAAACTTGTACTTTACTAAATATCTGGAGTTAAGCACTTAATTTTACCTTCAATGCTAATGCCGGTAATTTCCTTAATGAGATCAACATCAAAGGGACACTGGCTTGCGTCAATTAATGCAAAAGATTTAGTTGAATTTTCTACAGATGTAAAACCATTTTCAGACATTTCTATATTTATGTTACGTGCAGCCCAAAACAATCGGTTCATAGAATATAGGACTTGATGCCATAGGAGCTCACTAAGGTCAAGAGAGTGGCCAATTTCTTTTTGGTACTTTTTTAAGAAACGGTTGCTCAGTTTGTTGCCTATAAAAGAAAAAACAGGCCTTGCCGGTTTCGGACCGTTAGAACCAATACTGCTAATTGATAAATACGCACAAGCAACATCGCGTGAGGCTGGGGCTAAGCCAGCAATTTCCCAGTCAATGATTTTGGGTCCGTCTGGCCCAATAAGAATGTTAGCTGAAGTTATATCTCCATGAGTAATACAAAGTTCCATACATTTTGGCTCGTTTTTTTCCAACCATCTAAGCACATCATCGATACCAGCCCCTTCGATACCTTTGGCTCTAGTCCATAGAAATTCATGCCAATCAAAGCTATTCGATTCAAATTCAATTTGATCCACCAGATTGGTTATGTCGATGCTATGCAATTCAGCTAATAACTTTGCAATAAGAACGGGCCTATTTAGAATTGAATTTAATGACTTAAAAAACTTGTATGGCTGTTTTTGATCCAAGTTATTAAAAGAAGATTCAACAAATTCTGTCATGTACCAGTTGCCAATTAGCTCATCGTCAGCTGAACCAGACAAAATCAGCTTGGGCAGAGCGAAACCACATTTGGTCAAATACTTTATGAGAATAACCTGCCGTTGAGTTATTTCAGAAGTTAACGAAGAGCGGAACACAAAAGTACCATTAATCCCAGTCTTAAGACTAGACGACAGTTCAAGAATGGAAATGTGACCGATTTCTTCAACTTCTACAGACTTAGAAAATTTGATACTGTCATCTTTAGATGATTGCTGGATACAAGCAAGTATTTGATTGTGGGTAATTTTCATTCTTGTGTCGCTCTTTATAAATCAAATCATTGTCACGGGCGGTACATAGATTCTCGTTACAAATATAACAAATTACCCTGACCAAATTCAAATGCTAGTCAATAATTGTATAGTATTTATATAGACGGCCAAGAAACTCCTGTATAGAAACCCAATTAATAATTTCTATCATCTGCTCTGGAGTCAATTCAGACCCAACTGAAGAAACCGTTATTTCATTTAAACCACACGGGTTTAAAGACGCTGATCTGGCGAGCATCAAAGCTGCAGATTCAACATTTGTTAAGTAAAAAGATAATGAAACGTTATCGCTATCAGCGGTAGCAAATCTAACAACAGATCTAAGTTTACGCTGAGTTATCTCTGGAGCTAATGTTGAAATAAGACGTAAAGTCTTAGCTTTTAGAACTTCATTCTCAGTTCTTACAGCAAATACTAATGCAACGAGACATTTTAGATCTAACCCAATATTAGATTTAGACTCATCTAAATTTTGGTGAAGTACAACGGCCAAAGCCTTAACAGATTTTTTACTACTGAGCTGACCGAGGATAGGCCAAGAATAACCAGTGCTTTTTTCCAGAACTATGGAAGCCGTTCGAGAATTAAGATCGACCTTCGGAGATTTACGTTTCGTAAGAACAGATAGCCCGGGCAACTCCAATATAGTTTTTATATAAGAACCAAAACTTGAGAGCTCAAATTTACTACTAACTGAATCATTTTTCCTTAGGTTTATTCTACGACATCCTATTACATCACTCAACTTATGGATGTAGCCTTTAAGTGCAATTGCCATCACTAAAGATTCAATTTGTGATTCTTGCAACTCAGTTCTTAGTTCATCTAGAGCATTATCACTAATGTCTTCCTTTTTTGAAAACGCTGCCGCAAAGTTTTTAACCTTTTCACTAAGATCTTCATTATTAGTGGAACCACCGACAGAAATTTCCATTGAAGCCTTGAGGACTTCTTTGGATAACCCTCTGCCTATAACTGGTGTTGAATTCACATTAAGAAAGTTGGCAACTAATAGGTTCAATGAGTCAAAAGCTGGACTCCAAATCCCTAAGAAACTCACCAAGTCGCCGACTTCGTTAGTAAGTTCAGAAACTAACCCAGAAACCGACTTTGAAGATGCTCCAAATTGGGCAGCATCTATTATCGGCCCAAGTTCTTCCGCTAAAGTTTTTGGCGTACTTACCATTTGCTACTCCAGGCATCAACAATCTTCTTTCACCATCATATATTACATTTTGTATGAATTTGTAACACAAGAAGTTATGTTTGTAATATTTTTCTGATATTTTAAAGCCAGTAAGCTGAATTACCTGCCAGAATGGGACATGTGACCTCCCCTGTTGAAATCGAAATAACAGAGCCTTTAACCATAGAGAATACTGAGCTAGGCATAGAAGAACCATGGGCAGTTATAGTTTGGGATGACCCTATTAATTTAATGCATTACGTCACATACGTATTTAAAAAAATCTTTGGCTTTCCTGATGCAAAAGCAAATAAATTGATGCTAGATGTGCATGAGAAGGGGCGAGCCAGCGTATTTATAGGCGACAAACTTGAGGCCGAAAAATACGTTTACAAGCTTCACGGGTTCGGACTGTGGGCTACTTTGGAACAAAATAAATGAGTGAAGAAATCTTTCATATTAGTCTAAATAAAAGAAATGAAATTGAGTTAGAAATCCCATCAGAAGATAGACAATCTCTTGGAACCTTGATCGAACAACTAACTGAATTCCTAGACCCTGAGTTAAACGAATCAAAAAGATTATTTCCTACGGCTTACCCAAACGACCCAGAACGAGACGCCGGGTACCAAGCTTTGGCCCAAAGCGAGATGATAGACCAAAAAACTGAATCCATCCGTCTGTTCCAAAAAACATTGATGAATACGATTCTGACTATAGAAGAAGCAGAAACTTGGATGAGAGTACTGAACGATATAAGACTAGTAATAGGGACAAGATTAGATATATCTCAAGAATCAAAATCTAACAAAAAGGACTTTGAACTAGAGTTTCTTTACGAAAACCTATCTTATTTAACTTCTGCTTTTGTTGAGGTTCTCGACAGAAGTCTACCTAACAGCTAAACAAGGCAATCTGAGCAATATTTACAAAGTCAATATAAGTATGCAAAAATCAGGGAGATAAAGGGTGGCGATCCCACATATTTCTGCTAGATTGTATCAGCCTGCATATTAATGCTAGGCCCCCATCGTCCAGCGGCCTAGGACGCCTGCCTTTCACGCAGGTAACACGGGTTCAAATCCCGTTGGGGGTGCTTTAATTCTGGTCCCGTGGTGAAGTCTGGAGTTCACGCCGCCCTGTCAAGGCGGAGGTCGCGAGTTCAAATCTCGTCGGGACCGCTTCTATTTCTTTGAGCGTAAGTTCTAAGAAACTAGAGGAGGTCGGGTAGCTCAGTTGGCAGAGCGGACGCCTGAAAAGCGTTAGGTCACCGGATCGACGCCGGTCCCGACCACAATAAACTTTATTAGGTAGTAAATCTATCTAGTAAAGTTTTTTGCTTTTTCTAGGATCGGCTACGTTTAAGTGAGGTCTTACCTTCTAATTCTTTGCCCAACTTCACCTAATGGACAAATTTGTGAAGGAAGTCTAAGAATCCCTCCCCGCACGGACTTATAAGGCTGATTTGCCATGCCTTGTCGAAAACCTCTACGTTTGTACCATGCAATTAACTCTGCATCAGAAATGCGGTCGGTATCAGAAGAAGCAGCTGAGAGAGAAACGCGCCAAGATCTCTTATCAGCCAGTGCACATACTGCGTCTAACAAAAAACTGCCTAAACCATTTCCTTTATAATATCGTGCGTCCACTGGACAATATTTAGTATCAGTTACAACCCTAACTATCTGCCCATGGTATGAATATCGGTCGCTTGATATCGTCTTTTCAACTCTAATAGAACCAACCTGACCCATTTTGAGCCCAAATTGAGGCTCACGAAGAAGCCCAGATTCAATATTAGTATTGGTTTCTTCAGGGATCTTTAGAGTGAGCTGAAAATGATGTAATCTTTCAGGGATATTCCCTTGAAGAATGTATGGCAAGCCGCCTATAACTAACGGTAATTCAATTCGACCAGAATATGTTGATAGCTCAGGTATCTGTTCCATCTCAGCTAAGACCTACATTAGAGTGGTTCTCAACAATCGATTCAAAAAGTTCCCGCACAAACAAATTATATCGCAGAATAGATTAGTTAAGTTTTTTGGCGACGGCCTCAGCAAAGTAGGTGAGAATAAAATCTGCTCCTGCTCGCTTAATTGACGTTAGCGTTTCCATCATCACAGCTTCTTCATCAAGAACGCCCTGAGCCGCAGCGTATTTGATCATTGCGTATTCACCGCTAACTTGATATGCCGAGATTGGAACATCAAACTTAGCTCTAGCCTCAGCAATAACATCCAAGTAAGCCAAAGCGGGCTTAACCATAATCATGTCTGCACCTTCAGCGATATCTAATTTGATCTCTTCAATAGCCTCACGACCATTACGAAAATCTTGCTGATAAGCCTTACGATTCCCGCCATTTGCAATAGAAACATTTACAGCATCACGAAACGGGCCATAAAAAGAACTCGCATACTTAGCAGAATATGCCAGTATTGGCACATTAATGTAGCCAGCGCCATCAAGAGCTTCACGAATCGCAGCGACCTGACCATCCATCATTCCAGACGGTGCTACAACTTGAGCCCCTGCTTTAGCCTGAGCAACAGCTACTTTTGCGTAAAGCTCTATAGTTGAATCATTATCAACCTCACCATTGTCAAGCACTACCCCACAATGACCATGATCGGTATATTCGTCTAAACACAAATCAGTAGCTACAGTGATGCGATCTCCATAAGCTGCTGAAAGGTTCTGCAAAGCTACTTGAACTACACCATCTGGATTCCATGCTTGAGACCCTTCAGCGTCTTTATGGGCGGGAACTCCGAAGACAATCACCCCAGGTACTCCAAGATCAGCAAGTTTGCCAACTTGTTCAATTAAAGACTCCTGTGTATGTTGCATAACACCTGGCAGAGAGGAAACCTCTTGAGGCGAATCTATATCTTCACGCACAAACAATGGAGCTATTAAATCATCTACAGACAGAGTTGTTTCTGCTACTAACCTTCGCATTGAATCAGATTGGCGAAGCCTTCTAGGTCTTCGAATAATGTTAGACACTTCTTAATTCTAGCCATTAAAGATAGAAAGACGACTTTCGATCAAGAAACAAGATACTTAATTGACTCAACTATTCCTTCACCAGAATGAGGATTGGCTTCTATAGAAACTTCAAAGCCAGATTCTTTAAGACAATGAGTGGTTGTAGGGCCAATTGATATAACAAATTTTGGGGCTAGCTCTACTCCAAATACGCTCACAAAATTTTTTACAGCTGATGGAGAGAAGAACACTATCCCATCACCGCTAGATAGCTGTTCGATTAGTAATACTTTTTCATCATCACAATACTGAACAGGTTCAACTTGATATACAACTAATTCATCAATCAAACAGCCACGGTTCTTTAAACCTTCAGAAAGTACACCTCTTGTTAAATTACCTTGCAATAACAAAATATTCTGACCAGATATTACTGGCACCTGTTCGGCCAAGGTCTTGGCAGTGAATTCAATTGGAATAAACTCAACCTCAATACCAATGCCTTCAAGTGCATGTTTTGTTTTTGGCCCAACAGCAGCGAACTTTGTATTATCTGTTGGACTAAAAGTTTTTAGATAATTTACAGCAGCGGCAGAAGTCAAAACAATCCAATCAAAAAAACCCTCTTCAACTTTTAAATGTTTACCTGTCGCAATAGGTTTAAACCAGATAGGAGAGGTTTCGATCAGAGGCATCCCAAAAATCTCAAACCCAGATTTCTCTAAATTCTGCTCGAAGAAACCCAAGTCATTTGATGAGCCTGTAAATATAAATTTTTTAACTTCTGATTTCATTTTCTAGAATGCATCTCAACAAGACGCTGAGCGAGCCTTTTCCCAGGTTCTTGACGTTCAAAGCCTCGCACCTCTGCTCTAGCAACTTGGCCGTCATCATCAGATAGAAACCCTCGTATTTTCAATTCACTACCAAATCTAACGGCGCGTGCACCCGCTGGAAGATCACAGTCGCCTCCAAGTTGACGCAAAAAGCTTCGTTCTGTCTCAACAGCCAATCTAGTAGGCTGGTGATCAATAGACTTTAACAGTTCAAGAATCTGAAAATCGTCATCTCTAGCTTCTACAGCTAAAGCCCCTTGACCTACTTGAGGAATAAACACATCAGGATCTAATTCCTCAACAACATCAGGTGACTTATTTAACCTATCAAGAGCACAAGAAGCCATTACAAGAGCATCAACAGAGCCTAATTTCTTAAGCCTGGTGTCAATGTTGCCTCTTAATTCAATGATGTTGAGATCTGGGCGTTGTTCCAGAAGTAATGCTTTGCGGCGATTAGAACCTGTGGCAACTGTAGCCCCATGCTCAAGGTTCTCAAGTTTCGACCCAACAAGTGCATCATGAACGTTTCCACGTGTCGGATATGCAGCTATCTGCAAACCTTTTGGTGACTCCACTTCTAAATCTTTAGCAGAATGAACAGCAATATCTGCTCTAGCAGAAAGAAGAAGTTCTTGTACTTCTTTACTAAAAGCGCCTTTGCCTCCGAAGTCAGAAATTTTCAAATCCAAATTTTTGTCAACTTTGGTTTGTATAGGCACTAAAAAAACTTTAAGTGAGCGGTCAACTGAACGAATCAGGTCGTATACATGATTTGCTTGCCAAAGAGCAAGAGGACTCTTGCGAGTGGCTATTCTAAGAATCATATACGCTCTCGTTATTCCAGAGGCAGCCAAAGCTGATTGATTTCACTTATATCAGGGTACGCAGACATAACCCACTTCACAATCTTTAACCATCTTTACATGAATCTAGACTGAGATTAGTGCTCTTTCTATTTTCTATACATTTGATATCGACATATCTGCCAAATCTATAAATCTGTATTATGATTGTTTTTGCAAATACCAGGAGAACAATGTGTTATCTTTACGATATAGCTAAGATAGATTCCAAACATCGCCCACCAGTTATACTTGATTCCTAAACTATTTAACACAAATTATGGCTTTACAAATCAAAACTCATGAAGACTCAGGAAACCAACCAATACTTGACAAAGCATCTGGTCAACTTAGACTTCCAAAAGAAGTGTTTACAGGAGCCTTATGGTTCTGCCATATAGAAAATCTTAAGACAGAGGTTGAAAAATCTAAAGTCGAAGTGATGCAACCCGGACCAGAAGTTATAAACCGGTTATCGGAATCTCGAATACTTGTCGATGGGAAACTAGAAAGAACAGCCAACCAATTATTAACCATTATCAACAAAGCTAGTTTAGAAGTACAAATAGATATCCAGATAGGTTCACAAATAAGTTCATCTTTCATATGGGCAACAAGTAGCCGTGCAGTACGAGCAAATTCACTTGATGGAATAAATATTGATTTACAACCAATTGCAGCTGAACGTGTACCACAAACCATTACAGACTTTATAGTGATCGCAAGGTCAGATACTGACGGCGAATCCCCTATTGCAATTAGTTACGAAATAATCAAAGCCGTTAAACGTTTAGGTAAAGCCAGAACACTAGAAGCCTTCCAATCAGGTGGATTAGACGAAACAAGTGCACAGACATTAACAGAATTCTTAGGTAACAATTCAAGAAAATGGAAAATAACATCAACTTGGTCAACTGAGAACGCTAACGAGTCTTCATCGATCCAAGGAATAGACGCCGGAGAAAAAGGACACTGGCTTATTGGACATACAGGAACCGATGAAAACCCTGGACAAATGAATTACACGCCACTGACTCAAAGCGACATTACCAAAAGCCTAAGATCTGTGATGCCAAAGATGTGGTCAACAAAACCTGTACGAGACGGTTTACTCGACCTAAAACATCTAGGTCTATAAGAGCTACTCAACCAAGAATAAAAGTTGATACAATATAGCACCAAACATTGCCAGCACAAGTAACAATAAAGTAATTACAGTAGCGGGCCTCATAAGTTAGAATTTTCTGATTTTCCTATTTCAACGCTCACAGAAACTGTAGCAGAATCTTTATAAGCATCATTATGGAAAATGATGCTTGAGCCCTCAACCAAATTTAGTCTTTCAGCAACTGACTCTTTAGGAACAGTCAGGCTTAGCAATCCAAACGAATCAACCACAAACCCGACTTTATTATTATCTAATGCGGTTGCGTTATCAACCCTGACAATACTATGTGTCATATTATTAACTTCTATCGACAAATCATTACCCCAATCCTTAATCTGATCAGGCTCAATATTTATTTGAGCGTTCCCAAAGTTATCTATCCACAATACTTCTGAAGCAATAGAACCATCCTCTACAGATTCACTTACAGCCAGAAGACCTGGAACTAGCTTTACTGGATCTATCATTTCACTAACTTGTTCTATTCCAACACCGTTGCAAATCTCTGCAGCAATAGGTGCATAAATATCGCGACAATCAGAAAGTTTGCCTGCTGAATCCAGATAATATTCTGACTTATTCAGCAACCCAGCCTTTGTTGCTCCACCTACTATTGCAACAGTAGGCGCAAAAATGCCATTATCTGGACCTATCAAGTACGACTGACCATCCCCAACCTCGATAATGATAGGTCTAGAACCTGCAGGATTAACCGCTGCAATAACTACACCAGGATTCAGATATTCTGAAGCCCTAGCTAATACAAGACTTGCTGCCTTATAGCTATAGGGTTCAATATTATGAGAAAGATCAATTACTTTAACCTCAGGAACTAAAGAGCCAAGTACTGAATGCACAACCCCCACATAGCCGTCTTTGTTTCCATAGTCTGAGATAAAGGTGATCGAAGAAAATTTCATAGCAACTATTTTAGATCTTCACCGATTTCACGGCTTCTTTGGGTAGATGCAATAACAGCTTCTGTAAATATTTGAGTAAGACTATTTTGTTCCAAAACATTAATTCCAGCCTCGGTTGTACCATTAGGGGTAGTAACTGCTTTCCGTAGTTCAACTGCGTCAGCATCTGGTTCATCTAAAAGTTTAGCTGCCCCAATCAAAGTCCTATTTGCTAATTTAACAGCAACCTCGGAAGAAAGACCAACAGTCTCACCAGCTACAGCCATAGCTTCAGCTACCTTGAAGATGTAAGCAGGTCCAGAACCAGACATGCCAGTTACAGCGTCCATTTCACTCTCTTTGACTTTCAGAACTTCACCAACTGAAGACAAAATTTTGCAAGCCCAATCTAAATCGTCTTCAGTAGCATAAGGGCCTTTACAAACACACGTCATCCCACTGTTTACAAGAGCCGGAGTGTTAGGCATTGCACGGAGCACGGGAACATCTTCGCCAACAGCTGATTGAATTCTTGAGGTGGGAACCCCCGCAGCAATTGAAATAATCCTAATTGGGCTATCCAAGCTGTCACAAACTTCGGCAACAAACTGTGGTTTCACAGCAATTATTGATTCAACATTTCCAATTGGAGTTTCTAAAACTCTGATCCCAGGAAATTCACTAGCAATATAATCTCTTTTTTCAGAAGAAGTATCAACAATAACAAGTTCTGAAGCATCATAATTAGAGTTTTTGAGGCCCCAAAGAAGAGCCTGACCCATTTTTCCGCCACCAATTATCTGCAAATTAATCTCCCTATTTAGATCATGATAGCTATTTATTTATCAAATATGAACAATCATTCTTATTCTAAAATATATGTTTAATCAACTCTTTTGAGAAAGCAGCGAAGAAATCGAAGCCTCACCTTTAGAGTATCTACGACCAATTTCTAACTGTATTTCATCAATCTTTTCATGCAAGCTTTTCCTTGCATGAGATAATACAGATTCAAACTCTTGAAGAGATGCAAATATCTCGGCAAGTCGCTTTTCGTCTTGAGACTCTATTCCTGCAAGCTCTTGAGGAGATATTAGTGCGTCTAAATCATTAGATAATACACTAGCCATTTCACCAGGCTCAGTAACATCAACCCTACGACGACCCGCCCCTGATGCTGGGTTGTCTCTTAGTATGTCTGGAAGTTCATACAGAATACCTGATGCATCAATAGAATTTAAACCAGCACCCTCATCTGTTCTACGCTGGACTTCATGACCAACTATGTCTAGCCGCCCCTGAGTTAATCGCCTGATAAATGAAACATCAGTTTCTACCTGATTGCATTCATTCCTGGACTTTCTAAGGTCTTCAATAGTCCCAGACTTTACATCTGCAGGGTTATGATCGGAAATAAACTTTTCTAATTCTTTGTTCACAAAATAGAGCTTACATTATTTTACTAAAGAAAGAAGGTTTCTATAAGTTGAGCAAATACAGGACTAAAAGCCAGACAGGAGCGGTAACAATATATGAATCCAAACGTCGCAAAGCGGGAGCCCAAGCCAAAGAGTTAGGCAGAAGCCCAGAACCAAGCATCTGACCTACCGGGCAACAAATTGCTGCAAGAAAGGCAAGAAGAATAAAAATTGTAGACGATACAAAAGCCGCTGGTGGAATCAAGAACAAAGCAAACGCAACAACTAATAAAGAGAATACCCCTGAGATAGGACCTTCAATTGCGTTATTAGCACCAGACCCAACTATAAAATCGCCCGCCTCGTATGCACTAACTAAGAGCAGTAATGCCATCAGCACATAGGCTCCCTCTCCTTTTGAATATGAAAGCGTTGTAATTGCAGCCATTGAAGCAACTGCAAACCCAACAGGGAAAGCCGCTCGGAACATAATATCGAACAATTCGCTAAACGTTCTCCTCGACCCGTCACCCATACTAGAACCTATTGATAATGTAACAAGCCCAATTACAGAACCTATTAAAATACCCTGAAGTCCAGCGAAACCAGATAAGGCAACTAGATAAGCTACACCAGCAGTCCATGCCCTGACCTCTTTGCGTTTACCAAACCAGGTATTACCTATTTGTAAACCAGCAAGCCCAGCTATTGGAGCAATAACGAGAACAAAGATAAGCGATGTTGACGAAGGTCTCTTTAGGTAGTCAGCGATCACAATAGAGATGAATGCCATAAAAAACCAAGCAAGCCCAAAAAATATTTTTGGACCATCAGTTGGATATGTAATAGCAAACCTATTTTGTTTCCATCTAGCTTGCCGAGCTGAATTTTCTACAGCCGCTTTCCTACTTCGTCTGGAAGATTTAGTTGCCGTTTTTGCGATATTTCCTGGCTGAGCAGACCCCTGAGCTCTTTGTCTTCTTGCCTGGGCTGGTTGTTGCGCAGCACGCCGTTTTTGTGCTGGCCTTTTTCTTTGACCTGGACGAGCTTGGCTTGGCCCAGCATTGCCTGGAGCACGTTTGCGTTGAGCGGGCTTTCGAGCACCTTGCCCTGGCGCTCTGAGTGGACCGGGCCCATTAGTTTTTCTTTGTCTGTCGTTTGGTTCAAATGCCATACTAACCTCCCGAAACCGGTGGGATAATAGCTACTTCATCGTCTGCGGAAACAGACGCATCCAGATTTGCTGGCTTGCCATTTATCCAGATTTTGCTAACTTTGAGCACATCAGAAAACTCGGACCCGAATTTATCTGTAGCAATATTTAAAACTTCTTGAACATCCGAAGCAGATATATCAATGCTATTTACCGATGCCGCTTCTCGAGCTTGAGCGAATAATAATAGAGTTGCCACTACTACCATTGTGCCACAGAAGATTGAACCAACCAACAGCACCCACACTAACGTTTAAGAATAAACTCAAATCTAATAAAAACTTAGACTTATAATGGGTCTGTTTGCCCAGTTGAGTTTTCTCCACCTGTAGAAATGTTTTCTGGGATTAAAAGCATCCTTTTTTCTGTAGTAAACTCTGAACCGGAATGTTTGATTAATCTTCCAGCAAGATTGGGAATTCTTCCTTCATAACAACCTAAATCTCGTTCAAGCGTCATAATGACGCCACTATGAGAAATTATTAAGACTGTGCCACCTGAAAATTCTTGAACCACACTATTTAAACCAGAATATATTCTTTTTAGAAACCCAGCATCTGGCTCCCAACCGTTTGGACGATAACCAGTCTCTTCCCAATCAGGCCATTGTGAATATATTTCATCCCTAGTCTTACCTGACCAATCACCAGAGTCTCTCTCTTTAAGATCATCCACGGTGATAACCGGACCAACCCCTATTTGATCGCTGATTATCACAGCAGTTTCTAAAGCTCGTTGTTGAGGAGAAGCAACTACAGCATCAACAGAACCCACAGAACCTGCTGCTGCAAACGCCTGTTTTCGACCTGTGTTAGCCAAAGGAGGGTCAGCTTGACCTTGCCAACGATGCTCTTGGTTCCATGTAGATTGACCATGCCGTATTAAAAGTATTGAAGTTACTGTCATTGTATTATTAGGGTATAACGGCTGTTGTTAGATTCCGCTAGTTCCTCAGGTAGACAATCGGCATTAAGGTACAATGAATTAGTAGAATGATCCAATAGGAGAATAAGTTGACCGGAGTAAACCCTTGGAATAGAGCACTCGTCACTGGGGCGTCTTCTGGCATAGGAAGAGACCTTTGTAGAAGGCTAGCAAAAAGCGGAACAGACCTAGTTATTGTTGCCAGAAGAAAAGACAGGCTTGAGGATCTCGCAGAAGAATTAACTGTTGATGTCGAAATTTTAGTTGCCGACCTTAGCGAACCATTAGAACTTAAGAAAGTAGAGCAAAGGCTTCAACAAGATGACAAACCAGTTGATTTACTAATAAACAATGCTGGAATCGGAAACTTTGGAGCTTTCGAAGATCTAAACCTTGAAGCCGAAAGAAGAGTTATCGATCTAAATGTTGTTGCCCTACATCAGCTTTGCTATGCCGCAATCAAGACTATGATTGTTCGTAAACGTGGCTGGATTTTAAACGTATCTTCAATTGTTGGTTTCGCCCCATACCCTAGATCTGCAACTTATGGAGGCACAAAAGCGTTTGTAACAAACTTCTCAGAATCGCTACAAACCGAGATGGCTCCAAAAGGAATAGTCATAAGCGCATTGTGCCCAGGTCCTGTAAGAACCGAATTCCAACAAAATGCTGAAGTCAGCCTTGATGCTATGCCAAATGTTTTAGTTATGGAATCAGATGAAGTTGCAAAAATTGCTTTAGAAGATTTAGCAAAAAAGAAAGCCCTGATAGTGCCAGGCATACCAATGAAGACAACAAGAGCAATAGTTAAATTGATTCCGGCGGGTATGACACGTTGGGCCAGTGGATTTATCAGCTCAAAGAGAAAATTGTAAGGAATAACCATTAGTTAATTCGAGCTAAGTTTTATTCTTAGGGCATTTCGTTGAACCAAAAAAATAAAGACATTATAGAGAATCAAGGCCTTTGGAATTTCGGGGCTCCAACATACGACCTAACATTTTATTTAATGCCAGGTTACAATCCAGAAAAATTCTCGGAACATTTATTTGATGGGTCGAAACTTGTGTTACAAAAAGGAAGTCCTAACGAACCGAAACAATCTTATTTAGATGTGGAGAATTGCATCAGATTTAGACATTCTTTAAGCGGGCTACCAACCGAGAAGCAAATCGAAAGAGGCTACCGAACCTACAAGATATATACGAGCAAACCTGCATTTATATTCACCGATCATACAGAAATTAGAGAACTAGAAGAATTAGATAATATGAAACCAACATTTGAAAAACTAATCTCTGACATCTTTGCACTAGCTAATCACGCTTCGAAATCACGAGCGATGATCTGCTGTACATTAGCAAGCGAAGAGCATTTTATGTTTGGAGATAGACAAGATGGCCTTTATATGCTGAAAGATGATACAAAAACCTTATCCAACTTCAGCTTTAAAGAAGTCAAAGAAAACTCCTACTTTGTCTTTTTAGAATTTGAATCTATTTAGATAGATGTTGCCTGTTCAGGATCTACTTGGTTGAAGTTAGCCAGAGCTACATCTATTTGGTCTAAGTCTTCTACAAGCTCGTTTAAGTCTTGTTTAGTAGGCAAATCAGCTGGCAGACTAGGGGCTGGTTCCTCATTTTGCTGATTTGTTTGATCTACTTGTTCAATATTTTCACTCACACGTACATCCTAGAGCTAACTTTGCTTTACTTGTCAAATTTTATAACGAAGATTCACATATTTTGTGAGCTTATAACCAATTTTCGAGCTAGTATGTCTCTGCCCCTGTGGCGCAGTCTGGTTAGCGCAGCGGACTTTTAATCCGTTGGTCGTGGGTTCGAATCTCACCGGGGGCACTGCAAAAACCATTATGTGGTGACGATCATTTGCATAGAGTTGCAAGTGCATTTGAAGATGTAATTGTTGAAGAAGGTTCTGGATTGATCACTGTTCCTATTAATGAGCTTCTACCATTTAGCTATGTACAACAATAACTTTCACAATTAGTAAAAGTGGTTTACGATAATCGTATATTGTTAGATGAAACTCGGCATTTTGCAATTGCTCTTTCGACGACGTTGGAGAGAATACTTATGTTTTAAAGAATCTCTTCCATCTTAGAAAGCACGGATAGTTCTATCTAGGCCTCAAAATGTTTTCTTATATCAGATGCCGTGTGGAGAATATACTCAACGAGAGTATGATCATGATGTACCGAGTAAAAAAAAATGTTTACCTGATCAATATCGACGTAAATCACTTTTAATTTCATCTGAAGGTGCACCAGCATAAGGAAAGTCTGTTAGCAATTCAAAACTATCTTCGAATTTACGATGATAAATCTCTGCTTGGTTTGTATCCCAAGTTTCGGCAGTATAAAGAAAAATCTTTTCTAATTGGATCGCTGCCTGAGGAGATAACTTATAATTCATTTATCTTTAGCAGAAAGTTTCCCTAAAGCACCATTTTTTATATCTTCCATAGTTACATCAGATGCAGTATCACATTCAGCGCTGCTAAGCACAGCTTGAAATCGTTGAATTTGCTCTTCTCGACTTAAAGAGTTCCATACCTCAAGCTCTTGCCTTGATGGGAAAACAGATGGCATACCGCCATTAAGTACATCGTCAATCAGTGTTTCAGCCATAACCTAAATTATAACATAAGACACAAAACCACCAAATCTGAACAATGATTTCGACCGTTTTTAAACTGCCTTAATACAAGCTTTAGACAACCCCAATTTATGAGCTGAAAATCTCACATCTGATCTAACAAAGTTTGCATAACTAGAAAAACACACAAACACCACCCCGACTTTTACTCGCATAAAAAGCACCAAATTGACTGGAACACTATAAAGACACACTGTCACAGACTTTTAATCCGTGCGAATGCAAAGTATTCACAGTAGGGGTTCGAATCTCACCGGGGCACTGCAAAAACCATTTGCAGCTCATAAATACTAGCTGCAAGATATATCGGTTAGATTAAATAACATTCCGGTCTGACCGGCTTTGCAAAAGCTTTGTAATTTCACTTATTTAAAAAAGATATCGATTTTGGGCAACTTTTGAAATGCCTTCGCTAGCTAGAAATGGCCAAGCCCTTTATTCTGATTCTAATCTGGTTTTGGCAGGAACAGATAATAAAGCAGCTCACCTTGCAGGTTCACTTTTGCTAGGTAATTTCTATCGCGCTCTAATTGATCTTTGATTGCACTAAGAGGAACCGAACAGTCTCCACTTTCAAACAATTCAAACTCGACCCCAGTCCGAACAAATATTTCCAGGTTCTGACCAGCGCAATCTTCAACTTCAA
>Ga0115031_1001500_pt1 | contig 17426 bp, 9 predicted proteins | sample Maine_Asex4_meta_FD_87301 | JGI IMG/M metagenome (GOLD analysis project Ga0115031, IMG submission 87301) | Marine algal microbial communities from Maine, USA - Maine_Asex4_metaG | ecosystem: Host-associated > Algae > Red algae > Unclassified | place: Maine, USA | collected 2015-01-05
AGCTGACAGTCGGTTTTACAATAACAGAACCGACAACGCCTGAGCCAACATGTAACTTGGCTATCAATGTTGCACAAAGTGCTCCGTCTTGTGAAGGCGTGATTACATTAAGTGCTTCAGCTACAGGTGCATCTAACTGTTGCGAAGGCGGAGGAGGTACACCTCCATCATGCGCTACTTTAGCCTCGTACGGAGGATATGTAATAGATGTAGACGCAGTCACAGGCTGTGCTGATGATTCAGGCATCAGACTTTGGGGAGCTGGAGCAGAAGGTGAGACATTTGTCACCGTTGATTTAGGATCTACAGTAACTACTGGTAGTGAGGTCTGTATCAGAATGTATATGAAGCATTGCTTAAATACGGATTCTACAAGTGCATCAGTTTCTATATACACAGGCACATCATCTGATGGAGAATTTACTTCATTAGCAGGAGCCATATTTGACAATGCCGAATTTCAAGATTTCTGCTTTAACCTAACCGCTGATAGTCGATTTGTGAAAATTGTTGATAATGGTCAGTGCTCATTTAGAGTTGATGCTGTAACAGTGACAGGGTCTTCACACGGTGCAGATTGCGCTTCTTCTGAAGTCCAATATTACTGGATCAATAGTGTAGGTGACACGATCGCAACTAGTGCTTCAGTGGTCGTTGATAAGACAGGAGATTATATGGTAGCTGTAAAAGATTGTGCAGGGTGTCTTGCTGTTGTAGAAGATGTCATTGTGAGCCAACTAGAAGCTGCAGATTGCAATAACTTCGTCGCAGGTGGATTAATCAGCTTAGCAAACGGTGAAACTGTAGCGGATGTCTGTATAGGCGATGGTCAGAGTGATGCATTTACTATTAATATAGATCAACAATCTGGAGAATTTAGCTCATGGGTAGTCTTAGATGCTTCTAGAAATATTATCTCAATTCCATCTGGATCAACATTTGATTTTGAGACATCGACACATGGAGCTGGATTATGTATCATTTGTCATGTCAGTTATAACGGCTCTTTAGTCGGTTTTGAAGTTGGTCTTAATGCAGATAATGTCACGGGAGATGTTGATTTCTCAAATGAGATTTCAATTACCAAATTTACTACAGGTGGACCATGTGGAAATGGAGGTCTAATAAATGATGAAGATGTTGAAGGTTTTTCAGAAAGTAGATCGTTTAATGAGAATAGTGTTGGAGAGACAAGTATTTATCCTAATCCAGTTGAAAATACATTGTTTATCAATCCAGATTTTGGAGACATTAGATCAAATATAAATGCGCAACTGTTCACTGTTGACGGTAAACTAGTTAAAGAAGCTCAACTGAGATCTAATCAGATCAATCAAGTTGATATTTCTGCTCTACAGTCACAGAAGTTTTATATTATCAAATTAAGTAATTCTGAGATTGGAGTTCATGTAGAAAGAATCTATAAATCAGAATAAATACAAAATCATAAATTCAAAAAGGGTCAAGCTTGTTATCAAGTTTGGCCCTTTTTTTATGTTGCTATACTAATCGTGTTTTATTAAACCAATAAATTCTATCCATTAATTTCATTGAAATCGGATAAACTCCAAGTGTCTATACTCAATGTTCACAAATCGGTAATTTTAGTATTAAAAGTTAATTTCCTTGTCTATGTTATTACAACTCCTACTTAATCGTTATATTTAATAGTAGACTAATAATCTATTTTTTAAAATGTACCCGGACAAGAATACCTTCCTATTCCGTCCTCAAATTATTATTTTATTTGTAAGCCATAAGGTGGCTTGTTTATATTTATACTCATTCATAATAAATAACACTTTTACCATGCGTCAACTTTTAACAACTATTTTATTATGCCATTTTTTATGTTCGATTTATGGCCAAGAACTTTCAGAAAATAATGCTTCAGAATGGGGCGTTTTTGACCAAAGCGGACTGACTAATACAGTATCAAATAATACGACTTTAGTACAAGAAGGCTCATTCTCGATTCAGTTTAATACGAATAGTGGATTTGATACTGGATTATTTTACCCAAAAGCACGGAATGCTAATTTCAATTTAGCAAACTCATCCTTATCATTTTTTCTATACGCTAGCAACCCAAGTCCAAATGGATTTCAAGACCCATTAACAGTCCGGCTTTACTCTAGCAATACTGATTACTATGATTATGTTCTATCTACAAATATTCCTTTAGATTCATGGGCGAATTTTGAAATTCCGCTAAATGCCACCGATCCTTGTAATTTGTGGACGAGAACGCAAACTGGGAATCCGAGTATCTCTAACATTCAAGCTATAGAATTTAGATTTGATACCTTTGATTTTGGATTTGAAGCCTTCCTCGACGGTGTTAAGACCCAGACTTATACGCCACCTCAGCCATTAAATCAAAATGAATATGTAGAACTCCAAAATCTAATGGTCGTATTGCGAGATCATAATAACGTGGCGCTTACCGATCCTCTTTCAGATATCGAAGCACTTGCAGATGAAGTGTCAAGTTTTTATTGGAGACATTCAAAACAGAGCCTAAATATTAAATGGGATTATCTAGAATTCCCACAAGCGTTGAATGTATTTCAAGCTGGAACTGATGTCATAGATCCAATTACTATCGAAGCATTGCTCTTATCCAATGGGATTAGCAATGACCAGTATGATGCTGTTATTGTAACAGCAAGTTCAATTGGTAACTTTGGATGGACCAGTGGTGCAAATCAACTCCTTGGCAAATCAGGATTTGGACAATTTGGATGGAATGGTATATTCTTAGATGACGTTTGGGATCTAGTTCATGAATTCAATCATACACTTGATGGCATTATGCAATCAGCGGGCTTTAGTGCATATCCACATAATCATCCTGCAACGGCATTTTCTTTAGGAGAATTCGTGCCACCATCTGGACCTAATTTTGATCTAAATGCTCAAATATTACAATCAATCACAAAAGCAGAATGGGCGTTTCTCGTCAACTGTGGAGTCTGGGGAGTTAAAAAATCTTTTACTGATTCAGACAGAGATGGATTCGCGGATAATGATTTAAATGTACCATTAGATGAATTGCGATTTGGCTCCAGTGCTAGCTTGATAGATACAGACAACGACGACCTGTCTGACTTAGATGAAACAATTGCAGGTACATTTTTAACATCAGATCCATTCGCCTGTGATTCTGATGGAGATGCTCTAAGAGATGGCTTAGATGCTGAAACATTATATCCGCTGAAGACGGCTATAGATTATCGACCTGTGCCTCTTGGGAGTACTAACTTTTTTGATTACACCTTATTAGGAGATCAAGCCGGTACAAGAGTCTATGCAAATTTTGATGAAACAAGACTCTTTTTGGCTATAGAAAATAATCCTTTTGCTGGTGGAGATTTTAGTATTTCATTTGATTTAAAAGGAGATGGTTTGTTTTATAGTCGTGATAATGTAAGACTCGTTTTTCAAGGCAATGTATTAACTGCAGCAGAACTACATGATGAAAGTCAAATCCCCATTATCTCCTCATTACCTATAAATATTTTCTCAGCTACTGTATTGAATAATGGATCCAACGTATTTATTCAATTACCAGAAAGTTCTAGTTACGAATTCACTGGAGTCGATGGTGAGCGCGTTGGAATACGTATCATAGGTGATTCAAATTACCAAACTAGTTTCTTTGACTTAGATGATTATGCTCAGTTTATTTTATGTGGGTCTGGTGATATTGACAATAGACAAGAAGCAACCTGTGCAGCAGTAGATGCAAGTTGTCCATTCATAACTTGTCCGCCAAGTGAAAGTATCTTGTGCTCAGCTGACGCGATGCCTGGTACAGTTGCGATCGATACTCTCTGTTCTATTGATGATCATATCATTGATATCTCTGGACCAGTTGTGTTAGGTGATCCAGATTGTCCTGGGACGACTTATACATTTACATTTATTGTATCCGATTTGTGTAATAATATTGACACCTGTATTCAAGTATTGACAATTCAAAATGATGCACCTCAGTTTGATGCATGTCCTGCGGATCAGTCCGTGACCTGTAACTCAGACATTGATCCTGTACCTCCAGGATTTACCACCAGTTGTGGTATTGGAAACCTTGTCACCGATGGACCTGTTATTGATGGTGATCCAGATTGCCCAGGCACGACTTACACATACACATATACTCTTACTGATAATTGTGGTCGTAGTGATGTTTGTATCCAAGTATTTACGATTGGTACAGGCGCTGATCCTGTCATTGACTTCTGTCCGGGTAATCAAACTGTTGATTGTGTAGATGACATATCAGAAGGTGTACCAACATTTACAACGACTTGTGGAGTGGGTGGGTCGTATGAAGTTTCAGAATTGGTGCGTGATGGAGATGAGAATTGTCCAAGTACGACTTACACATATACTTATACCATTACAGATGCATGTGGCAGAATCTCGACCTGTGATCAAGTATTTACAATCAATCTTGGAGATGAGCCTGACATTACTTCCTGCACAGCAAATGAAACAGTGTTATGTCCTGAAGATATTATGTTGAAACCAGTTTCTTACACCACGAGTTGTGGAGTAGGAGCAACAATAGATACATCATTATTAGTAACATCAATTAATGGTAATGTTAACTGTGCAGGGACTTCATATGAATATACATTTACAATCACAGATGATTGTGGAAGGGTTTCGCTTTGCGTGCAAACATTTTTAATTGATGATGGAGTTGATCCTGTGATTACAAATTGTCCAATGGATAAGACAGTTGATTGTGCTGCTGATATTTTACTAGAAGAACCAGACTTTACGACGACTTGTGGTGTAGATGGAAGTGTAGTGACATCAGGTCCGGTGATCACGGGAGATGAAAATTGTCCAGGCACAACTTATACTTACACTTATGTTATTTCAGATGATTGTGGTCGCAATTCTACCTGTGAACAAGTCTTTGTGATTGATAGTGGTGGTGATCCTGTGATTACAAATTGTCCTATGGATCAAATGGTAGATTGTGCATTAGATATTTTGCCTGTCGAACCAAGTTTCACGACTACGTGCGGAGTGGATGGAAGTGTGATGACAACTGGGCCTGAAATCACTGGAGATCTAGACTGTCCAGGCACGACTTATGAATATACATATACTGTGACTGATGCTTGCGATAGAGTCTCAATCTGTTTGCAGACATTCACAATTGCTGCAGGTTCAGATCCAGTAATCACGACATGTCCAGCAAATGAAATGGTTGAGTGCGCGAGTGAAATCACACTAAGCGATCCAATCTTTGATACAGATTGTGGAGTCACTGGGCAAGTGACAACAGTAGGGCCGACGATTGCAGGAGATCCGAATTGTCCAGGTACAGTTTATACATATACATACATTGTAACTGATGATTGTGGTCGGACTAATTCATGCACACAAGACTTTACGATCAGTGCTAGTAACGGTCCTATTATTGATTGTGTAGACCATATTAGTGTCAGTTGTGAAACGGAGATCGTAGTACCATTTGTTTCTTACGTCACGAGTTGTGGTCAAGAAGCCACAGTCACTAAAACAGGGCCCGTCATTGATGGTGATCCGAGCTGTGACGGTACGACGTATACATATACGCAAACAGTCACTGATGCTTGCGGTCGAAGCTCGACTTGCATTCAAGTATTTACAATTGACAATACTTGTAAGCTTATTGATTTTGACGCACTTTCATCAGGCACAGTCGTATCTAATCAATTTCAAGGGGTACACATTTCTACCCAAGACAATCATAATTTCCCTGCAATGATTTTCGATTCTGAAAATCCTACAGGCAATGATTTTGATATTGGGACACCAAATGAAATGTATGGTGGTCCAGGTATAGGTCAAGGTTTTTGTAATGATAAACCTCAAGGAAATGTGTTGATCATATCTAAGGACGCAGATGTGCCCAATGAGACTGAGGGCATGTTGATTTTCGAATTTGACTGTGCTGTGCTCATTAGAAGTATAGATTTTATTGATATGGAATGTGGACATAATACAGTTTCATTCTATGATAGAGATCACCATTTAATCTCTCAGATCGATCTACCCCAATTTGGTGAGAATAGTTTTCACACGGAGACCTTTGAAATAGGAGGCGTCTATAAAATGGTAGTTGACTTTCCATGTGCTGGTGGAGCAATTCATGATATAAAATATTGTGAAGACATGACGCCTGGATCGATGTGCGGTCTTTGTGAAAGTGCTACACTTGATTTCAGCGATCATGGTGTTGATTGGAATCACGATGACATGGCAGGAAATTACACGGTTGGATATCAAACTTTTGATATTGATGTGGCAGATCCAGATAATATTTTTGTTGATTCTGAAGAAGATTTAGCGGGGATACAAGTTGGAATAGATCCACATGATGTCAATGATGTTTTACCGATTACCTATAACTTATCAGAGACTTCGAATACAGTCATTTTTGACATTGAAGATCTTGACTTTAAGGATAATGCGAGCAAACAACAAGAGCAAGTCTGCATCTGCGGATTTTTAAATGGAAGTGCTACGCCGATTTATCCTGATATTGTATCGCTAGATGGTAGTGTGGTCGTTGATGGTAATTGCGCTTACGGAACTGCGAATTCTTCTGTTTCTCTTAAGGATGAAAGCATTTTGGTATCATTTAAAGATTGCATTGACCAAGTTGTGATCAAGTATGGTACAGGGCCACATTCACCGACTCATGATCCGACCTATTCTAAAATAATAGTTGGAAAGAGATACGGATTTAAGACTGAAACATGTCCTGGCGAGTGTGAACCATGTGGCTTGATAGGAGATTCAGATGGCGATGGTGTATGTGATGATTGTGATATCTGTTTGTCTGGAGATGATAATATCGATTCGGATGGTGATGGATTACCCGATTCTTGCGACGGAGAATGTATAGATTCACTCAGCGGAGGAGATGATGATGGAGATGGAGTTTGTAATGTAGATGATGTTTGTCCTGGCGGAAATGATAACATTGATTTGGATGGAAATGGTGTGCCAGATTCATGTGAAGAATGTGCTGACTATAAACTCGTATTTGGATGTAGTAACGAATGGGTCGACAACGCTACATCTGGTGTTTATACCGTCCAAGAGCAGGAGTTTGATATTAATATAATGGACATGGATAATATTCTAGTTGATACAAAACAAGATGGATTTGGATTGAATGTTGGTATTGATCCTCATGATAATGATGATGTGGTTCTCATAAAATACAATCTAACAGCAGTCGCTAATTCAGTCATGTTTGATATTGTTGATTTGGATTATAAAGATGGAAATTCCAAGCAGCAAGAAGCAGTTTGTGTCTATGGATTTTTAGCTGACAGTGATGTGAAAATATTGCCTGCTATTACTTCTCTAGATGGTAGTGTAAGCATTAATGGAAATTGTGCCGAAGGAACAGTGAATTCATCTAATTCTGGACAAGATGAAAGTGTGATGGTCGTCTTTAGTGAATGTGTAGATCAGATTGTCATCGAATATGGTACAGGTACTAATTCGCCGACTCATGATCCTTCGTACTCAAATATTACGATTGGTCTAGATCTTGGATTTAAGACAGAAGTCTGTGAAGATAAATGCGTCACTTGTGAGGAAATCATAATGTTGGTAGGAAATGCTTCAGGTGTACATTATAAAGCATCAGAAGAAATTGGATCTGTGCAAAAGATACAAGGACAAGAAGTCATTTATGATGCCGGAAATCAAATCATTATGTATCCAGATTTTGAAGTTGTGCAGGGGACTCAGTTTTCTGTTCTGCTTGAAGGTTGTGATAATTAATACTCCATAAATAGCGATCCTTAAAATTGACAAAGAGGCTGTATCTTTAAAAAGATGCGGCCTCTTTTTTATTTATCAATATGACTATAATCTTATTTATTGATCTCATGGTAATTTTCGTCTTTTAAATCGCTGCAAAACAGGTTTTCTGATAAAGTAGAGAAATCCAATTAGCAATAGAAACGGCCAGAAATTAATCAGAGCTATTATAAAACTTAAAAAGACTTGAATTCCATTATTAAATGCATTTATGACGCGTCTTCCAAATTTTGGTTTGTTCGCAATGTCTCCTGAAATTAATTCTGAAATCTCTAAGTGCAATGTAGAGTAGTTCACCTGATTATCTAAATATTTTAACCGACCTTTTTTACTATCTATTTCTTCTTCTATCCGTCTAATTTTTTCCTGCACATCAAGAACTTCTTTAATGCTCTTTGCTCTTTTTAAAATAGATTGGTATTGTAATAAATATTGTAGATTATTGTCTAGTCTAATATTTAAATCTACGTATTCTTCTGTGACATCTTGAGCTCTGATATTCTTAGAAGTCAATACGCCGACTCCTCTTTCAAGCACTTCTATTATCGTGTCGAATTTTGTATTTGGTATTCTAATTTGTAAAGAATAAGCGATACGATTCCCATAAGCATGATACTGTTCATTTTCATAATAGGCATCTACTGAACGGATAAGGGAATCTATTTTTCTCTTTGTATTCTCTAGCTGATTGACTTCGAAATTCATGTTGCCGGACTTAATCATTTTACTGCCCTTTTCTAATGAATATTCAGATGGATTAGGCTCTTCTGTCCGAGCTGGATCCATTTCCATGTACTCTTCATCTGCTTGTCCAGCTTCAGATGGATAGTATTTTCCCAGAGATGAATTTTCTTTTGATTGCTGATGCTGACAACTGATTATTGTAAAACTTAAGCATAAAATTATAAACGACTTCATTTATTTTAATTTTAAGACGAACATGAAAATTAAGTGGTCATAGCGAAATGACTGCATATATTTATATTTTATCTAATCAAAAATCCATCTTTAAGAGGATCATTTGGATCCATCCAAAAATGATGTTCTCCAGTGTAAAAAGCGTGGCCACTGACTTTTGGAATAACAGCGCTATATTTCCCGTAAGGAATAACGGAATTAATCTCAACATCCATATGACTGCCAATAATACTTTGGATTCGAATAGACTCTCCAATGTTTAATTCTCTTTTATGATGTAGTATCGCTGCTCTTCCGGAGACGCCCGATCCAGTGGCAGATCTATCTAATTCTCCGTCTGCGAAAATACAGACGTTCTTACTATGAATAGATGCCTCCTGAACATTTTCAATAAATACACAGCCATAAAGAAAACTGAGATCGTCTTCAAAAGGGTGGAGGATGTCATGATTAGAGGCACTGATAGCTGCTTTCAATCGTCTACCAATTCGGATGAGATCAGAACCATTTCCTGGATCACAGCTTAGGCTGAATTGGCTGATATTTGCGTAGGCATAAAAGGCACCACCATATGCGATGTCGTATGTAATGGTTCCAAATTCTTCAAAGTCTATCGTGTAAGTGCCTAAAAAAAATGATGGGACATTCAAAAAGCTTACCTGTGTGGCATGTCCATTTTCAATGCTTGTGAATACTTCCAATTGTCCGCAAGGAGCATCAATTTTAAAAGAAGTGATCGGATTAGATTTCTTCACCCATCCTAAATCTACTGCAGCTTTTCCAATCGCAATCGTAGCATGGCCACACATCGTACTATATCCTTCATTATGCATGAAGATGACACCAAAGGCAGAATCAGATCGCTCTGGATTAACTCTCAGCAAACCATACATGTCTGAATGACCACGTGGTTCCCACATTAAAAATTGGCGGAGATCGTCATGATTATTTGTAAGCTGTTTTCTAGTCTCTAAAATTGATATTGTATCCAGTTTTGGATATCCTTCTAAAATAATACGGAGAGGTTCACCTCCAGTATGCATGTCCAGGGTCTTGAATGTTTTAAATAATGATGTGTCCAATAGCTTCTGCATTTAATAATCAATGTCTAAAATTAAACAATATAATCTCGTGGATGAATTTGACCAACGACTTTATTATGTAGCAAGATCGAGTATACATAGTAAAAAACAGTCAGCACATTTTTAGAATTAACATCAATGAATGGATCATCTTTACTCCAAGGTGGTAGCTTTAAGAGGATTCCTTTGTCTTCGACAATCGTCGTGGTCACTAGGAAGAAGATTAATAATAAAAAGGCAATATCCACCATTGAGCCAGCACTAACACTGTTGTCTAGTCTGTCTCTGGTTCTCGTGTGTGTCATCTTTTATTTTTACTGTTTAGATGACTCAGAAAGTTCAAATGGTGTGATTGTATATAAAATTCCTTTATTATAATACATATTCGAATAAGATCTATCCATTTAAAATGTCTTATATTTTTCTTGAAAGACAATACTATCAGACTATGAAGTTTTTAAACCTTTATATATTTGACAACCACTATTTGCTTGTACACTTTTGTAAACGATAACTTTATTTTTAAACCTTTAATACAAGAATTATGAAATTGACCACACTTTTTATTTTAAGTATTCTAATCGCAACACAACTTTATTCGCAAGAACATCTTGAAGTCGAAGGTTCAGCAAGAGTTGAACAAAGTCTTACAGTTGAAAGTCTAGCAGGAAATGGTATGAGGAATGTCGTAGCAGATCAAAATGGAAAATTAATTATTGAAGCTAAAAAGACAGGGGTGATTTCTATTCCTGCAGAGTCGTTTTTACCAATCAATAATGTTGGTAATTATCAGCGAATTCGTGATTTCATTCCGATCACGATAATACCACCTGGAGTTGATCCTTCAACAACATCAGATGCATCATTCTTTGCACCTATACAGTTACCGCATGGTGTCGTCTTAGATAGTATCCGTATGTATTATATTGACAATAGTGTGGACAATGATTTATCAATATTATTAGAAGGTTTTGATGCTAACTTAAATTTAATATCCACTATTGCATCATTACAACCTGTTGGTACACCCTCCGCTTCACTGAATGATCGTGTATCAATGCTGAAAGACATTAATTCTATTGTAGTAGATAATTCGAGATTTACATACCGATTTTTTTTGGGAGTGCAAGATCAATGGGACGCTTTTGTTTTAGGTGTGAGTAATATCCATATTTATTACACTGAATGGTAAGCGTATCGACATGATTTCGGCGATGACTATTGTGTATTTTTTATGACTAAGAGAGGAGCTTATTGCTCGTCGATCGCGATCAATTTACCAATTATATCATCACATATTTTAGCTGAAGAATCATCCAATGAATTAGTGACAACAAGGTAAGCTCTATTGATTCCTGGAGCTGCCCAAACGACAGATAACCACATCGTGTTAGATCCGCTATGGTTGTACACTGTCCCTTTTCCCCAAGGTCTGTCTAGGACATTCCAGCCGCAAGCATAGTCGCCAACTGGATCTAATAAGGTATCTATTTGGTCCCGTCCCAAAATAGAATTTCTTCGTTTTAATAAAATGGAAGATAGAAATGTTGACCAATCAGCCATGCTAGAATGAACAGTTCCCGCTGGACCCAATGCTGGCGCATTATCTAATTGAGACGGCAGCCAATCTGTTTCATTCAGTTTACGATGACCCCATGGTTCGTTTATTTCTTTATCGACACCCGGAGGGCCAAAGCCTGCGCTTGTCATATTCAAGGGATCAAATAAACGCTCTTGCATTAAGGATTCCCAGGTTTTTCCAGTGATTTTTTCTGCCATATGTCCTGCTATCATGTAGCCTAGATTCGAATATTCAAATTGTCCGGTTTCGATTTTTGAAGCATTTCTAAGATTATCAATCATGATCTTTTGTCTGGCAGTCGTCACATCTAGACTGTCATAGGCAAAATAGTCTGAAGCATTGGCATTGATACCAGATCGATGAGTGCAGAGTTGATGAAGCGTTACATTAGAGTAAGACTGGTCGAGGCTGTCTTTAAGATCTGGAAAGACTTCTGCTAGTGTCATGTCCCATTCCATTTGACCATCTTGGACAAGACTTCCCAACATAGCACTAGTCATTGCTTTTGTGCATGAGCCTAAATGCAGGCGATCATCAGGTGTTATTTTTTCAGCAGATTTAAACTTTCTGACACCAGCAGCTTCTATCATTATGATACCTGTAGAGTCCGCAATCGCTGCGACTATTCCAGGAATATTTTCATTAATAACAATTTTGTCGAGTGTTGTTTTAAGGTCATCGTCTGCCAGAATAGTCAGCTTGGTTTTCTGCACAGCCGACTGACATTTACTAAAAAGTATAACTAAAAAACTTAACAAAATGATGGTAAAGAATGTGTACTTCATACCTGAATATATGAATTTTCTGAGAGAATGAAATACTTATTGATCTCAATTCGATAGGAATTATACGAAAATCAATCTTCAAAGACGAACGCAATTAACAGACCTTACAGCGAATACATCTTTAAAATATTTTCTTCATTTTTCGCAGTTCTGCCACCCAATGTCCAGATCCTAATCCTAGATCAAACATTAAACAAAAAGTGCATCACATCTCCATCCTTCACTACATACTCTTTGCCTTCGATTTGCATTTTGCCAGCAGCTTTGACTTCAGCTTCAGATCCGTGTTCTATGTAAGTGTCATAGCCGATAACCTCTGCTCTGATAAATCCTTTTTCAAAGTCGGTATGAATGACTCCAGCGGCACCTGGAGCTTTTGTGTCTTTTACAATAGTCCAAGCACGAACTTCTTTTTCGCCTGCTGTGAAATAGGTGATGAGGTTAAGCAAATTATAACAAGCGCGAATCACACGATTGACTCCCGGTTCTTCAAGTCCCATTTCTTTCACAAACTCCAATTTTTCTTCATACTCTTCTAACTCAGCAATATCGGATTCGATGGCTGCGCTTATTAAGATGACTTCGGCATTTTCTGGAGCCACTAATTCTATTAGTGCTTTCGTATAATCATTGCCACTGACTACAGAATTTTCATCCACATTGCAGACATACAAAATTGGCTTGGCAGTCAGTAAATATAATTCCTTAAGTGTTGTCTCTTGAAGAATACTGCTCGTTTCGAATGTTCTCGCTGGATGACCAGCTTCCATATGTTTGACGATTGCCTGGACAGTTTCTAATCGAAGCTGTTCTTCTTTATCTCCACTCTTAGCTGATTTTTTATATTTCTCTTCTCGCTTTTCAAGTGTCTCTAGATCTTTGAGGCTGAGTTCGGTATCAATGATATCCTTATCTCTGACAGGATTAATATTGCCATCGACATGAATCACATTATCATCATCAAAACAACGAACAACGTGTACGATGGCATCGACTTCGCGGATATTGGCAAGAAATTGATTCCCAAGTCCTTCGCCTTTGCTGGCGCCTTTAATTAGGCCAGCGATATCGACAATCTCCACTGTAGTTGGAAGTATCTTTTGAGGGTTAACGATTTCAGAGAGCTTCGTTAATCTTTCGTCTGGGACCGTGATCATCCCGACATTTGGTTCTTTGGTAGCGAATGGATAATTGGCTGCTAAAGCTTTTGCAGATGTTAAGGCATTGAATAGGGTAGATTTCCCCACATTTGGCAATCCGACAATTCCGGCTTTTAGTGACATAATTTATAAATTAAGCCGCAAAGGTATTTTTTTTTAAACGATTAATATCATGAAATTTAAATGAGACCGTAATTAGGACTATTGATGAATTGATTAGATTATCATTCGCCGACTTTATGAATGCCAAAATAATCTTTGGCAACTTTGTTTAACTCGAATAAGTAAATCTGTTTTAAATAGGTCTCTACGAAAAATGGAGTGACTAGACCGTGAGTCGTTAATTTGGTTTTCATCTTGAATCCATAATCGTCTGCAAGTTGGATTCCATTTTCGTGCGAAACATAGTATTCAAAATCTGAATCAATAAATACATCATATTCATTTTCAAAAATTCCAGATTCCATTTTTTCAATCTGAATGTCCATATTGCTTAAGCACAATTGTACATCACCACCAGATTTAATAAATCTATACTTGTCTAAATTTAGATCTAGAGCAAAGTGTAATAGCGAATCAGTAACTTGTGCAAGTAGTTCTTCTTCTTTTGGTAGAAAATCAATGAGTGCTTGTTCATACCAGATCTTATAACTGTTCAACTCAAGAACTGAGTATTCTGATCCTTTCCAATCATTATCATACATCGTTGACTCTATTCTCTGATATTCGAACTTTGCAGCTGAACATTCATACAGGCCAACATATCGACCAGCGAACAAGAGTGCTAAAAATCCAAGTAGAATAAAAGTCTTCTTCATAAAGTATTTAAATGCATCCATGAATGTAACAGACACAATTCAAATTTATTTTTTTAATCGATGAATATCCAATTATTATAGATCATTTACATTTTATTGACAAATGAAATGAGAAATGCGTAAATGGGCTGAAAATGACAATTCTAAATAACACTTTTATTTACCTATCCTTCTATGTGGAAAAAAGCTATGTACCTATCATGCTATGTGGTTCAAAAAACTTTGTGTTCTATGTGCCTATGTGATTCAATTTAAACCAAAATCAATCTCTAGAATTCAATTCCGCCACATCTTGATTAAATCCAGGTTTGATCATGGAGACAATCACGCCAGCCAACATTGACAACAAAAATGAAGGGCCTAGGACGTCAAGCCTATCAAAGACTGGTCCTATAGTGTCTATCCGAGTGACCACAAACTTAAAGAAAGGCACACTTAGAAAACCTACAATCATGGAAGCAATGGCTCCTTGTTCAGAATACTTTTGCCAAAACAATGACAAGACGATCACAGGACAAAATGTAGCGGCGATTCCTGACCATCCAAATATGACAAACCAAAATATGGTTCTATCTGGAGTCGTAAAAGCCACAGTCATCGCAATTGCCAAAGCCAATAGGGCCATGCCTAAGGTTACAATTCTAGACAATGATGTTAAGTTTTCAACCTTAGCGTGTGGATTGAATATTTGCTGGTATATATCTCTCATCACCGCACTTGAAGCAACGACCAAAAGAGAGTCAATCGTAGACATAATTGCAGATAATACTACAGCTATATAAAAGCCAACAATGATTAATGGGAATGTAGACTCAACCATTTGAATCAAAACATTTTGACCATTATTACCTAATACGATTTCTGGGTCAGCACCAGCTTCGGTAAATAAGTACCGACCAAAAACTCCAATAGTCACTGCTGCCGCATCTGAAAGTAAAGTATAAAAGAGAGCAACCCAACGGCCTTTGTTAATCTCTTCTTCATCTCTAATCGACATGAATCGAACAAAGATCTGTGGTGATCCCATAAAGCCTAATCCGATCAAGACATATCCTGCAATTGTCGCTATCGTTAGTATGTTTAAATTGCCACCCCAGATATTGACCAAGTTTGGATCGATCGTGTGCAATCCGTCAAGTATACTTGGACCAGTGGTCATATTAAATAACGCAAAAATCGGAAGTAGGACCAATCCCAAAAACATTAATATTCCTTGAAATAAATCTGACCAAGCCACTGCTACAAATCCTCCAAAGAAGATGTACGCTAGTACAATGACAAAACCAAAGAGTGCACCTCCATAATAATTCCAGCCAAGAAATGCTTCAAACGCTGAACCCGTCGCATCAATCTGAGCACTCACATAAATAATGACAAAAATGGCTAATGACAATGCCGCTATCAAGCGAAGCGTATGAGTCTTGGATTTAAATCTACTCACTAAATAATCTGGAATAGTGATGGAATCATATTTATCTGTTAGCCACTTAAACCGTTTAGCAAGGACAAACCAAGCAACTGATACACCAATAATTTCTCCTAAGACAACCCAAAAGGCGCTGACGCCGACCATGGCACCAAGACCTGTAAGTCCCAATAGAAGCCAAGCAGATTCGCCAGTGGCTCGCGTAGAAAAAGCAACTACCCAATACCCAAGTTTTTTGCCACCGACATAGTAATCTTTTAAGTCCTTTACCTGTTTTGAGGAGATGAAACCGATGAGTAATAAGACCAAGAAATAGAGAGCAAGAATTAGATATTTTGTCAGCATGTATTTTGAAATATACGGAATATCTCCTAAAATCTCTTAAAGGGCTCAAAGCCCTTTAAGAGAGCAAAATGTCTTTTTGCCTTTGATATAGTAAGACCATACAATCGACTTAGAATATCGACCTGCTGATGTAGGTTCGCCTATTTGATAAGATTTTAAAACTTGGCGAGTTTGCTTTCTCTTTTGAGTGATAGATATAGGATGGCCTATGATGTAGCCTAATGCCTTTATCACAGCCATAGCTGCTTCAGATTGCCCCGAGATTAGAAACTTAAATGCAGACACGATATCCAACATGAAACGAATGGGAACCTTCCATATCAATTTGTTAAGCGGCTCATTTTTAAAAACACTGATAAAATTATTTCTAAAATTTAGATATGTCTTGCGAGGATTATCATAGCTCAATGTCCCACCACCTAAATGATACACGATAGAATTCGGTACATAGCAGATTCGATATCCAGCATTTTTAATTCTCCAACATAAATCAATTTCTTCCTGATGTGCAAAAAAGTCTCTATCGAATCCGCCCATGCTTTTCATAATAGAAGACCTGATGACCATGGCAGCACCACTTGCCCAAAAAATATCAGCGATGTTATCATATTGATTTTCATCCTTTTCTACAGTATCAAATATCCGACCTCTGCAAAAAGGATAATTTAGCACATCCATGTAGCCACCAGCTGCACCTGCATATTCGAATGAATCTTTGTCTTCCAGTGACATAATCTTTGGCTGTACAACGGCAATATTAGGATCCGACTTCATCAAGTCTAAGATTGGGTCTAACCAATTATCTGTGACTTGTAAGTCAGAATTGACAATCACAAAATATTCGGCGTCTATATCAGACAGACCTCTATTGTACCCTTCAGCAAAACCATAATTTTTATCAAGACGAATGACTCCAATCTCTGGATGCCATTCTTGAATATATTCAACAGACCCATCAGTACTATCATTGTCAATTACATAAATCTTAGCATGACCCTTAGAATATGAATCTGTCATATACGGGAGAAACGATTCTAAATACTCTACGCCGTTATAATTTAGGATAACAATGGCAACTTCAGGATTTTGATGTTCTTCTGCAATAGACAAAATATTGCGAACCGTATCTTCATCTTTTGCAAGTTGGGTTTTGAGTTCTTCCAAGCTTGCAAATTTTATGTCCTCTCTGGTATATTCGTGAAGATTCACTCGAATCTCTTGGCCATAGATATTCTGATTAAAATCAAAAATATTGACCTCGATGACTTCTTGGTGATCTCCTTCAATTGTTGGTTTGGTGCCAATGTATAACATGCCATTGTGCTGTTGTTCATCTAAGTCCACAGTCACTGCATACACACCATAAGCAGGAATCAATTTATTAGGTGAGACGACTTTTATGTTAGCAGTGGGATAACCGATTTGCCTACCGAGTTGCTGACCTTCTGTGACGATGCCTGTA
>Ga0115031_1001503_pt1 | contig 17389 bp, 14 predicted proteins | sample Maine_Asex4_meta_FD_87301 | JGI IMG/M metagenome (GOLD analysis project Ga0115031, IMG submission 87301) | Marine algal microbial communities from Maine, USA - Maine_Asex4_metaG | ecosystem: Host-associated > Algae > Red algae > Unclassified | place: Maine, USA | collected 2015-01-05
GAGCACGAAGCGCATGCCGTCGTCGCGCTCCAGCCCGGTCATGTACTTGCCCACCGCCAGCAGGCCGAGGATCAGCAGCGCGATGGCCCAGTGCAGCAGCACCGCGACGTCGGTGTAGCGGGGAACGGTCCCGTCACGTCGGGAACGCCGCGACGATGTGTCGTCGCCGGATGCTGCACGGGCCATGGCGATCGCTCTCCCGCTACTTCTGCAGCACCATCTCGACGGAGAGCTCGATCTGCACCTCGTCGCTGACGGCCGGTGCCGCCTTGCCCAGGCCGAACTCGCTGCGCAGCACTTCGCCGGACGCGTTCAGGCCGATGACGGGGTCACCGCTCATCGGGTGATTCATGGCCGCGTTGATGGTGACGTTCATCGACACGGGCACGGACTCGCCCTTGATCGTCAGGTCGCCGTTGACGGTGTAGGCGCCGTCGCCGGCACCCTGCACGGAGGTGGACGCGAAGGTGATGTCGGGGTACTGCGCGACATCGAACCAGTCGGCGCTGGTCAGGTGTTCCTTCCAGATGTCGGAGCCGGCGACCACGCTGGCCGGATCGATGGTCATCTGGATGCTGGCGGCACCGACGTCGGCCGGGTCGAGCTCCATGGTGACTTCGAACTGGTCGAACGACAGCGACGGGTTGGACAGGCCGAGGTGGTTGTAGCTGAAGTCCACGTAGGCGTGGGTGGGATCGCTCTTGTAGGTGCCGGCCGGTACCGCGCCGAGGTCCTGGGCGGCGACGGGTGCCGCGAAGGCGACGGCGAGCAGGGCGGCGAGGGCGGACGGGCGGAGGACGGGGTTCATCGGGCGGGTGGCTCCTTGGCAACGGACGGGAAAGGGGTCGAGCGAGGCGACGGACCTGCTCGAACGATGAATAGCATGACGCACCCCGGCGGTGGCGACGAGTCGATCGCGTGGAACGAGTCGTTCCGTCGAGGTGAACGAGCTGCGGGTTCGATACCCGGCCATCGCTGGAGTTCCCGAACCGGTCTCGGCCGGTGCCCGGTCACGCGATGTGTCCGCAGGATGTGTCCGCAAAGGGTGACGCGGGGACGATCTGCAGCTATGATCCACGCATCGGAGATCGTGAAGCGATGTCCGACGGCATGCGCCCGTAGCTCAGTTGGATAGAGTACCTGGCTTCGAACCAGGTGGTCGGAGGTTCGAATCCTTCCGGGCGCACCATTCTTCAAGGAACCGCACGACCCGCGCGCGCTCATCGGCACGGTCCGCGTTCGCCATCCGATGGCCGTTCACCACCGCGTCCCAAAGGACCGGGTGCGGCATGACCTACGGGAACGAGTCGGACGTAACATGCACCACCCGCCCGGTCCGCGCGCGGGTGGCAGCCGACTTGCACGTCGGGCTTCGAACCTGGTACCCGGAAGGTTCGAATCCCTCCGGGCGCCCCACCTTCTCGACCGATACATACCCGAATCAGATGGCCCTCGAGTACCCGGGCGACAGGCTCGACGGCCCAGTCGGCCCAGTCGGCACCGACGCCCTGACCGATCCCGCACGATCCGGCGCGTTCGTCATGCGCGAGATCCTGCTCGATGGCGGGGGCACCCACAACCACATCGCCTTCTCGCCGGACGGGTCGCGGCTGGCCGCCTTCGCCGATGTGGGCGGCACGCGCCACCGCACGGGCAGCGGGGCGTGGCGCTACCTGCCCACGTTCGGCGGCAATGCGGGCCGACAGGTCGCGGGCGGTGCCATCACCGATGACGGGATCATCTTCCAGCTGGCAGGCAACGGCCGCCGCGCGGGCGCCCTGCAACGGATCGACACGACCACCGGTGCCGGCACCGAGCTGGTCGGTGACCTGCATGTGCTGGCGAACAAGCTGAGCGAGGGGGATTCGGGGCCGCGCCCGAGGCCGGTGGGCTGGATGGTGATCGTCGACGAGACGGCCGGTCTGGTGCACTACGCCACCGAGGAGGGCATCGGGCGCTACGACCTCGGCGCGTCCCGGGACGACGGCATCATCGCCCTGCGGGGAGAATCGTGCCGCGGGTTCGCGCACCGGGCGCACGCGATCGTGTCGGACGCCCGCGAGCTGACGGTGTGCACGCGCCGCCGGGGCCTGGTGCGGCTGTTCGACGTGCAGGGCAGCTCGACCGCCTACCGGCTCTCGCCGGCGGCATTCGACCGGTTCGAGGACGCCGCGATCATCGATGCCTCCGCCGGCTCGGTGCTCGGGGCGGGGCACGAGCAGGGCGTCTACCGGTACGACGGCGACGGCTTTCTCGCGATCGACGGGCGGCATGTCACCGCAGGTTCCGCGATCCCCGCCGACATCGCGAGCGAGCGCTACGGCCTGGAGTTCGAGGGCGTGCTCGACTGGTCGTCCGCCACCAGCGGCGAGCTGATCGGCGCCTGGGGCCCGGGCCCGGCCGCCCAGACCGTCGGGCTGGAGCTCGACCAGGGTGTGCTGCGCTGGCGGATGCGGCACGCGGGCGGTGTGTACACCCTCGACTCGGATGTTGCCCTGAGCGAGGGCGTGGCCGCGCTCGCCGTCAGGGTCCGGGCCGTGACGGCTGCCGACATGGTGCTCGAGAAGCGCGTGCCGGGCGGGCGCTGGGTGCGGATCGGCGCCGGTTCCCCCGGCAGGCTCTACCCGAACGGTTCGGCCGTCGCGCTGACGATCGGTGCGACCGGCGACGGCGCCTCGCCGTTGCCGGCCTCGGCGCGGGTGCATCGCGCTTCGATGATGCGGCGGGGCGAGACCGTGCCGGTCGCCTCGCTCGACGTCACCGGCCTGCCGGCGGGCGAGACCGGTGCGACCGGTGTCGCGGGCGACGGCTGGTCGTGGCCGCCGTCGATGGCGCTGAACGCCGGCGGCCGGCTAATCACCCCGGAGCGGAACCCGGGAACGGGCCGCAACGGCGGTGCGACCCGCTGGCTCGCCGCGGCGGTGGTCGACATCGGCGGTACGAGGCAGGCCGCCCTGGGCATGGTCAACCCGGACGGCCCGCACGGGTGGGTCTACCGGGCAAGCGACATCACGAGCGCCACGCCGCACGACTGGGACGACGCGACACCGTCGCCGTCAACGCGCGCGATCGGGTCGACCTACAACTCGCCGGCCAACCGGCTCTACGGCGAGTCCGGCAGATCGGGTACGAACCTGACCGGCACGTTCGCCATGGCGTTCGATCCGTCCGACCCGACCGGCAACACGCTGGTGAGCTCGGCCACCCTGTCGCTGTACCGGTGCACGAACTTCGCAGGGCCCGCCGGTGCGATCGCGTGGGCCACCTGCAACGAGGGTCTGTCGATGGTGTCGATCGCGGACGTGCACATCGACGTAGAGGGCAATGGCCTGTTCGCCTGCGCGGACCACAACGCGTTCGTCGTGGCGGCACCGGACCTGACCACCGGGGAGCCGACGCATGTGTCGGTGTCCGGCATCCGCGATGGGTGGTCGATCCATTCACTCGGCTCGGCTGCCGACAAGGTGACGGTGTTCGCGCCGACATCGGACCGGGATCCCGTCGATGCCGGCAACGACATCGTCTTCCACCGGGGTGCCGGGGTGCCGGACCACTGGACCAGCACCGGCATGAACGCCGATCTCGACGGCGCGGGTGCGTTGTCGTCCGGCGAGCGACCACGGGTGGGCGGGCTGTTCGGCTGGGACGCGGACAACGGGACCTACCGGTTCGTCGCCTGGGCGGACGGGCTCGGCTTCATTCGCAACGAGATCACCCTGGCGAGCTCGTCCTGGGGCACGTGGCGGCTGCAGTCGTCCGGGCCGACCGGTGAGCTGACCACCGGCAACCAGCTGCAGGAGCGTCAGGTGGTCGGCGCCTTCGACGGTTCGGTGCTGTTCGGCGTCCAGCTCTCCGATGGCGGTGTCTGGCGCTCGACCGATCAGGGCGCCAACTGGTCGAGGGTGGCGAAGGCGATCGGCACGCGGCAGGGCGTGCGTGCCGGGCGCCTCGCCTACATCGAATCGCAGGACGTTCTCGTTGGCTCCGACGGCGACGGGTTGTACCGCGTCGACCGCGCCAGCGCCGGCGCGGCGGTCACCCGGATCACCGGTGTCTCGAGCGCCTGCCAGATCGCGATCGATTCGTCCGATCGGGTGTACGCGCACGTGCGCGGGCCGGGCATGGCCGACCTGCTGCGCTTCGACAGCTTCGCCTCGGCCACCACCGCGAATGATGCCGAGCAGATCGCGACGGACGACTATCGGGCGCGAGCCGGGGATCTCGCCTGCACCCTGGACATCGGATTCGTGCGGGGGGTCGAACTCGGCATCACCGGGTACCAGGGGGCGGGCTGCACGTCGTGGACCGTGCCCGGCTGACAGGCGACATCCGCCGGCACGCCAGCACGCGCAGGGGTTCGCCCGGCAACGGATCCTCGCGAGGGGTGCGGCCGGGATCCGGATCGCCCATGGGGGCCGGGTCCCGGCCCGGATCGGGGTCTGGCCCGGGCGCGCCCGGATCGGGCTGCGGCTCCGGGGTCGGGCCCGGATCCCCCGGCAACGGTGTCTCGCCCGGCAACGGGTCGTCCGGCCCCGGATCACTCGGCAATCCGGGCACTCCCGGACCGCCGGGCTGGCCCGGTACACCCGGTTCCCCGGGCGTGCCGTGACCGGACAGAGGGTCCGACACGGGGCCTGCCATGAGGCCTGGCACGGCGCCCGGCGACGAGCCGGACGGCGAATTTTGCCACGGGCGGTACCGCACGGCGTGCCCTTCGGTCCGGGTGTTCCCTTCGATGTGCTGGTGCATGGGGGCGGGTCTCTCCTCTACGACCGTCTCACCCTGCACGCGGTGATCCGGAACGTCAGCATGGCGTGGCATCTCTACACGAAAGAGCGTTGGTGATACCGCGATCGTGTTCCGGCGGGCACGCTGCAGACCGATTCGGTTCACGGGGGTGACGCTTGGCGAGCACGGGTAGCACGGCCAGCACGGTTCGAAACGCGGCGGATTCGGTCACGCGCGTGGCGCCCGACTGGATGCGTCACCTGGCCCGGCTGGGCTTCGGCGCCAAGGGCGTCGTCTACCTGATCGTGGGTGCGCTCGCCATGCAGGGCGCCGCGGGTGGCGGGCAGAAGGGCGCGCTCACCGAGATCGCCACCCAGCCGTTCGGCCGGTTCCTGCTGGGCATCGTCGCGCTCGGCCTCGCCGCCTATGCCCTGTGGCGCTTCATCAGCGGTGCGATCGATCCGCACGACGAGGCGGACGACGATGCCAAGGGCATCGGCAAGCGCATCGGCTACGTGGCCAGCGGCGTCGCGTACGCAGGCCTGGCCGTGACGGCGACGCGCATGGTGCTCGGCGGCGGCTCCGGCGGCGGCGACGGCGCGCAGCACTGGACCGGCGTGCTGCTGGAGATGAGCTTCGGCCAGATACTGCTCGGTCTGGTCGCCCTCGCCGTGCTGGTCGGTGCGGGTTATCAGGCAAAGCAGGCGATCACCGCGGGCTTTCGCGACAACTTCCTGCAGTCCGCGATGTCGTCCACCGAGATGACTTGGGCGGTTCGCGCCGGACGGCTCGGGCACGGTGCGCGTGCGGTGGTGTACGCGCTGATCGCCTGGCTTCTCGCCCGTGCCGTGCTCGCGGACAGCGAGGCGCGTGCCGGGGGGCTGGGCAAGGCGCTCGAGACGCTGCAGTCCCAACCCTGGGGTTCGTGGATGCTGATCGCCGCGGGGCTCGGGCTGGTCTGCTACGGCCTCTACTGCTTCGTGGTGGCCCGCTACTGCGACGCATCGAGCTGACCGGTCGTGTACCTGTCAGGCATCGGCACCGCCACCCCGCCGGGGCGCTACACCAAGGCCGAGTGCCTGAGCGCGTTCGAGGCTTCGGACTGGTTCGCGCGCCTCGACGCACGAGCGCACTACGTGGCCAGGCTCGTGCTGCAGCGCGACAACGGCATCGAGGCGCGTCGCCTGGCGGTCGATTCGCTCGACGAGGTATTCGACATCGATCCGGACACCCTCGCGCGACGCTTTCTCGTGCACGCACCGACGCTGGCGAGCGATGCCGCCGAGCGGGCGCTGGCACGGGCCGGCATTCCGCCGCACGACATCGACGCGATCGTGGTCAGCACCTGCACCGGCTACCTGTGCCCGGGCCTGTCCGGCTACGTGGTCGAGCGGCTCGGACTGCGCGCGGACGTGCAGTGCTTCGACCTGGTCGGTCAGGGCTGCGCGGCGGCGCTGCCGAACCTGCAGCTCGGTGCGGCGCTCACCGGCACGGGGGCGTGCGAACGCGTGCTGTCGGTGTGCGTGGAGGTCTGCAGCGCGGCGATGTATCTCGACAACGATCCGGGCGTGCTGATCAGCGCCTGCCTGTTCGGCGACGGCGCGGGGGCTGCGGTCCTGTCCCGGCAGCCGCCACCGAGCGGTCCCCGCATCCGCTGGTGCGACAGCGCTTCGCTGATCGAGCCGTCCCGGCGTGACGCGCTGATGTTCGAGCAGCGTGCCGGCCTGCTCAGGAACATCCTCACGCGCGCGGTGCCGGCGCTGGCGGGCGACTACGCGCGCCGCACGCTCGATACCGTGCTGGACCGTGCCGGGCTCGGACACGGCGACATCGGCACGTGGGTCATGCATGCGGGAGGCCGCGATGTGCTGCAGGCGCTCGAACGCACGCTCGAACTCGCCCCTGAAGATCTGCGCCACAGCACGGCCATGCTGGCCGAGTACGGCAATCTGTCGAGCGCCTTCGTCTACTTCGTGCTCGAGGCCGTGCTGGCCGACGATCCGCGCCCCGGTCACTGGTGGCTGTCCTCGTTCGGGGCAGGCTTCTCGTGCCACGGTGCACTGCTGGAGGTGGCTTGAGCCTGGATCGCCGTGTGCGCGCCGAGACGCTGGATGCGCTGGCGCCGGACGATCCGCGCGCGCAGCGCTCGCGTCGCGATCTCGTGCGGGTGCACCGTGCAATGGGCACGCGCGGCATCGTCGAGCGTGCGTTGCGCCGCGTCCCTCCACCACCGTCGTCGCTGTCGAACGGGCGCGTCGATGCCGGGGGGTCCGGGATCCTGGACGTGCTGGAACTCGGCGCCGGTGACGGCACGTTGATGCTCGGCGTGGCGCGCCGCATCGCCGCCGACTGGCCACCGGTCAGGCTGAGCTTGCTGGACCGGGTCGATATCGTCGCCGACGCCACGCGTGCAGGTTTCGCAGCCCTCGGCTGGGAGGTCGAGGTCGTGACCACCGACGTGCTCGACTGGGCGGCAGGCGGACGTTCCGGACAGGCAGCGTCCCCGGACCTGATCGTCACGTCGCTGTTCCTGCACCACTTCCAGGGGGCGGCACTCGATGCACTGCTCGGCGCGGTTGCCGCTCGCACGCGACGTTTCGTCGCCTGCGAGCCGCGGCGCGACCGGTTCGCGCTGGCCGGCAGCCACCTGGTCGCGCTGTTGGGCGCCAACGCGGTGACGCGCGAGGACGCGGTGCTCAGCGTGCACGCAGGCTTTCGCGATGTGGAGATCGGTGCATCGTGGCCGGACCCGCACGGTGCCTGGGAGATGTGCGAGCGTCGCGCGGGAGCGTTCGGGCACCTGTTCGAGGCGCGGCGATGCGTACCGGACCTCGACGCGTGAGCGGATCGATCGAACACGAGCGCGAGCACGACGCGGTGGTCATCGGTGCGGGCCTGGCTGGTGCCGCGGCCGCCATCCTGCTCGCCCGCGCGGGCTGGAACGTCGCGCTGGTGGAGAAGAAGCGCTTTCCGCGCCGCAAGGTGTGCGGCGAGTGCCTCGCGGCCAGCAACCTGCCGCTGCTGCACGCGCTCGGCGTCGGCGAGGCCTTCGAGGCGCGTGCCGGCGCGGAGCTCGTGCGCGTCACGCTGATGCGCGGTGAAGCGTCGATCAGCGCCCCCCTGCCGCCGGCCGACCACCCGCGCTGGACGTGGGGCCGCGCGCTCGGTCGGGATAGCCTGGACACGCTGCTGGTCGAGCGGGCGGTGGCCGCAGGCGCGACCGTGCTGCAGCCCGCCGCGTTGCGGGCGGTGTCGGGCGGGCCCGGTGCGTGGCGCTGCGAGGTGCGCCCGGGCGAGGCGGTGGACACGATCACGTTGCGCGCGCGCGTGCTGATCGATGCCCACGGTTCGTGGGAGTCGCTGCCGTCCGAGCGCGCACCGGATGCGCGGCCACGGCGTGCCTCGGACCTGCTCGCGTTCAAGGCGGTGTTCCGCAATGCGGCGCACGCGCCGGGCACCATCGGGGTGATGGCACTGGATGGCGGCTACGGCGGCACGGTCCTGGCCGACGGGGGCGCGACCACCATCGCCGGCTGCGTTCGCCGCGACCGGCTCGACGCGTTGCGCGCGGCATCGCCCGGCGTACGGGCCGGCGATGCGTTCGAGGCGTGGTTGCGGGGCGAATGTCGTGGGGTGCGCGAGTCGATGGACGGCGCGGTGCGCGACGGTGCGTGGCTGGCATCGGGGCCGTTGCGGCCAGGCATCCGTGTCGATGACCGTTCGCCCGATGGGAACGGCGTGCGCACCGTCGCGGCATTCCGTATCGGCAATGCCGGCGGCGAGGCTCACCCGATCCTCGGCGAGGGCATGAGCATGGCGTTGCAGTCCGCAGCACTGCTGTGCTCGCACCTGCTGGGCACGGATGCCCGTACCGGTGCGTCGGCCTCGCTCGTCGCGCAGCGCCGGTACGCGGCCGACTGGCGTGGCGAGTTCGCACCGCGGTTGCGGCTGGCCGCCGCGTTCGCGCATCTGTCGATGCGTCCGGGGGCCTCCGCCGTCATGATGTCGCTGGTCAGGGCCTGGCCGGGCATCCTCACGCACGGCGCGCGGCGCGGCGGCAAGGTCCGTCTCGCCATCGATCCTGCCACCCTTGCGTTTTCACGGTTCCGGAGCGACGCATGACGACGACCACGACTCTCGATGCGCTGCGCGCGATCCTTGCGAAGGATCACGCGTTGCCGCACGGGCGGATGACGCCCGAGGCGACGCTCGAGGATCTCGGCATCGACTCGCTCGCCACCATCGAGATGCTGTGGAACGTCGAGGCCGAGTTCGGTATCGAGGTACCGTCCGAGCCCGTGCCGCTCGCCACGCTCGGCGACGTGGCCGACTACGTCGACGAACTGGTCGCCGCACAGGCCGATGCACCGCTCGCACCCGGTTCGACCACCGCGACGTGAACCGGCGCGTCGCGGTCACCGGCATCGGCACCGTCTCGGCTCTGGGCAACGGTGCCGCGGCGCTGATCGGTGCGGCACGTGCCGGGCGCTCGGGGATTCACCGACTCGAGGCCGCGTTCGCGCACCGGCTGACCGATCCGCTGGCCGCGAGCGCCGGTATCGATGATGAGGCGTTGCTGCTGCCGCCAGCGACCTTGCGCATGCTCGACCGCGTGTCGCGCTTCGCGCTGCACTCGGCGAATCGCGCACTGGAGGCATCCGGCGATGCGCTGGCCGGGCTCGATACCGAGCGTGCCGGAACGTTCATCGGCACCGGCATGGGGGGCACGCTGTCGATGGACGATGGCTACCGGACGCTCTACGAGGACGGTTCGGACCGCATCGCGCCGTTCACGGTACTGATGGGCATGCACAACGCGGCCGCCTCCTGGATCGGCCGCGAGCACGGGTTGCGCGGCCCGCAGCTCACGTTCTCGACCGCGTGCTCGTCGGCCACCGTGGCGATCGGCGAGGCGTGGCGTCGAGTGGCCTCCGGCGAGCTGGAACTGGCGCTGGCAGGCGGTGCCGAAGCGCCGCTGTCGTGCGGCTCGCTCAAGGCATGGGAAGCGCTGCGCACGCTGGCAAGCGTCGACGCCGAGGATCCGTCCACCTCGTGCAAGCCGTTCTCGGCGAACCGCACCGGCATGGTGCTCGGCGAGGGGGCGGCGATTCTCGTGCTGGAGCCCTGGGAGCGGGCCGTCGCCCGGGGTGCCGACATCGTCGGCGAGGTGATCGGTTATGCGGCCACCAACGAGGCCGGGCACGTCACCCGGCCCAGTGTGGCGGGCCAGGCGGCGGCGATGCGCGCAGCCCTCGCCTCGGCGAGCATCGATGCCGGGCAGATCGAGGCGATCAACGCCCACGGCACCGGCACGCGGGCCAACGATGCCACCGAGACGGCCGCCATTCGCGAGGTGTTCGGCACGCATGCCGATGCGGTGCCGGTCAGCGCGACGAAATCGATGCACGGCCATCTGCTGGGGGCGGCGGGCGCGATCGAGGCGGCGCTTGCGCTGCTGGCGATGCGTGAACGGGTCGTGCTGCCGACGATGCACCTGCACGAGCCGGATCCGGCCTGCGATCTGGACCATGTGCCGAACCGGGCGCGCGAGGGTGTCCCCACCCGTACGGCGTTGTCGAACTCGTTCGCGTTCGGGGGGAGCAACGCGGTGCTGGTGTTGCGCGGGGTCTGACCGGGCCGCGTCGACCGGGTCGCGCCTGCCATTCGGTAGCGGTGCGCTATTCTGGCCGTCGACCCTCTCTGAAGCCGGATCCGCCGTGAGCAAAGACCCCGTACCGCCCTTGCCGCCTGCGCTGGAGGCCGAGCGATGCGAGTTCGTCGGCCGTGCCGGCGCGCAAAGCTACTACGTGGCGGGCGAGGGCGCACCGATGGTGCTGCTCCACAGCATCAATGCCGCCGGCTCGGCGTTCGAGATGCGCCCGATCTTCGAGCACTACCGCCGCACTCGCCGCGTGTACGTACCGGACCTGCCGGGCTTCGGGTTCTCCGACCGATCGATGCGGGACTACTCGCCGCGTCTCTACACCGACGCCGTTCACGACATGCTCGACCAGGTTCCGGGCGACGCACCGGTGGATGCGATGGCATTGTCCCTGGCGTCGGAATATCTGGCCCGTGCGGCCAGCGAACGGCCCGAACGATATCGAAGCCTGAGCTTCATCACGCCGACCGGGTTCAACCGCGGCGCCCACAAGATGCGTGCCCCCGAAGGCGAAACGCGTGAGGTGAAGGGTCTCTACACGGTATTCACCGTGCCGTTGTGGCGACGCGGGCTCTACCGCACCCTGGTCAGGCCCGGCGTCGTGCGCTATTTCCTGAAGCGTACATCGGGTTCCGACTACTTCGATGAAGGGCTGGCAGCCTATTGCGATCTGACGTCGCACCAGCCCGGTGCGGAGAATGCCCCGTACGCCTTCCTGTCCGCCCGGTTGTTCAGCAAGGACATCCGCGATGTCTACGAACGGCTGAAGATGCCGGTCTGGGTGCCGCACGCTACCAAGGGAGACTTCAAGGACTTCAGCGGCGCGGACTGGGCGCGCGAGGCCGACAACTGGACGGTGCAGGCGATCGAGGGCGGGGCGTTGCCCCACTTCGAGGTGCCCGAGGCGTTCTTCGCGGCGGCGGATGCGTTCCTGTTCGGCCTTGACTGATACCTGTTTCGAACGACCGAACGAGGTGACGCGAAGAAAGCCAGCTACGCCCGTACAAGACCGGCATGGCTGGCCGGGGCTCAGTCGATATCGATCCTGACCCGCTCCGAAGCGACTCGTGCTCCATTGCCACCTTTCGCGATCGCCCGAACCATGACGTTATTCGGAATCGGCTGCACGAGGTCGTAGCTCCATTGCTCGCCGCTCAGACTGGCGCTGACCCGAGTACGTGTCGATTGCCAATCCGTGCCATTCCAGTAGTTGGTAGCACCCATCTGCTTGATGACAAGCCAGACGACGTCGAGATCGGCGAGCTCCGCCGTGCCTTCTATCCGTACCGGATTGGTCTGGGTGGACTTGTGCTCGGGAGAGGTGATCTCGATGGCTGGCTCGGTGGGAGGATCATCGTTCGCGATCAAGCTGACCTTCAGACTTTCCTTTCTCCCGGAGGCACCGTCGACCTGACGCGCCTGGGCGACGACCTTCACCTCGACATCGTTCGGCGGCGAGAAGGTGTAGGACCACGGCGTTGACGGGCTGTCCGGGTTGACGAGATCGGCGTCGACCGTTCTCCAACCGGATTGGAAGCTGGAGCCGTTCCAGTGATTCGACGTGCCCAGATGCCTGATGGTCAGCTGAACCCGGCTGATTCCGACCTCGTCGCTCGCGACTCCGCTGATCGTTACCGGCGTGCTCTCGGTCGAGCCGGTCGCGGGTGACATCATGCCGGCCACGGGTGGCAGGTCTTCGTCCCCCCGCTCGTAGGTTGCCACGTAGGTGGTGTCGATGAGGGGCGTGGACAGCGTCTGGGTGCGATCACCGTCGTTGGACCACGAGCTGAAGGTCCAGGTCTGCCCGTCGATCACCTGGGTTGCCGGCGCCTCGAGGACCCGGACCACTCCGGCCACACCGTCGAAACCCAACGGTGCATTGCTGGGCGAGCCGTCGACAAGCAACGCCAGGCCCGGGGGAACGGTTTCGACCGTCACCTCGGAGATCAGCGGAAATACATCCTGGCTGACGGTCGATGAGGTGCCTGCCGAATCCGTCACCTTCAAATAGATCCGGTACCAGACATTGGCTTCGGTCTCGTCATTGGTCGGCGGCACGAACGTGCCGTTCGTGATGTCGAGAGCCTCCGGGATGAACGGGTGAGTGTGCTCATCATGATGGAATTCGATTCTCCAATCGAATGCCGAGGCACCCAGATCCCCATCCTCGGCATCCGCGGCGATGCCGGCGAAGGGATATTCCTCACCGGCGATGTAGAGAAGGTCCGTATCCGGCTCCGTGATCACGGGCACGGGAGCGGTATTGATGGAGATCGTCAGCGTCGCAGTCTCGCTTTGCTCGAAGGCGCCGATGGCATCCGTGATCTGCACCGCATACTCGCCGAGGTCGTCGCTGAACTGAACATCGTTCAGGGTCAGCGATGATCCGGTCTCGCCATCGAGCGGCGCTCCATCCTTCAACCACTGGAAAGCGAAGGGCGATTCGCCCGTCACCAGCACGTTGAAGCTCACGTCCTCTCCCACCGCGGCCACGACCGATGAAGGCTGACGGCTTATCGTGAGCGGAATGTCACCCCCCACGTAGTCGATACGACCGATACCGCCCGAGCGACTCGTCGTGTCTCCGCCGTATTCTCGGTCGAGGTAGTAGAGCGCACCGGTGACGGGACTGACCTTGACTTCGACCAGACGGTCGGCTCCCGTCAGGAATCGAACGTCGGTGCCGGTATCCAGGTCGATATGGGCAATCCATCCGAAGCAATGATCGCCGTAGAAATACTTGTCGTGGTACTCGGCGGGGAACTGGTCCACAAGTGGCTCGTAGAAGGTGCCACCCGTGATGGCGCAGCCATCGGGGTCGTGCGCGTAGGCGTGGGCCGGATCGGTGTATGCCGGGTCGTTGACGACGCCGGACACCAGCGGCCAGCCATAGTTCGCACCGGCTTCCACCCGGTTGAGTTCCTCCCAGTCCTGTGGTCCGACCTCGCTCATGAAGATTCCGCCATCCGCCTTGCGCTGATCCATCCTGAAAGGATTGCGCAAGCCGTTCGCGTATATCGCCCGAAGGTCTCCTTCGAGATCGGCATAGAACGGATTGTCTGTCGGAATCGTTCCGTCCAGCTCGAGACGCAACACCTTGCCGAACAGTGAATCGAGCGGCTGGGAGACGACCGATCCCTTCACGCGGTCGCCGAGGGCCCAGTAGATCTTGCCGTCCGCGCCGATGACCAGGTCGCCCCCCTGATGTTGCTGCTGATCCGGATCGACGTCCTCGACCTCGAAGATGACGACTTCGCTGGTGCTGGCGGCGACGGTGCCATCGGAGCTGAACCGCGACAGCCGGAATCGCTGCGGGCCGGGAACGGTATCGGGGTCGGTGATGTAGGCGATGTACACGTCGCCCGACGTTGCGAAATCGGGAGCGAGTTCCAGTCCCAGGAGGCCTGAACCTCGGTTGGACGCCTGCGGCAATCGAATGAATTCGTTCAGGAATCCGGAGTCGTCGAAGATCTCTATGCGCCGGACATTGCCTGCGAGAACGAACAGACGACCGTCCGGACCGATTTCCATCCCCACGGGATTCTGTATGCCCGTGCCGATGGCCGTCTCGGAGAACCCGTCCGGCAGCTCGACCGCTCGCGCCGTCGCAGCGGGCAGCGTGAGGGCGAGGGCCACGGGCAACAGCGTCGACACGACCATTCTTCTAGATAGTGTTTTCGAATCTCGTGGCAGCATGTCCATCCGTCATTTATTTAACGTTTTTCAAGAAGAATTAGCGGTCGGTCAACGATCGTCGTCGACCACCATTCGCGAGATACCAGAACGGGTGCCGGGCAGGTCATGCGTCGATACCGCAGCCCCAATGCCGCAACCCTGATACTGCAACATTGATACAGCAACTCGGGACCCGTCGAACCTCTCGCCGACGTGCCGCGTTGTCTTCCAGGCCTGCGCTCTGGCCGGGACAGTGTGGTTCGGAAAAAACCCCTGAGAACTTATGTGATGACGGCTTCCTGTACTGACGGCTTTCAGCAGCTGCGAACCATTCGACCAGCTGCCGTTCGACAACCGCAGCGCCGATGATGTGCCGAGGTACGGCGTTTCGCCAGACGCGTCATCCACTCGGATCTTGCGAAGCGGAAGGACAGACTTCCTACGTTGCCAAGGTTACATGAATGCACTTAAGTGTAGCATGTGGTGTCGACATGTCGTCGTCGGTCGGACCCTCGGAATGACTTCCGTTCGACGCTCCGGCAGAATGCACCGAACCGTTACCGCCGAACCTTTGCCATGCCGACCTCCGCCTTTTCGCATGTGAATGCCGTGGCTTCGCAGGAGGTCGACACGGACGGTGCGACGACGTACGACCCGACATGCGCTTCGCCGCACGTCGACGTACCCTTCGTCCTCGGGCTGCACGCCTCCCTGCGCGTGGGACGGCTGATGGACAGCCACGACATGGCACCGGAGATGATCTCGATCGTCAAGCGCAACAACTGCGGCAAGGCGCTGGACATCGCCCGCACCGCGCGCGACATGCATGGTGGCAACGGCATCCAGAGCGGGCACCACGTCATGAGGCAATCGCAGAACCTGGAGACGGTGAACACCTACGAGGGTACCCACGACGTGCACGCGCTGATCCTGGGGCGGGCGCAGACAGGGATCCAGGCGTTCTTCTGATGCTGCGGGTCCGTACCCTGCGTCACGGGCGTGTTCCGGGTGTGGCCTCCGCACGGCGTCCCAAGGCCACGCCGAGCCCGCTCAGGGATTGCCCGTAGGCAAACCGTCGTTGCTGGTAGAGCTGCAGCGCTCGGTCCACATCGTCGGGATCGTCCCGAAGCGCCTCGGCCAGTGCCATCGCGTCTCCCGCGGCCTTGGCGGCCGCGGCGGCGGTGTGCGGACGCACCACGAAGGCGGCGTCGCCGAGCAGCACGGCTCGCCCGCGGACCATGCGGGTGGCCGCCTGATCCTCGATCGCCTGCAAGAAGGGCTCGCGCGTCGCTCCGACCACGGCGGCAAGGCGGGGGTCGAGCACGCGGTACGCTTTCGCGTACAGCGCCTCCCTCGCCATCGAGCTCATGGCGCCCGGCGGGATAGCGCCGCTTCTTCGACGGCCCGTGTCGTCGGTGAGCACGGTATCGAGAGCGTCGCCTTCGGGAATCGTCTCGTACCACACCCAGTTCAGGCGTCGCGATCCCGTATCCGTCGACGCTGCATCGCCCGGAATGAAGTAGCACAGCGCATGGCCGCCATCGCGCGCATCGCAGAACACGAAGGCGTCGTCGAAGAAATCGACCAGCGATCCGGACAGATCGGATTCCGCGACGGTACCGCGCCACGCCACGTAGCCGGCGTAGGAGCGCACGGTCTCGAACCCGAGCGGCTCGCGCAGTCGGGAGCGGGCGCCGTCCGCGAGCACGACGAGATCGTGCACGCGGGTGCGATCGCCACCGAACGACAGGGGGAAGCGTCCCGCTCCTTCCGGGCTGTGTCGAACGTCGGTACCCGGGTGATACCGCTCCGACGGGTAGAGCGTGCGCAGGGCGCGGTGGATCGCCTCCCACGACGTGAACCGCTGCGGCATGGCCTGATGGCCCGATCGCTGGCCACCCGCATCCACGGTTCGCCGGTGCGTGCACGAGGTGGTCGGCAGGGTTGCGTGACCGATGCCCTCGATCAGGCGCAGCAGCTCGGGTTGGACGACGATGCCCGCGCCCCGGGACGAGAGGGTCTCTTCGCGCCGCTCGAAGAGATCGACGTCGTGTCCGGCCGCGTGCAGGGCGACCCCGGCGCACAGGCCGCCGATCGATCCGCCCACCACGGCAACGCTTGCTGGAGACATGCGCGCCTTCCTATCGGGCGGGACCGGCCGAGCCGTGCGCCGGTGCCCGCCAGCGCACCGGTGGCGGCAGGTGCAGCCGCAGCTCGTCACCGACGGCGATCCGCCCCGGGCGCTCGACCCACAGGGTGACCCCGCGGCGACCGATCGCCGCCTTCGGGAAGCGTTCGCCGATACCCGGCAGATGACGTTCGATCACCTTGGCCGGCAACCGGCACGGAGCGTTCTCCATGTCGACGACGAGTGCGGCACCGTCCGGACCGATCAGCCGCGACGAGGGCGGCAGCGCGCTGACGTCCTCGATGCCCTCGAGCACCAGGTTCGCGCCCAGCCACTCCGGGCGCAGCTCCGGTGCCTCCATCGCGACCCGGATCTGCTCCAGCTGTTCGGCCGACACGGCCGTCACCTGGCGCACGTTGCGGATCTCGGTGCCGCGCGGGTACTGCCCCGCCACGCGGCTGCAGGCCGGGCGCGTAAGCCCGCCGTGGGTCTCGCCGACGATGCCCGTCCAGTCCAGCTCGACGGCCGCCCTCGGCTCGCTCTCCAGACCCGTGGCGCGGTCCGGATCGATCAGCAACGCGATCACGGTCGCGTGCACTCCGGTCGGGGTCAGCATGGGCATGGTGGCGGTGTCTTCCGAGGGTGCGGGGGGCGAGGGTACCGTGCTCGACCTCAGCCGACCCCCGCCGCGCCGACGAAGGCCCGGACCCGATCCACCTCCACCTCGTTCCACCAGTCGCCACCGCGCTTGAGCGAGGATGCGACGATGACGCCGTCGACGCGGCCCAGGATCCGCGCGACGTTGTCGGGCGTGACGCCCGAACCGACCAGCAACGGCAGCGAGGTGGCCGCACCGACCTCGTCGATCTCCGCAAGCGTTGCGCTGTTGCCGGTGCGCTGGCCCGTGGCGATCACCGCGTCGGCGTCGAAGAAGGCGAGATCGCGGGTGAGTTCGGTGACGCTCCGGTCGGCGACGATCGCGTGGCTGCCGTGCTTGACGTGGCTGTCGGCGAACACCTTGACGCGTTCGCTGCGCAGCGCGCTCCGGTAACGCAGCGCCGCGCCCGCGCGCCCCTCGACGAACCCCTCGTTGGCCACGTAGGCGTTGGCCCACTGGTTCACGCGGATGAAGTCCGCACCCGCGGCCGTGGCGACGGCGATCGCCGGGATCGGTGCGTTGGCCAGCACGTTCACCC
>Ga0115031_1001509_pt1 | contig 17348 bp, 13 predicted proteins | sample Maine_Asex4_meta_FD_87301 | JGI IMG/M metagenome (GOLD analysis project Ga0115031, IMG submission 87301) | Marine algal microbial communities from Maine, USA - Maine_Asex4_metaG | ecosystem: Host-associated > Algae > Red algae > Unclassified | place: Maine, USA | collected 2015-01-05
ATCAGGTACTGAAATGGTTATGCCCGGCGATAACGTGAAAATCACGGTAACGTTGATTAATCCTATCGCGATGGAAGACGGCTTACGTTTTGCTATTCGTGAAGGTGGCCGTACCGTTGGTGCAGGTGTTGTAGCAAAGATTCTTGAGTAAGTAGAAACACCCCGCACAGGCCAGGGGGCTTGTGCCGGTAGACCGAATAGGCCAGTAGCTCAATTGGCAGAGCGGCGGTCTCCAAAACCGCAGGTTGGGGGTTCGATTCCCTCCTGGCCTGCCAATTTGGTCTAATTTACGTAAAGACTGGGTATAAGCTCAGTCGAGAACTTGGGAATATTTGGCAATGGTCGCGAAGACCGATTTAGAAGATAATAGTGGCGACAACATTAAACTGATTGGCGCGGCCGTGGTAGGCCTCGTTGGTTTGTTTCTGTTTTACTACTTCGCCGAGCAATCACTGCTCATGCGTACGTTGGGTTTGCTGATCATCGCAGGCTTTGTTGTGGGTCTGGTTTACATGACGGGACGCGGCAGGCGTACAGCCAGTTTTTTCCGTGATGCCCGCACCGAAGTTCGTAAAGTGGTTTGGCCCACGCGAGATGAGACTGTAAAAACCACCATAACCGTTTTTATCATAGTCATTATTGTTGGCATCATGTTGTGGTTGTTCGATATGTTTCTCGCATGGCTGTTCAGGTTGATCACGGGAATATAGCGCTATGGCAATGCGATGGTACGTAGTGCAGGCATTCTCCGGCTTCGAAGGCGTTGTAAAGCGCTCTCTTGAAGAACGCATTGAGCGTGCGGAGATGAGTGACAAGTTTGGTGAGATACTTGTACCTACTGAAGAAGTTGTAGAGATTCGTAACGGCCAGAAGCGTCGTTCAGAGCGTAAGTTCTTTCCCGGCTATGTACTTGTCCGCATGGAGCTAGATGACGACAGTTGGCATCTAGTGAAAGACGTGCCGAAAGTGCTTGGCTTTATCGGTGGTACGGCTGATCGACCAGCGGCAATCACTGACAAAGAAGCCGATAACATATTACAACGGGTGCAAGAGGGTGTGGAAAAACCACGGCCGAAAGTCTTGTTCGACGTTGGCGAAGTGGTTCGTGTTACCGACGGACCATTCAACGACTTTAATGGCGTTGTTGAAGAAGTTAATTTTGATAAGAACCGCTTATTGGTAGCGGTGCAAATTTTTGGACGTTCCACTCCGGTGGAGCTTGAATTCAGTCAGGTCGAAAAGGCCTGATTTTTAGCTGCAGATGCAGCACCACTCGGGGAGCCTTCATGTCTTCAAATGATGCATGGGGCGATTGCACCCGATTAGGAGTTTAGAATGGCGAAGAAGGTAGAGGCTTACATCAAGCTTCAAGTACCTGCGGGCCAAGCGAATCCGAGTCCTCCAGTAGGGCCGGCGCTAGGTGCGCATGGTGTTAACATTATGGAATTCTGTAAGGCGTTTAATGCGTCTACACAGGGTATCGAAAACGGCTTACCTATCCCGGTAGTTATCACTGTCTATAACGATCGCAGCTTTACGTTCGTTCAGAAAACCGTACCAGCAGCAGTATTGCTTAGAAAGGCAGCTGGAGTACCCAAGGGGAGCGGAACTCCTAACACCGTCAAGGTCGGTAAAGTCAGCAGAGCCCAACTTGAAGAAATTTGCACAGCAAAAGATCCAGATCTAACTGCTGCAGATATGGATGCAGCGGTCCGCACTATTGCAGGTACTGCTCGCAGCATGGGTATCGATGTTGAGGGTGTTGTCTGATGGGTATCGGTAAACGTAATAAGAAAATTCGCGAAGCAGTAGATAAAGAGAAAAGTTACGACGTTGAAGAAGCGTTCGCTCTTTTGAAAACACTATCAACGGTTAAGTTCGACGAATCTGTTGATGTTGCTATCAACCTGGGTATTGACCCACGTAAGTCAGATCAAGTTGTTCGCGGTTCTAGCGTGTTGCCAAACGGCACAGGCAAAACAGTTCGAGTAGCTGTTTTCGCACAAGGTGAACAGGCTGAAGCTGCAAAAGCGGCTGGTGCAGATATCGTTGGATTTGAAGATCTAGCAGAATCTGTGAAAGGCGGCATGATGGACTTTGATGTGGTTATCGCCGCTCCCGATGCAATGCGTGTTGTTGGTGCACTAGGTACTATTCTTGGTCCTCGTGGCTTGATGCCTAACCCTAAGGTTGGCACAGTGACACCGAAGGTTGCTGAAGCAGTTGAGAATGCTAAAGGTGGCCAGGTTCGATATCGCGCAGACAAAGGCGGCATCGTGCATTGCACTGTTGGTAAGTCAAACTTTGAGCCGACATCGCTGAAGCAAAATCTTGGACATCTAATTGACGATTTGGTTAAAGCCAAACCGACTTCAGCCAAGGGCGTATACATACAGAAGGTTGTTGTTTCTACAACAATGGGACCTGGCTTAAAGATTGACCATTCTGGACTGGTTAAGTAACCAGTTTTTGAATTTGGTGTGGTAGCACACCAAACGTTGTTTGAGTGAGCAGGCGTTGGCTTTGCCATTGGTCTGACTCATCCAAGACCGTAGGTGCACAAGTAGTTCCGTGCTTAATATCCTACGCAGATGGGGGTTGTTCGGTTTATCTGATTGAACACAAACCAACAGGCGTAAGTAATATTGTAGTTGCTGTTATATATTTTATTAGCAACAACAGTGTCACTTACATTGGCATTGCCTTCCTTGCGGAAGGTTTAACAAGAGGTGCTCTATGGCTCTGACTTATACAGAGAAGCAAGCCGTTGTATCCGAAGTTGCAGAAGTTGCAAGCGGTGCATTGTCGGCTGTTGCCGCTGAGTACAGGGGATTAAGCGTAGGACAATTAACTGAATTGCGACGACAAGGTCGTGAGTCAGGTGTCTATGTACGTGTTGTAAAGAATTCCTTGGCTAAGCGTGCAGTAGAGGGTACTGAGTTCGAGTGTATGAAGGACAGCTTCAGCGGTCCGTTGATGCTTGCGTTTTCGAAAGAAGATCCAGGTTCAGCTGCCCGTTTGTTTCGCGACTTCGCAAAAGACAATGATCAGTTAAAGATCATGGTTGGTGCAGTTGGCGGTGCAACGATTGAAGCCGGGGATATCGGTAAACTGGCTAATCTGCCGACTCGCGATCAAGCGATTTCGCAGCTTATGTCTGTAATGTTAGCGCCGACTACCAAGTTTGTACAAACACTCAACGCTATACCTTCGAAATTAGTGCGCACGGTTGCGGCCGTTCGAGACGCTAAAGAAGCGTAAACCTTTTCACTCAATAGTTTGGTTCAGCGTTGAAGCTGAATATTTGGAGAATACATAATGGCTGTTTCACAAGAAGAAATGCTAGACACCATCTCAGCAATGTCTGTAATGGAAGTAGTTGAGCTTATCTCAGCAATGGAAGAAAAATTCGGTGTAACTGCAGCGGTTGCTGTAGCTGCTGCCGGTCCTGCTGCTGAAGGCGCTGCTGCTGCTGAAGAGAAGACTGACTTCGACGTTATTTTAACTAGCTTCGGTGAAGCTAAAGTTGGCGTTATCAAAGCGGTACGTGCAGCAACAGGCCTTGGCTTGAAAGAAGCGAAAGACTTGGTTGAAAGTGCTCCTGCTGCCGTTAAGGAAGGCGCAACAAAAGACGAAGCTGATGAGCTTAAGAAAGCTCTTGAAGAAGCTGGTGCGAGTTGCGAGCTTAAGTAGTCTTAGTTCGATTAGTAGTAATTATTATAAGTACGCCGCTTAACCGCGGTGTTACGGGCTGGCAGTCGTAGAACTGCCGGCCTGTAGTCGCTTCTGGCGATAAAAAACAACCAGCAGGTTCTTATCGAACCTGCACTAGAGACTGTGAGGAACGTAGATGGCCTATTCGTTCACTGAGAAAAAACGAATTCGTAAAGATTTTGGCAAACGTGCACCTATTTTGGAAGTGCCGTTCCTGCTGCAAACACAGCTCGATTCCTATAGGAAGTTTCTGCAGGAAGACAAAGCAACTGACGAGCGTATTGAACAAGGATTGCATGGTGCTTTTAATAGCGTTATGCCAATTGTTAGTTATTCCGGTAACGTTGAGCTGCACTATGTCAGCTATCGACTCGGCAAACCTGCATTCGACGAGCGCGAATGTAAAATTCGTGGCTATACATTTGCAGCTCCGCTGCGTGTACTTGCACGTCTGATTATTTATGACAAGACAGCCCCTGCAAGCAGCAAGGTTGTTAAAGATATTAAAGAGCAAGAAGTGTTTATGGGCGAACTTCCGCTCATGACCGATAACGGCACCTTTATCATCAACGGTACCGAGCGCGTTATCGTGTCTCAATTACACCGCTCGCCGGGTGTGTTTTTCGATCACGATCGAGGTAAAACACACTCATCTGGCAAGCTGTTGTTTTCTGCTCGTATCATTCCTTACCGTGGTTCATGGCTCGACTTTGAATTCGACCCGAAAGACTGCCTATTTGCTCGTATTGACCGTCGTCGCAAATTACCTGCAACGATCGTTCTGCGTGCACTGGGATATGAAACCAGCGACATACTCGAAACTTTTTTCGAGACGCACAAAATCACTATTGGTAAAACCAAAATCGAAATGGAATTGGTTGCTGAGCGTTTGCGTGGTGAAACCGCATTGTTCGATATCAAAGTGGGAAAGAAGGTCATCGTTGAGACGGGCCGCAGAATTTCAGCTCGCCACGTGCGCGAATTGGAAAGTGGCGGTGTAACCAAGCTTGAAATTCCTGCGGAATACTTGATTGGTAAAATTCTGTTCCACGATATTCCTGATACGGAAACGGGTGAGCTATTGGCTGAAGCCAATACCGAACTGACTGCTGAATTACTTGAGCAGATCATCGAGATGGGCACTAAGAAACTGGAAGTGCTTTACGTTAATGATCTTGATCGTGGACCACACGTTTCAAATACTTTACGCATCGACCCAACTCGTACCCAGCTTGAAGCGCAAGTTGAAATTTACCGCATGATGCGTCCAGGTGAGCCGCCAACGAAAGAGGCTGCGCAGAACCTATTCAACAACCTGTTCTTCGAACCAGATCGTTACGACCTATCACCTGTTGGTCGTATGAAGTTCAACCGTCGACTGAGCCGTGAAGAGACAGAAGGTAAGGGCACGCTTGATAAAGAAGACATCCTGAATGTGATGGAAGTGTTGATTGATATTCGTAACGGTAACGGTACCGTTGATGACATCGATCATCTTGGTAATCGTCGTATTCGAAGCGTTGGTGAAATGGCTGAGAACGTTTTTCGTGTTGGTCTGGTTCGTGTTGAGCGAGCCGTGCGTGAACGTCTAGGTATGGTTGAAAGTGAAGGCCTCATGCCACAAGACATCATTAATGCAAAGCCAGTCGCAGCGGCGGTTAAAGAGTTCTTCGGTTCAAGTCAGTTGTCACAGTTCATGGATCAAAACAATCCATTGTCTGAGGTCACTCACAAACGTCGAATTTCAGCGCTTGGCCCTGGTGGTCTAACACGTGAACGTGCAGGTTTTGAAGTACGTGACGTACACCCAACGCACTACGGTCGTGTTTGCCCAATCGAGACGCCTGAGGGACCAAACATTGGTTTGATCAACTCACTAGCTGTTTATGCACGAACTAATAACTTTGGTTTTCTTGAAACTCCATACCGAAAGGTAGCGGGTGGTAAGGCGCTAGAGGAAATTGTTTACCTGTCAGCGATTGAAGAAGGTAACTACGTTATCGCGCAAGCGAACGCAGCTCTTGATGACAACGACATGCTCAGTGATGAGTTGGTTTCTGTTCGAAATCACAACGAATTCACCATGGCATCTCCTGATCGTGTTGAGTTCATGGACGTATCACCTAAACAGATCGTATCGGTTGCGGCAGCACTTATTCCGTTCCTAGAGCACGATGATGCTAACCGTGCCTTGATGGGTTCGAACATGCAACGTCAAGCAGTTCCAACACTACGCGCTGAGAAGCCTTTGGTTGGCACAGGTATTGAGCGTATCGTTGCGGTTGACTCGGGTTCTGCAGTTGTCGCCAAGCGTGGCGGTAAAGTAGATTCAGTTGATGCGGGACGTATTGTTGTTCGTGTTAAAGATTCAGAAGCTGCCGATGGCAGTGGTGTTGATATCTACACACTAACCAAGTACACCCGTTCTAACCAAAACACGTGCATTAACCAACGACCACTTGTGACGGTTGGTGACGAGATCGAGCGAGGCGATGTACTGGCAGATGGTCCATCTACCGACATGGGTGAGCTTGCGCTTGGTCAGAACATGCTCGTAGCCTTCATGCCTTGGAACGGTTACAACTTTGAGGATTCAATCTTAATTTCTGAGCGAGTGGTTCAGGAAGATCGCTTCACCACTATCCACATCGAAGAATTAACCTGTGTGGCACGTGATACAAAGCTTGGGCCTGAAGATATTACTGCTGATATTCCGAACGTGAGTGAAGGCTTGTTGTCGAAGCTGGATGAATCGGGTGTGGTTTATGTGGGTGCTGAAGTTCAGCCTAACGATATCTTGGTTGGGAAGGTCACGCCGAAAGGTGAAACACAGCTTACACCGGAAGAAAAACTCTTGCGGGCCATCTTTGGTGAGAAGGCATCTGATGTTAAAGACACCAGTTTGCGCGTGCCGCCGGGTATGGACGGAACTGTTATCGATGTTCGCGTTTTCACTCGTGATGGTGTCGATAAAGATGCTCGCGCTCTTGAAATTGAGCGTGAAGAGCTTAAGCAGGTTCGTCTGGATATCGAAGATGAAACTCGTATTATCGAAAATGACCTGTATGCACGTATTGAAAGTCTCATCCTGAATAAGGAAGCCGATAAAGGCCCTGAAGGTTTAAGCAAAGCAGCTGTGACCAGTGAATACCTTGGTCGTGTTGATCGCGAAAAGTGGTTCACTATCTCGATGACGGACGAAGCGTTAAATGTGCAGCTTGAAAAGATGGCTAAGCAATTGGCTGATCAGCATGAAGCCTTTGAGCAACGTTTTCTTGAACAAAAAGAGAAGATCACTTCAGGTGACGATCTGGCTCCTGGTGTTCTGAAGATGGTTAAAGTTTACTTAGCTGTTAAGCGTCGCTTACAGCCAGGTGACAAGATGGCTGGTCGTCACGGTAACAAGGGTGTTATCTCGATGATTGTTCCGGCAGAAGATATGCCGTACAACGCAGAAGGTGCGCCGGTTGATATCTGCTTGAACCCATTGGGTGTACCTTCACGTATGAACGTTGGTCAGGTGCTGGAAATGCACTTGGGTATGGCTGCTAAAGGCCTTGGTGCAAAGATCAACAAGATGATCCAATCACAAAAAGCGGTGTCTGAGTTACGTGGATTTCTCGATAAGATCTACAACCACTCAACAGCCAGTCAGCACGTTGACTTGGATAGCTTGAGCGATGAAGAAATCAAGAATCTTTCGAAGAATTTGTGTCGTGGTGTACCGATGGCAACGCCTGTATTTGACGGTGCATCTGAACTTGAGATTCGTGAAATGCTCAAATTGGCAGACCTGCATGAATCTGGTCAGTCTCAGTTGATTGATGGACGTACCGGTGAACAGTTCGAACGAATGGTATCGGTTGGTTATATGCACATGCTTAAACTCAACCACTTAGTGGATGACAAAATGCACGCGCGTTCAACGGGTCCATACAGTCTTGTTACGCAACAACCATTGGGCGGTAAAGCGCAATTTGGTGGGCAGCGTTTCGGAGAGATGGAAGTTTGGGCACTCGAAGCTTATGGCGCTGCATACACGTTGCGTGAAATGCTAACCGTTAAGTCTGATGACGTTAAGGGTCGTAACACGATGTATAAGAACATCGTCGATGGTGACCACCGAATGGATGCTGGCATGCCGGAGTCGTTCAATGTATTGCTTAAAGAAATTCGCTCACTCGGTATTAATATCGAGTTGGAATCTGATTAACGTTAACGAATTTGTAGGGGAGACCATATGAAAGACCTACTGAACCTGTACAAGATGCAGGGTCAAACCGAAGAATTCGATGCTATACGCATCAAATTGGCGTCGCCAGAAACGATTCGTTCCTGGTCATACGGTGAAGTGAAAAAGCCGGAGACGATCAATTATCGAACCTTCAAGCCCGAACGTGATGGCTTGTTTTGTTCGAAGATATTCGGACCTGTAAAAGACTACGAATGCCTGTGTGGCAAGTACAAGCGCCTAAAGCATCGTGGTGTAGTTTGTGAGAAGTGTGGTGTTGAAGTCACGCAAACTAAAGTTCGACGTGAGCGCATGGGTCACATTGACCTTGCGAGCCCAGTTGCCCATATCTGGTTCTTGAAATCACTGCCTTCGCGTATTGGTTTGTTACTAGACATGACACTGCGAGAAATCGAGCGTGTACTTTATTTCGAAGCCTATGTTGTTGTCGACCCTGGTATGACAACGCTTGAAACCGGCCAACTACTCTCCGATGAGCAGTATTTGGAAGCGGTAGAAGAGCACGGTGACGAATTTGACGCACGCATGGGTGCAGAAGCGGTGCACGATTTGCTGCGCGACATCGACCTAAACGAAGATGCGGTTAACTTGCGCGAAGAAATTGGTGCAACTAAGTCGGAAACTAAGTTGAAGCGCTTAACGAAGCGTTTGAAATTGGTTGAGTCATTTATTGTTTCAGGTAACGCACCTGAGTGGATGGTTATGACCATCTTGCCAGTACTGCCACCAGATCTTCGTCCACTTGTGCCGTTGGACGGTGGTCGTTTTGCAACATCCGATTTGAATGATCTGTACCGTCGGGTAATCAACCGAAACAATCGTCTGCGTCGTCTGTTAGAACTAAACGCACCAGACATTATTGTTCGAAACGAAAAGCGCATGCTGCAAGAATCGGTTGATGCACTACTTGATAACGGCCGTCGTGGTCGCGCTATCACGGGTAGTAACAAGCGTCCGCTGAAATCACTTGCCGACATGATCAAAGGTAAGCAAGGTCGTTTCCGCCAGAACCTACTGGGTAAGCGTGTTGATTACTCTGGTCGTTCGGTTATCGTGGTTGGTCCAACACTTCGACTACATCAGTGTGGTCTGCCTAAGAAGATGGCACTTGAGTTATTCAAGCCATTCATCTTCTCTAAGCTACAGATGCGCGGTATGGCAACCACCATCAAAGCGGCCAAGAAAATGGTTGAGCGTGAAGGTGCTGAAGTTTGGGATATTCTTGAAGAAGTTATTCGTGAGCACCCGGTTATGTTGAACCGTGCACCTACATTGCACCGTTTGGGTATCCAGGCATTTGAACCTGTACTGATTGAAGGTAAAGCGATTCAGCTTCACCCTCTAGTTTGTGCGGCGTTCAACGCTGACTTTGATGGCGATCAGATGGCGGTTCACGTACCACTGTCTATTGAAGCGCAGCTTGAAGCACGTGCTTTGATGATGTCGACTAATAACGTTCTGTCTCCAGCGAATGGCGAGCCGATCATTGTTCCATCACAAGATATCGTTCTAGGTCTGTACTACATGACCCGCGTTAAAATTAACGCGAAAGGCGAGGGTATGGTATTTCAGAACATCGCTGAATGTCATCGGGCCTATGAGAGCAAGGTGGCTGATTTGCATGCGCGCATTACGGTACGTGTTGTAGATTATGAACTCACCGAGAACGGTGATATGGAACCGCGAGTTCGACGTGTTGAAACAACCATTGGTCGTGCCATCGTTTCAGAAATCCTGCCTAAGGGTATGGCTTTTGAAAACGTTGATCGTAACTTAAGTAAGAAAAACATCTCAAAACTGATCAACCAGTGTTACCGCAAACTGGGTTTAAAAGAGAGTGTAATTTTTGCTGATCAGCTTATGTATATGGGTTTTCGCTTCGCAACGCTTGCCGGTGTGTCTATCGGTATTGAAGACATGGTTATCCCTAAAGACAAAGGCACCATCATTGGTGCAGCTGAAAGCGAAGTACGTGAAATCGAAGACCAGTATGCATCAGGTCTTGTAACGCACGGCGAGCGCTATAACAAAGTTGTCGATATTTGGTCTGCGGCGAACGATCAAGTAGCCAAATCAATGATGAGCAAACTTGGCGTAGAAGATGTTGTTGACGCTAAAGGTGAAACGGTAGAGCAAGAGTCGTTTAACTCTATCTACATGATGGCCGATTCTGGTGCTCGTGGTTCAGCGGCGCAGATTAGACAGCTCGCTGGGATGCGTGGCTTGATGGCGAAACCGGATGGTTCAATCATCGAAACACCGATTACGGCTAACTTCCGTGAAGGTCTAAATGTAAACCAATACTTTATCTCGACACACGGTGCTCGAAAAGGTTTGGCTGATACGGCATTGAAGACGGCTAACTCGGGTTACCTCACTCGACGTCTTGTAGATGTAGCGCAAGACATGGTGGTTGTTTCAGAAGATTGTGGTACCGAAGCTGGTTTGACCATGACACCAATCATCGAAGGTGGTGATGTTGTTGAAGCATTAAGTGTCCGAGTGCTAGGACGTATCACCGCAACGACTGTGATGAAGCCTGGTAGCAAGAAAGAAGTATTGATGGAAGCAGGTGTTCTGCTTGACGAAGCCGGTGTTGATATTCTTGAGCAAGCAGGTGTTGATGAGCTGCTAGTTCGTTCAGCAATTACCTGTGAAGCTGACTACGGTGTATGCGCGGCCTGTTACGGTCGTGACCTTGCACGTGGGCATATCATTAATCAAGGTGAAGCGGTCGGTGTTATGGCTGCGCAATCAATTGGTGAGCCAGGTACACAGCTGACCATGCGTACGTTCCACATTGGTGGTGCGGCGAGTCGATCAGCTGCAGCAAGCAGTGTTGAATCGAAGTCGAAAGGTAGCGTGCATCATCACAATGTGAAAGCGACCACCAACAAGCACGGCAAACTGCTTGCAGTTTCTCGATCTGCAGAACTTGGTGTAACTGATGAAAACGGGCGTGAGCGTGAGCGCTATAAGATTCCGTACGGCTCAATCATCATTCACAAAGATGGTGATCCAATTGAAGCTGGTGCCGTTTTGGCCACATGGGATCCGCATACTCACCCGGTTATTACTGAGGTTGCAGGTTTCGCTAAGTTCTCAGACTTCGTCGATGGTATTACCGTTAAAGTTGAAACCGATGACATTACCGGTCTAACCGACATTGTTATTACTGACCACAAACAACGTGGTGGCTCAAGTAAAGACTTGCGTCCAATGGTGAAGCTGGTTGACAAGAACGGTGACGATCTTTGTTATGTTGGTACGCAAATTCCTGCTCACTACTTCTTGCCCCCTGGCGCTATCGTCAGTATGCAAGATGGTGCGGCGGTAGATGTTGGTGACGTTGTTGCTCGTATCCCGCAAGCGTCTTCAAAGACTCGTGACATCACCGGTGGTCTGCCGCGTGTTGCTGACTTGTTCGAAGCACGTAAGCCAAAGGAGCCAGCGATTCTTGCAGAAGTTACCGGTACGGTCAGCTTTGGTAAGGAAACCAAGGGTAAGCAACGTTTGGTTATCACAGGTCCTAAAGGTGAACACTACGAAGAGTTGATTCCAAAGTGGCGTCACATCAATGTGTTCGAGGGTGAATCAGTAACCAAAGGTGAGATGATCGCTGATGGTGAACCTAATCCACAGGATATCCTTCGTTTATTGGGCGTTGAAACACTGGCCGGTTACCTTGTGCAGGAAATCCAAGACGTTTATCGTCTGCAGGGTGTTGGTATCAACGATAAGCACATCGAAGTTATTATTCGACAAATGTTGCGTAAAGTTGATATCAGTAGCTCTGGTGATACTCGATTGTTACGTGGTGAGCAAATTGATTTCCTTCGAGTGAAGGAAGTTAATGAGGCGCTACTTGCAGAGAATCCAAATGCTGAGCCTGCAACATTCGATAACCTGTTGTTGGGTATCACTAAGGCATCGCTTGTTACCGAGTCGTTTATATCAGCAGCATCGTTCCAGGAAACCACACGTGTACTTACAGATGCGGCGGTTCGTGGAGCACGTGATGATCTGCGCGGCTTGAAAGAGAACGTTATCGTCGGCCGACTTGTACCAGCGGGTACTGGCTTGGCATTCCACAACGAACGGCGCAAGCGTCGTGCGAAGTTGGATATTGATGATGCATTTGAGCAAGTTGTTGAGCAAGAAGCGGCAATGGCCATTGGTGGTGAAGAAGCTGTGCCAGCGATTTTGCTTGAAGGTCTTGAAGATGCGCAGCCTATTGCAGCTGCACCCATCATCGCACCAGAAGCGGACCCTGCGGCTCCAAGCGATTCGGATGGTGATACGACAGGCAGTGCCAGCTAAAAGCTAAGCAGCGCTGCTTTGATTAAAGCTTCGCTTTAAGAGAAGGTGAGGACAAGGCCGGATGAGATTGTTTATATCTCTTCCGGTTTTTTTTTGCTCCTAACTTCTGGTGATATGCGCGGTCTTTGTGTTTAAAACTAGGTGTGCATTGAGCTAAGCCTCTCTTCCACCATGCTTGATAAGCACTGCTCTTTTCGCGACTATCTTGTTATTTGCGTACCTAGCAAACCAGTTGTTAGTGTGAGGGTGATTATTCTTGAATAAGAAAGAGCTGTTTATTGTTGAAGGACAATCTGCTGGTCATGCGCTAGATTTCGCTATCGATAATAAGACCCAAAGCGTTTTTGCGCTACAAGGCAAGCTGGCAAATGTACGCAAAACATCTCATGATGTTATCGCTGACAACAGAGAGTGTCAGAAGCTTATGGCCAAACTAGGTGGCGTTTTTGCCTCAGACTATGAAATCGATCAGCTACCTTACTCACAGGTTTTGGTCTTAATGGACCCAGATATTGATGGAGCACATTCAAGTGCTTTGGTGTTATCGTTTTTTGCTCGCTACTGTAAGCCGATTGTTGCTGCTGGATTACTTTCCATCATTAAGCCGCCAATGTTTCGAGTAACCTCAAGTGCTCGCGAAACGGTGTATGCCTGGACAGAGGGTGAGTTGCAAGCAGTATTAAATGATAGCGAGCAAAATCAGACTCTGCAGACGACTCGCTTTAAAGGTGTTGCACAATTTTCAGCAGAGGAATGCCACACGCTTTTGCTTAATCGAGCAACGCGTAGGCAGTACATTTTGCGCGATGAAGTACCGTAAAAATACGTGATGCTAACCGTAGCGTTCACGTTTTTCTGTTATGAAGTGTGTCGGCTTGTGTAACACATTGTGAGCATCAAATTGATAAGCCAAATTGCGTTGTAAGCTTTGTTGCTAGAAAGTCTACATACGGTGGACTAAGCAAGAGGGTGATCATTATGGATCCCATTGGTATTATTATTTGGATTGTACTAGGTGCTGTTGCTGGTTTTCTGGCAGGAAAGATTATGAACTCTGGTGGCTCATTGTTAACGAACATCATAGTTGGAATCATTGGTGCTTTTATAGGCGGAATTATTTTTAGTGCCTTAGGCCTAAGTGCAGGTGGCGGTTTGATTGGTTCGATTATCACTGCCGTTATAGGTGCTGTTGTTTTACTTTTCGTACTTGGCCTTGTGCAAAAGGGCAAAAACAAGGCGATAAGATAAGCGTGCAACAATTTGTATGCAGCTGTGAAGCCTAACTGAATTAATTCACGAAAAGGTGTACGGCAAGATCGAAGCTAAGGCCAACTCATCGCAGTTGGCCTTTTTTGTTGTACACCAACCGATCCAATCAACAATAAAAGTTTGGTCGTTAACGACTACGTAATTGTGCGTAAAGAGTCCAGAGAAACAGGCCCAATAGAGCTATCTACGCGGTTAGCGTTTTTTCCCGAATGGATACGGTACGAAATATGACTTGGCAGACGTGGAATAAGTCAAAGTAGCACCTTGGCAGGCATGAATTCAGCCAAAAGTAGCACCTTGGCAGGCGTGGATTAAGTCAAAGTAGCACCTTGGCAGGCGTGTATTTAGCCAAAAGTAGCACCTTTGCAGAATAAAGCCAGACAATCTCCACAAGTCGTTGACAGTTAGCCTTAAACTTCCTATAATTCCGGAGCTGAAAACAGGCGGCTTTATGTGGCCTGTATTTCTATTTCCGAAATAGCGAGAAGGTTCGTTTTTTCCCCAAATTCGCACTTACGGGCCTTTAGGTTCCATAAGGGCATAATGATTTAAGTAACAGACGGTTAGTTAATGGCGACGATCAACCAATTGGTGCGCAAACCGCGCAAACGTAAGGCCGAGAAATCAAACGTTCCGGCACTACAAGCTTGTCCACAGCGTCGTGGCGTATGTACACGCGTGTACACAACCACTCCAAAAAAGCCGAATTCGGCAATGCGGAAGGTGGCTCGTGTCCGTCTAACCAATGGTTTTGAAGTTACATCCTACATTGGTGGTGAAGGCCACAACCTCCAGGAGCACTCGGTTGTGCTTATCCGTGGTGGTCGTGTAAAGGATTTGCCAGGTGTGCGTTATCACACTGTTCGCGGTAGCCTCGATACCCAAGGCGTGGATTCACGTCGTCAGGGTCGTTCGAAGTACGGCGCCAAGAAGCCTAAGTCTTAATCGACTGCAGCTCTTCAGAATTCGGAATATAAGCAAATATGTCACGTAGAAGCCAAGCCCCAAATCGCGAAATCCTACCGGACCCAAAGTACGGTAGTGTCAAACTTGCGAAATTTATCAATATTATGATGTTCGACGGTAAGAAAGCGGTTGCCGAACGCGTTATTTATGGTGCGTTAGATGTTATGAAAGAGAAAGGCTTAGCCGACCCTCTTGAGACCCTAGAAGCTGCACTGGAAAATGTTAGCCCAGCGGTCGAAGTTAAGTCTCGTCGAGTCGGTGGTGCAACTTACCAAGTACCTGTAGAAGTTCGTCCAGTACGTCGTAACGCCTTGGCGATGCGTTGGGTTATTGATGCTGCGCGTAAGCGTGGAGAGAAATCAATGATGTTAAAGCTAGCTGGTGAATTGTCTGATGCTGCTGAAAAGCGCGGCACCGCAGTTAAAAAACGCGACGATGTTCATCGTATGGCAGAAGCAAACAAAGCATTCTCTCACTACCGTTGGTAGTGTGTAGTTGGTGTGAGAGCAGGGCCTGATCGTGGCACGTACTACACCAATATCGTTATATCGCAATGTCGGCATCATGGCACACATCGATGCCGGCAAAACGACCACCACCGAACGAATTCTCTACTACACTGGCGTCTCTCATCGTATAGGTGAAGTTCACGACGGTGCTGCCACCATGGATTGGATGGAGCAGGAACAAGAACGCGGAATAACTATTACGTCTGCGGCTACAACTTGTTTCTGGAGCGGCATGGACAAAGACCGCAAAAAACACCGCATCAACATTATTGATACCCCTGGTCATATTGATTTTACTATTGAAGTGGAACGCTCTCTGCGCGTGCTCGATGGCGCGGTGGCCGTATTTGATTCTGTTGGTGGCGTTGAGCCTCAGTCCGAGACAGTTTGGCGACAAGCAAATAAATACAACGTGCCGCGACTGGCGTTTGTTAACAAGATGGATCGCATTGGCGCTGACTTCTTTCGTGTTGTCGATCAAATAACGGAACGCCTTGGCGGCACAGCAGTGCCAATTCAAATTCCAGTAGGTGCAGAAGATACTTTCACTGGTGTTGTCGATTTGATGCGGATGAAAGCCATCATCTGGAATGAGGCTGATTTAGGTATCACTTATGAAGAGCAAGACATCCCAGCTGAGCTTGCTGACGATGCGGCTTTGTATCGCGAGCAAATGATGGAAGCTGCTGCCGAGGGCAGTGATGAGCTAATGGAAATCTACCTTGATTCAGGCGAATTAAGTAACGAACAAATCGTGCAAGGACTGCGTGTTCGAACTATCGCAGGCGACATCGTGCCTATGATGTGTGGCTCAGCCTTTAAAAACAAAGGCGTTCAGAGCCTACTAGACGCTATTGTTGATTTCTTGCCGGCACCAGATGATCTTGCAGCTGTACCGGGCATACTTCCTAATGAAGAAGAGGGTGAGCGTTCTCGAGACGATAAGACACCCTTTGCCGCGCTGGTTTTTAAAATTGCTAACGACTCTTTTGTTGGGTCATTGGCGTTTATCCGCGTTTATTCAGGGTCGGTTAAAACCGGTGACATGGTTTATAACCCGGTCCGCGGTAAGAAAGAGCGCATTGGTCGTCTTCTGTTAATGCATGCGAACAATCGCGAAGAAATTAAAGAGCTGTTTGCTGGAGATATTGCAGCGCTTGTCGGACTCAAAGAGGTCATCACCGGTGATACGCTTTGCACCCAAAAAGATCCGATCACGCTCGAGAAAATGGAATTCCCAGAACCTGTTATTTCGGTGGCAGTTGAACCTAAAACATTGGCAGATCAAGAAAAGTTAATAACCTCATTGGGACGGTTGTCTAGAGAAGACCCCTCCTTTCGAGTGCATACGGACGAAGACTCACAACAAACCATCATCAGTGGTATGGGTGAGTTGCACCTAGATATTATTGTTGACCGTCTAAAGCGTGAATTCTCGGTTGCGGCTAACGTGGGTAATCCGCAAGTGTCGTACCGGGAAACCATTCTTAAGTCGGTCGAGGCGGAAGGCAAGTTTGATCGCACGGCTCAAGCTGGCGGTGGAACACCTCAGTACGCTCACGTTTGGCTGCGGGTGGAGCCACTGGAGCGCGGTACTGGTTTTGAGTTTCGTAGCGAAATCGCAGATGCTGCTATTCCAAAAGAATTTATTCCGGCTGTGGAGCAGGGTGTGCGTGATCAGTTAGCCAACGGCATTTTGGGTGGCTATCCGATGATGGATGTTCGTGTAACGCTGTTTGACGGCTCATATCATGATGTGGACTCTACAGAGATGTCCTTCAAGATCGCTGGCTCGATGGGTTTTCGGGCTGCGTGTCAGGCGGCAGACGCAGCATTGCTTGAGCCGATCATGCGCGTTGAGGTGGTTACACCTGAAGATCATATGGGGGATGTCATAGGCGATTTGAATCGTCGACGTGGCGTTGTCCATGGAATGGAGGACCAACCGGCTGGCAAAGTGCTCCGGGCTGATGTGCCTTTAGCGGAGATGTTTGGATATTCAAATATTCTGCGCTCGACCACACAGGGCAGGGCCGTTTATTCGATGGAATTCGACCGATATGAGGTCCCATCTGCGGCTGTAGCCAAAAACGTATTGAAAATGTAACAAGAGTCGGGCGAAAACTCGCTCATTACTGTATGATTCGCAACCTACCAGCCGCACAGGTGGCTGTTGAATGAATGAGGGTGACAGGTGTCTAAGGAAAAATTCGAACGTAATAAACCGCACGTTAACGTTGGCACAATAGGCCACGTTGATCACGGTAAAACTACATTAACAGCGGCTCTGACTATTTGTCAGGCGGAGAAGATGGGTG
>Ga0115031_1001512_pt1 | contig 17338 bp, 13 predicted proteins | sample Maine_Asex4_meta_FD_87301 | JGI IMG/M metagenome (GOLD analysis project Ga0115031, IMG submission 87301) | Marine algal microbial communities from Maine, USA - Maine_Asex4_metaG | ecosystem: Host-associated > Algae > Red algae > Unclassified | place: Maine, USA | collected 2015-01-05
CGGAGTTACAATAGAGCAGCTACGAAAATATGTAGAACAACAGAACAGACCTAGTTCAATAGATCCTGCTCAAAATTCATCTCGCCGATAAATCGGGAGACTTCTTTTGAAAGAGAGTTAAAAATTACTTTTGTTGCTCAATACCTCTGATTTCTATTTAAAATCACAATACATATTTGCAAAGCGTTTAATGAGCTTTTTTATAGACTGGAGATTCGGTTTTAAACTTATTTTCTTTCTTTTTGGCTCGATCGCGACGTTTAATCATTAGATATACCGCAGGCACAAAATAGAGAGCGAGGATCGAGGATCCGCTAATCCCCCCCGTAATTGCGATCGCCAAAGGTCGCCAAAATACCCCCCCACTAATCAGCAAAGGCACAAAACCCGCAATAGTGGTGACGGTGGTGGTAATCACGTGGCGGGTGGCTTTGATAACCACATTTTCTACCGCAGGTTTATCTCCTTCCCTAGCTTGAGGATGTTCGTTTAGCGCCGAAAGCACGACAATCGTGTCATTGATGGCAATACCCACTAAGCCCATCGTACCGATGATTGCCATAAAGCCTAAAGGTGCGTTGGCTACCTTGAGAGAAAATAGGGCAGTGCCAATACAGCCTATCGCCACACCCGCCACGATTCCCGCCTGACGAAAAGAGCCAAGGGAAAGGACTAGCGCCGTCATCATAATAACTAGGAGAATTGGCACGTATAAAGCTAGATTTCCCTGAGCCTGACTGCTTTCGGCTATTTCTCCGCCCCATTCATAACGGTAGCCTGAAGGCAGTTGCCAATTTGCTGCTGCTAGCTTCGACTCAAATTGAGCCTGAACCACAGAAGGTAAGACTCCTGCGGATATATATCCCTGGACGATGTTTACCCGTTGTTCTTGCCGACGAGCAATAGTTGATAGTTGCGGTTGCAGACTAAACTCTCCTAGAGAAGCGGAAGAACGAAAACCTTTATTGCCAGTATCCGAGCTTAAATTTAAAGAAGCAATCTGACTTAAATCGGCTCTTTGGGCATTGCTTACCCTAACTCGAACGGGCAGGTTTTCTGTTGCCTCTAGGATCGAACCGCCGATCGCTCCTTCTAAATATGCTTCTAGCTGTTGGGCGATCGCCGTATTGCTCAAACCAGCCTGTCTTGCCTGTTCTTCGTCTACAGCCAAGGCTAATTTAGGTAATGCTTCACTCAAATCATCTCGCACGTGAGTTACATCGGGGATACTAGCTAATATTCTTCTAGCTTCAATCCCCAAACGCCTCAATTCTCCTAGATCTGAGCCAAAAATACGCATCTCTACAGGAGCATCGTATGGAGGTCCTTGCTGAAGCTGGCGGACGAGAATTCGAGCAGCAGGAAATCGAGCATCTAATTCAGTCTGTAGCTTTTGGATCGTGGTGACAACATTTCGGTCGGTGTTTAACTGCACCATCCCCTGAGCATAATTAGACTGATTTTCGCGGTTGCCCGTAAAGTTGTAGTAGAACTTGGGCGCACTTTCCCCAATAAACCAGTGAATATCTTCGATATCTGCGTTGGCGATAATTATCTCCCTCGCCTCTAGCATTTTCCGCTTAGTTGTAGCGATCGCCGTAGAAGATGTAAACTCAACTTCAATTTGGAACTGATCGCGGGAGACAGAGGGAAAAAACTGATTTTTAAGGCTTCCTGCACTGATAAAGCCAATGATGGGAATGAAAAAAGTTAAGGCGATCGCCAATAGCGGTTTTGATTGCGTAAATCTGAGAGATTTGCGGTAGGGACGAGCTAATTTCTGAGAAGTAAATCCCGTATTCCACCATGCGTCGGGTTTTAATAACCAAGCCTGAATCTTTTGTAACGTGTTTTGGGATTTTTCCTGCTGTAACTCCCGAGCCTTACTTTCCGTATTGCCCAACATCCGCGCTGCTAAAGAAGCAATTACCGTTAGGGATAGGGCTAGAGAAGAAATTAACGCCATAATTACCCCAATCGCGATCGAGCCAACAAATTCTCCCGCGCTTCCTGGCAGTAAGGCGATTGGTAAGAAAGTCATAATTGTGGTTAAAGTTGAGGCAAATAGAGGCACTTTCAGGTAATTAACCGTTTTAATCAGAGCCTGAAGCGGTGCTTCTCCTTCGTCCATTTCCGATTTTATTTCATCCACCACGACAATCGCATTATCAATCAGCAAGCCTAAGGCAATGATTAACCCCGTGACGGACATCTGATGAATCGGAATTTTAGCAACCGTCATCCAACCAAACACCATCATCGTCGTTAGAGGTAGAGCAATTCCCACCACTAAAGCCGAACGCCAGCCCATTGAAACAAGGCTTACGGCAACTACCAACAGCGCCCCCACAAGTAAGTTGGATAGCAACGTGCCAATCCGATCTTCAACATAGGCACTCTGATCGAAAATCAGATCCAGACTCACTCCCTGGGGAAGGCTGGCTTCAAAATTAGCTATTTCCGCCTTAATTCCTATTGCCCAGCGATCGATTCTCTGTCCCGACTTCATCAGCACGCCTACCACTACCGCTGGCTTCCCGCTGACTAAAGCTAAATCCGCTGGTGGCGACTGAATGCCTCGTTTAACCGTAGCAATATCGCTCAGGCGGGTAAACTGTCCGTTACTATTTTGAATCGGAATCTGCTCGATTCTGACAGTTGTTTGGAGTTCGCTGTCTACCTCGATCGCAATATTAGAGCGATCGCTACGGTATTGACCCGCCGATACCTTCGCATCACTGAGATCGATCTGGGACGCTAATGCTTGGGGAGAAAGCCCTACCGCAACCAATTCCGCAGCATCAACCTCCACCGTAATCTCTTCTTGAGGATCGCCAAAAATTTCTACCTCTTCTGTTCCCGATACCCCGCGCATGGCTACCTCTAGCTGTTCTGCGTAGCGTCGCAATACGGGATAGCTAGGCTCGTTAGGCAGATTCCAGGTCAAAGAAGCGATCTCCGTATACGCCTTGGTTTTTGCCTCATCCAGTTCGGGAACTCCCGCCCCAGTAGGAAAATCAGCAGCAGCATCGCTCATTTCATCTCGAACTTTAGACCAGACAGGCTGGGCATCCTTCACCGTTTCGAGCAGTTCCACCGTTACGGTAGAAAATCCAACTCGCGAACTAGAAGATATAGTGTTAATTTCCTGAATTTCGGCAATTTCTCCCTCTAACACCTGAGTTACCAATGCTTCAACTCGTTCGGCACTCGCACCAGGAAAAGAAGTTTTAACTACCGCCACCCGATTTACTAGTTCGGGATCTTCCTGTCGGGGTAAGGCTTGAAAAGACGAAAAGCCCCAAGCGGTGATGAGGATAAACGTCAGGACTAATAAACGGATATTGCGATAAAACGGCTCGACCATGATTTTTACAGAAGATTAAGAGACTGGGAGATTGGGAGATTGGGAAACGCAATATATCATGCTTCTACTTTGCTACTTTCACTCTTTGTCCTGGCACTAGGCGGTGTGTACCGTTTGCCACGATCGAGTCTCCTGGCTGCAATGTGCCTCTAACTAAGGCGCGATCGCCCTCTTGACTGATTATTTCGACCGCGTGCTGTTTGACGATGTAGTTTTCGTCATCTTCTGCTTCGGTTAAAACATAGCAAGCCCAAAGTCCTCTAATTCCCTGAGTCAGAGCCTCAATCGGTAGCCAGTAACCATCTGCCTCTGCTGCTTGTACCAAATTTAGTCCGATCGTTTGACCCGCGCGCAGATTTGCGTTTCCTCTTGAGTTGGGTTTGATTTTAAACACGGCAGTTTGGGTTCTAGTGTTGGCATCGACTTCTGGCAATATAGATGCGACGGTGGCTGTATATGTCTGCGAACCGATACTTAGAGCCTGGGTACTGCCGATTGGTAACTTTGCGATCGCTTTGGTCGGAATACCAATCCGCGCTTCAAGAGCAGCATTTTCCATAATCCGTATCGCTGACTGACCCGCATTTGCCACCGTCCCTTCATCAAGCTCGCGCCTAGCTACAATCCCGTCAAAAGGCGCTTTGAGACTACTTTTGTCGATGTTGACATCAAGCTCGGCAATCTGGGCTTCTAGCTGCCGTACAGATGCCTGCTGTGCGGATACCTGTTCTTTTCTCGTACCGTTTTTTAGTTCGGCTAAATTACTTTTTGCCTGACTTAATCGTGCCTGCAAAGCTCCTTCTCCAAAAGAAAATTCATCTAATTCTTCTTTTGCGATCGCTCCTTGGGTATATAAAAACTCTCTTCTCTCTCTCTGTTTTGCCTGTAGCTGTAGCTGCTGTTCTAAGTCTCTTACTGCTGCCTGGGAGGAATCGATCTCTTCTGTCCGCGCTCCCGTCTGTAGTTCTGCTAGTTGAGACTCTGACCTTGCCTTCTGTGCCAATAGCTGCTTTCGCTGGCTCTGTAAATTTCGTATATCTAACCTAGCTAATACCTGCCCCTTTATAACGAGATCTCCTTCTTCGACGTATATTTCGGCAATTTCTCCACCGCGATCGAAACCCAAGTTGCTAGTTCTCACCGCAGCAACTTCTCCCGTATAGGTGCGAGACACCTGATAGGAATTAATCGGCTCGACCTCGATTGTTTCGACGGGCAGTACAGCAATAGTCTCTGTAGTTGGCTTATTAGCGGTAGTCATCAAGATCGGACGAGCCAGTAAGAATATAAGTCCTACAGCACCAACACATAACAACAGATAAAAGTATTTACCTTTCTCCTGACGGGGACTTTTAGGTAGTTCTGATTGAGAAATGCGTTCGGCGCTCATGAGTGTTAAAAATAGAACTTAGAATTAAAACAAACGTTTGATTTTCTTCAGTTTAGCATAATAATATTAGAAATACTCTGTTCTCTATTTTTCAGTCATACCTGGTAAGCAAACAAGATTTTTTAGCCTGCCGCAAAAATTAAAACGAATGTTTGAAAATATTGGCTGTGAACAGGATTATCGATCGCGAGATATACTCCGAGCAATACTTAGAGCAAGATCGATAGATTTACCGATATTATGATAGGAATGCTTATTTTCACCATATGACTGACGCAAATTCTCCAGACACCAAAGAGCAAATCATCAATGTAGCCGAACGGCTATTTGCGGAAAATGGTTTCGCGGGGACTTCTCTGAGAAGCGTCATTGGCGAGGCAAACGTCAATCTGTCTGCGGTTAACTATCATTTTGGTTCAAAGAAAGGTTTATATCGTGCAGTCATATCTAGAACGGCACAGCCTATTGTCGAGGAAGAATTAAAAAGACTTAGGCTCTACCAAAAAAAGCACGATCCTCCCAGTGTAGAAATGATTTTACAAGCTTTGCTAACTCCCGTTTTAGAAAAAGTAATCGATCGCAACAGTGACAGCATGAGTTGTGCTAGGTTTATGGGTCGCTGTCGTACCGAACCCGACGGGATTAGAGATATTGCCGACAATGAATTTAAAGATAGCCAAGAAGCTTTTTTGGATGCTATGGGGCGATCTCTACCCCATTTATCTCGGACAGAATTAACTTGGAAAATGGATTTAGTAATTGCTGTCTTGCTGCGGGTGTTGACGGAGGCAAACAAGCCTGGTTCGCTGATGGAAAAAAGCGATCGCGAATCGATCGCTCAGACTGTATCTAAACTAGTGAGATTTCTAGCTCCAGCAATGCGTTCTTAATTTGCCGAGCTGGCAGAATTGCTATAATTTCATCTTTTCATGGGATCTTGATAAACTACTAGAGATTGAAGTTATAAAATATAGATATAAGACGATGCGAAATAGTTTTTTTAGTGATTCATTAGATAAAAGAAGCATTAAACAACGAATTCGTAAATTAAGCAAGGCAAAGATAGGCTTCTACAGTGTTGGTCTATATCCAGCCTCCTTGGCATATAACTCCGTCATGCAAAAAAGCGAAAAATCTCTGTTGCTAGCTCCTCGTCCAGGCAGAGATTTAATGGGCGCTTTTTCCGAAGATGAAATTAGAGGCATGGATTCTCGGCACGTGGTGAAAATGCAGCGCTTGGCTCACCACAGGGAAGGTGAGGAAATGGTTTCTAACGATTTAGAATATTTAATTGCTAAGTGCGATCTGGTCTTATTAAGCTCCAACAGTAAATATATCGAACAGGATTTGGTAGAAGCCTGTCAGATTAAGAAAAAAATCAATCGTGAAAACGTCGTTCTTGCCTGTCTGGCGGGTTCTTTTAGCCATGATGAAAGCCAGAATGATTCCTACGTACTCTGTGAAAAAAATCCCAACCTAGCCTTTTTCTCTGGTTTTCATCGGCACGGAGCGCTAAGAGCGCCAGTCGATAGCTTTACCGCCAACTTTTGCCATGCAAATGCCCTAACTGCATTAATTGGCGCTCAAATATTTAACAAGCTCTCACCAAATATCCAGGTTTCCCCTGGCATTCATAATGTCGAGGCGCAATATATCAAGGCTGCCAAAAATATGGCATCTATCTTTGCGGGATTTGGCTATGAATATCACCGACAAAATCCAGGAATCTTACCGACATTGCTAACGCTGCTACTCAATCAGTGTCTCGATCAGGCAGCTAGCGTTTCGATGCTGCGACGCGATCGCCTTAGGCTCTATCAACAGCAAATCATCGCCCTAACTGAGTTAGGATACGCTGTACCGCGTATTGAAGCAACTTTAAACAAGGGTGGTTTTACCGAAAAAGTTAGAGATCATACTTTCTCCCAGCTGACGGCGATCGTGGCAGATGTACGAGGCAGTATGATGCTGCCTGTAACGGGAAAGCCTACGAGAAATTTTCAGGCGGGACAGGCACTAGCTAAAGGAATGCTTTATTGTGGTCGCTGTCCAATTACAAGGGAAGAGTTTGAGCAGTGGTGTGAAGATGCTGGTCTTAACAAAGGATCTTTAGAAGGATTAAAAGCTTTAAGATATTGGACGCAAATTGAGGAAAAGTATTCTATTCCCAGTCATGATTGTTCGATGGTCAACCTGCTTTACAAGGGAATATTTGGTACTGCCGTAGAAAAAGATTTTGCTTTTGACGTAATGACAGAGAGTCGCGAACTATCAAACTATTGCCAAGAGTCAGTTCGTCATACCCATAGTCGAAAGTATGCCGATGCCCTCAACGATATCGAACAGTCAGACGCTTTGGAATTAATTTCTAACGCGGTCATCGCCGAAAATGCTCAAAAAGCTCTTTATGATGAAATAGTTGAAGAAAGAGAGATCCAGGCAGACGACCCTGCTTATTTACAGGTAATGGACTGCATCGAGCAAAGTGCATAATATTATTCGATGTGAGCGTATTTTGTTCTCAATTCTAGTTTTTCCCAGAAAGATATCCCGCTACATGGGAGACAGCCCTTTTTGGGGCGAAGCTGCTTCGCATATATCTATCAGCTATTCAAAATCAGGAAAAAAGTAACTATTGCCAAAACCATATCTAGCTGTGCAGCGCCAATTGTATCAGTCGGCAGTCACAGCTATGTTTTGTCGGGGACTGTGTTCGCTGTTATTGGAGGCTTTGTTGCATCATAACGTTGAGGCTGAAAATCGCTAATCAGGCTAAAGTTCCGCTCGATCGCAACTTTAGCTAAAACTAATCTTGTTTGAATCAATATTATTTGTGATTCAAATCAATTGGTGTATCGGTCTTCGAAAATATAATAGATTTGAAACAATACACTATATTTAAAAATTATGATGATTTTAGCTTTTGGTTCCCTAGCATGTTTTATCGGTGCGATCGCAGCTCTTGAAGTTACTGGCGATTAATTCTGTTTTATAAATCGAATCCGTAAAAGAAAAACGATAACTTAAAAAAGCGTCAGGTTTTATAGCTTGATGCTTTTTTTTGGATAAAAGTCTCAATTAAACTTTGTATGGTTAGCTGATGATGACGATTAAGTTGAAATTAATACTTTTCTGATTTGCAAAAAGCTGAAAGGCTTAGTTCTCAAATGGTTTAAGACCATACTTCGATTTACTAATGCCTATTGTAAAACTGAGTTTTATAGACTTCTTTAGTTTTGGTGTTGTGGGCAAAGATCGATTTGTTGGCGCAAACGTCAAACTACGATTAGTTTTTACAGTTAGACTGAGTAATTTTAGCTAAAGCTGATTTCATTTCTGGTGATGTCAGCGCCTAACCAATACAGCGACGATTCCCACCGCCAAAAGGCAAAAACTCAGAGGGTGAATATTAACGCTCCAAAAAACGTTCTGGTTTGAACTGTTTGGGTTCGGGGTATAAATCTTCCCGATGGCGAGTTAGATAAATCGTCGGCGCCAGGAAAGCTTCAGGTTCAAATTAATAACCCATAATTGCGATCGGCGACTTGGCACAGCGCAGGAAGATAGGGTGCGCAATTTCCTTAGCAGCTGCATAATCACTACGACTTATCTTTCCAGTCTTTGTCTTTGTTCGATGGCGAGAAGCACTTTAGCTGTGTCACTCTAGTAGACATTTAATTTCCGTCTGACAAACCAAAGATCTCAAGTTTGCAGCAAAAATTATCTCAATCTAGCTCGATAACGTTTCATCCTCGGATTGTCTTCCTGCTAGCTGTTAACTATAGCCTTGTCTTTCGTGAACCAGTTGAATCACCAAATCGGTAAAGATTGGATCGTCAATTCGTTTGGCAGCCTCAATCAAGATATCCGATTCTGGTTGAGGATCTTCGGCTGTTTTTTGGGGCATAGAAACTAGCAAAGAAAGATGACTGATTAGACGATCCAGCTCATCTAGAATGCGAGATCGCTTGGCATATAGTAAACTGGCAGTTCGACGGACAGAACGTTCTCTTTCTAGTTCTAGCGATAGGGTATCTCGCTTTGATGGTTCGTTCATCGCTCTATTCCCACAATATTGTATTGTTGCCGACAAGAAAATCTTTTGCCTCGATCGCTGCTGCTAAAAGATCTATATTTGCATTAAAGCGGGTTTTATATCCTCTTGGAAAGGCTTAAATAAGTTAAACCCTAGTTACGTTACACTTCTATATTCCTTGTTAAATATTGCAACTTTTTTTATTAAGCTTTGACGCTGTTACTTTTCAGCTTATTTACCAACCGAAGCAAGGTTAATTGAGACTGCAAACGTAGAATTTAGTTAGCAGAGACGGGTAGAATTTGAGAATCAAGATCGAAACAGTAGTACATTACATTGAATCTCTCTCCCTCTAAGAAAATAGTCCAGCGTTTTGCTCTCAGCAGTTGGACTCTGTTGGTTATGGCGATCGCTTTAACCATTGCTTTACCAATTTTGTATGTTTTCAGCAGCATTTTTACAAAATCTGGAGCTATCTGGTTACATTTGGCGAAAACGGTTTTACAGGATTACATCCTTAATTCTTGCTGGCTGATGCTTTTGGTAGGGGTGGGTGTTTGTACGATTGGGGTTGGTACGGCTTGGCTGGTGACGATGTGCCGTTTTTGGGGGAGTAGATGGCTAGAGTGGGGGCTGCTTTTACCTCTGGCTGCGCCTGCATATCTTCTGGCATATGCCTATACCTCAATGCTAGATTACTTTGGTCCAGTGCAAACTACTCTTCGCAATTTGTTTGGCTGGACGAGCATTCAAGATTATTGGTTTCCCGAAATTCGTTCCCTCTGGGGAGCAGCAGTAATGTTACTGCTGGTGCTATATCCTTATGTATATTTATTAGCGCGAGTGGCATTTCTCGAGCAGTCTGTCTGCACTATTGAGGCGAGTCGCTCTTTGGGCTGTAGTCCCTGGCGCAGCTTTTTTACGGTGGCATTACCCTTAGCTAGACCAGCAATTATGGCAGGTTTGGCTTTAGCCTTGATGGAAACCCTGAACGATCTGGGGACGGTTGAATATTTTGGGATCAACACCTTCACTACGGGCATCTATCGCACCTGGCTGGGGATGGGGGAAAGAGCAGCAGCAGCCCAGCTAGCAGCGTTCCTGATGATCTTCGTGTTGATTTTAATCGTGCTAGAACGACGATCGCGCAGCGCAGCTCAATACTACGATAGCTCTAGCTCTATTGAGAGGCTAACCCCATTTCAGCTCAATCCTTGGCATGCTTGTCTCGCGTTAGCTGCCTGTATGTTGCCCGTCTGTTTGGGATTTATTATTCCTGGCTCTTACTTACTGCAGTTAACCTTAAATAATTTGGATTCTGCATTTGATGGCGACTTTTGGAACTTAGCCCGCCATAGCTTTATTTTGGCGAGTATTACGGCGATCGCAGCGGTCGCCGTCTCAGTCATCATGGCTTATGGACAGCGCTTAGAACCCAACTGGCTGATGAAGACTGCCGTAAGGATTGCGGCAATGGGCTACGCCATTCCTGGCTCGGTCATTGCCGTAGGAGTGGTTATTCCCGTGGCGGGTTTAGATAACATTATCGATCGCTGGATGCGAGCTACCTTCAATGTTTCGACAGGTTTGCTACTTTCAGGAACGATATTCGCCCTCATTTTTGCTTACTTAGTACGCTTTCTGGCGGTAGGTTTTGGTTCGGTAGAGTCCAGCCTGAATAAAATTCCCCCTAGTCTGGACGATGCTTCTCGCAGCCTGGGCTATGGGTCGACCAGCACCCTTTGGAATATACACACGCCTCTAATGTCGGGAGGATTACTAACCTCGGCAATGTTGGTTTTTGTCGATGTCATGAAAGAGCTGCCTGCAACTCTAGTAATTCGACCTTTCAATTTTGATACCCTCGGCATCAGAGTTTATCAATATGCTTCTGATGAAAGGCTAGCCGAAGCTGCTGCACCTGCCCTCGCAATTGTTTTAGTCGGGATTATTCCCGTAATTCTCCTAAGCTGGCGAATTACTCATTCTCGCTGATTTTGACTGTTCGATCGGGATTGTGTAGGCTCGGAAATCTCGATCTATGCCCTTAAGTTGAAAATTCTCTCCCGTTCCCCAATTAACATGATTATGGTAGGAATTAGCGATCGCTTCAGAGATGAGAATCGTGTTGGGTGTGGCAACGCTTTGTAAACGAGATGCAATATTTACCACCTTACCGACGGCTGTATAGTCTTTTCGTTGTCCTCCTCCAAACATGCCGACTACGGCTTTGCCCTGATGTATCCCACAGCGCATTTGTAAAATTGGAATTGTAATCTTACGTTCTGCGGCCTTAGTCTGCCAACGCTGATTGAGCATATCTAGATAGAAATACATGGTTTTCGCCGTCGAAATTGCCCTTCTTGCCTGCTCTGGACAGGATAAATCTTCTGGCGCGCCAAACATTGCCATCACCCCATCACCGATAAACTTATCTACCGTCCCGTTATGGTCGAATACGGCTTTGCTCATCGCCTCTAGATATTCATTCAGAATTTCCGCTAGGGGCAGTACATCTAGCCGACTCGACAGGTTAGTAAAGCCAACTAGATCGCAGAATAGGACGGTGATGCGACGGGGTTCGGGAGTTAAGTCGAGAGATAGTTTTCCTGTAGCTGCTTTATTAACAATTGCAGCAGGCAGAAATCGTTTGAGAACTGATTCGGTTAGGTAATAGTTGAGCTTTCTAACTTTTTCTTCTTCTAGCTTGAGCTTTTGATAGAGTTTTGCCTGATGTACGGCGATCGCAGCTTGGGATGCCACAGCTTCGGCTAATTCTATTTCCGAGCTATTCCAGTCGCGGGAAGTATCTGACTGTCGCAGGGTGATACTGCCGATGATTTCCTCATCGACAATCAAAGGTACAATCATCAAGGCTCTGGCTTTAGCATGCCAGGGAAGCTCATAGCGAGCTAGTTTTTTTTGCTGTTCCAAATCTCTCGACTTGACCGTTTTCCTTTTAAACAGCAGAGCTTGAAGAATCGGATTTTCGGCAATCGGTACGCTGGAAGTTGTCGCCTGCTGCCAGTCGGCAGAATCAAGAATTATTTTCTGGGCTTCGCGGGGATTATATAAGCCAACGCAGCGTACAAAGCGATCGTTTTTTGTCCAGAGAGAAAGAGTACAGCCGTCTACCTTTAAAGCCGAACCTAGCTCTTTTGCGATCGCTGCAAACATTACAGGGGGTTCTAAACTGGAGCGGATCGTTTGGGTAATGTGATTGATCGTAGTTTCTCTTTGAGCTAGCTCTGTTACCTGTTGGTGAGCCAACACCTGATCGATCGCAATGGCAGCGTGAGAGGCAACCGCTTCGGCTAATTCTATTTCCGCCATAGTCCAATGACGAGAATCATCTGACTGACGTAGGGTAATACTGCCGATAATCTCCTCTTCTAGCAGCAGAGGAACGATCATTAAAGCTCTGGCTTTGGCATGCCAGGGAAGCTCGTAGCGAGCTAAAGCCTTCTGCTGCTCTAGATCGGATAGATCGATAGTTTTTTTCTGAAATAGTAGAGCCTGAAGGATGGGATTTTCGGCAATCGGTACGCTAGAAGTTGTTGCCTGTTGTCCATCGGTAGAGTCGAGAATTATTTTTTGTTCTTCGTGGGGATTATATAGGCCGACGCAACGTACAAAGAGATCTTTTTGTGTCCAGAGCGAAAGAGTGCAGCCATCTACCTTTAGAGCCGAACCCAGCTCTTTCGCGATCGCCGCAAACATAATCGGCGGGTTTAAACTAGAGCGGATAGTAGTTGTAATACTGTTAATCGTGGTTTCCCTTTGAGCTAGTTCCTGTAGCTTTTCTCGCGCCAACATTTGCGATAGCATCATCTTGCCCTGAGTCAATAAGGTTTTAAGGGTTTCAAGCTGCTGGGGCTGTAGGCAATCGCTGTTCTGAAAATGATGAATTGTTAAGGTAGCAAACAAATTTGTCTGCAGGTACAGGGGAATCGAAACTGTAGAGACAATATCATGCTCGATACAGGTCTGATAGCCTTGAGGTGTTAGAAAAGATTCATCTACCTGAAAATGATCGATTACTATCTTGCTGTCACAGGCAAATTCGGTGCTGGAGATAACTGTTAACTTGAGTAAATTGCGATCTATTTGAGCTTTTTCTGCGTTAAGTTTTTGATAGAAGAAATATTGTCCCGCGCTATCGGCTAGCTGATGTAAATGTAGTATGGCAATATCAAGATCGAGTAATTGACCGACTCCATCAACAATAGATTGACCTACCTTTGACCAAGATAAATCACTCATTAACTGGCTGTATTTAGACTGATGAAGCATTGGTTCAATTTTAAAGTGGAAGCCAACACCATTGGTAAACAGAGCAGTTTAGCCTAATAACTAACAAAATTAGGTCTTACTAACTTTGATAATTTCCAACATAGCTATTGTTTTACCATTGGGGCATAATTTTATAGTTCCCAAACAAATCTGAAAAAACCACGTTTATTCGATCTACAACTACAATAATTAGCAAAATTGAATCTAATTTTTACTTAATGGTTTTAAAATCTCTCGATAATGATGTTAATCGCGATTTGAAGTTAACAATTCAGCCTGCCGTAATCGAGGATACTAGGGAAATTAGCACTATTTTGGCTCAGAGTTTTTATAGTTTTCCAGAATTTGCCCACTGGATCTATCCTCTCTTGCGATTTACCATCAATGAAGATTTACGTTATCGTCTACGTTCTGCTTCACCTCACTATCGTTGTTTGGTAGCCAAAATTACGCCCTCAAGCGACCAAAATCTAAATTTGCTCGATCGACTTAGTTCCGATTCAAGTATTGTCGGTACAATTGAGATAGCTTTACGCTCTTCTTTGTGGTCAAATAACCCTCAGAATCCTTACATTTCTAACTTAGCTGTGGCTCAAGATTACCGCCGTCTGGGTGTTGGCAGCCAGCTTCTAATAGCTTGTGAACGGGCTGCCCTCGACTGGGGATATACAGAGACTCGGCTTCATGTCTTAGAACGCAATGAATCAGCCAAGCAACTATACTGCAAAAACGGTTATCAAATCTCTCAGATCGAACCAAATTGGGGAAATTTATGGTTTGACTATTCACCCCGTCTACTCTTAAAAAAAATAATTTCCTAATCCTCAAAACTCTAGTTTCTAGCCTAAAATTATGATGCTAAGCTGAATAACCGCTAACATTTTGATACCGATGCTCATAGTATCGCTAGAGTGAACAAACAAAACGAAGATAAGCAGTCAAATATCGATCCTGGAAGCTCTAAGATCGATACACAAAGTACGCCTCAGCCAACTATTGCTGAGGACGAAAATCTTTGCTGCCAACTGCGATCGCAACTCCAGAGAGGAGACTTATCGATTGTTAATCCTCGCCGTAAGAATGGACTAATAATTTATAAGACTTACCATGCTGAATTTGCTGGTCCGGGGGCAATTATTGGTGGTCAGTTCGATCTCGATGCGACTCATCTTTTAGCAGTCGGCAATCTTTCTCTAGTTATTCCCAGCAGTTCCCAAGCCCGAAAACAGGCTTATAAGATGCGACGGCAATGGGTAAAGTTGATGAAGCAGATTATTGATAATCCCCAGCCTACCGAAAGAGCGCAGGTGATTCTAAATCAATTTGAACATTGGTTCGATACGGAAACGGTTGCAGATCTCCCCGATGAAGCTTTTGCCCTATTGGTGGGAGTATTACCCCAAACAATTCGTAAGGTGAGAAATATTGAATTACTCTAAGGATTAGGTTTATGGTGATAATATAGCAAGCCGATCTCAACTTTATTTAAATAAATTATGTCTGAACCAATTACTCCTGCAATTAGCGATCGCATTTGTAAACACATGAACGATGACCACGGCTCGGCGATCGCTCTATACGCCCAGGTATATGGCAATGCACCTCAAACAGAAGCTGCTACCCTGGACTCCATCGATCCTCAAGGTATGAATATCTCCGCTCAAATTGAGGGTAAGTCCATACCCGTAAGAGTCGCATTTGACCATCCTCTCAAAGATGCGGAAGATGCCCATCATACTCTCGTTGCCATGATTAAGCAGGCACGTACAAAAAAATAAGAGCATGAACCCCTCAACCAATCAGTCTGTTTTAAACGCTCTACAGCGTTTGATTGAAGTCGTAGCTCAACTGCGCGCTCCTGAAGGTGGGTGTCCTTGGGATCTGGCGCAAACCCCACAGACTCTAATTCCCTACGTCATTGAAGAAGCCTACGAGGTGGTAGACGCGCTTCAGGGAGACGATAAAAAAGCGATCGCCGAAGAACTAGGAGATTTACTATTACAGGTTGTCCTGCAGGCGCAAATCGCCGAGGAGGATCGGGACTTTACTCTCGAAGATGTTGCCGAAGGCATTACAAACAAGCTGATCCGTCGCCATCCCCACGTTTTTGGCGATGTCAAAGTTGAAAATGCCGAAGAGGTCAATCAAAACTGGGAACAAATCAAGTCAGCAGAAAAAGGCGAGACTCCAGAACAGGCAGCACTTTTGAGTCGCAAACTCGATCGCTATGCTCGCAGCCTGCCAGCCTTGATGGCAGGAATGAAGATATCTACCAAGGCAGCAGCAGCCGGTTTTGAGTGGAAAAATGTCGAAGGGGTTTGGTCAAAGTTTGACGAAGAGTTAGAAGAGTTTAAAGAAGCCCTAGAAACTCAAGACAAGGCTCATCAAGAATCAGAATTGGGAGATTTACTGTTTACGATTATCAACTTAGCTCGCTGGTACGACTTAGATCCCTTTGCTGGTCTGCAGGGAACCAATCGCCGTTTTATTCAACGTCTAGAAGTAATGGAAAAGTTCGCCGAGCGTCCCCTAACAACATATGATTTAGAGGAATTGGAATCTCTCTGGCAACAGGCAAAGGCACAGTTAAAACAATAGCTTGTTCTTAATGCGATCGAGCTTGGCACTAAAACAACACATATCATGACGACATACGACTGGATAGTAATTGGTGCGGGAATAACTGGTGCTAGTCTTGCTTACGAACTGAGCCAACAAAATTTTAAGGTCTTGCTGTTAGAGAAAGATTCCCCGCCAGACAATGCCACTTTCTACAGCTATGGTGGTCTAGCCTATTGGTCGGGTACGGATGAACTGACTCGCAGCCTGGGGCAGCAGGGAATCGAGCTACACCGTCATCTCAGTAAGGAGTTAGATGCGGACACAGAATTTAGAGAGCTAGATTTGGTTTTGACAATCGATCGCCAAGACGATCCAGAGACAATTGCTCAAAATTACGATCGCTTTGCCGTCACTCCCGAACTACTCAGCGTCCAAGATGCCTGTATCTTAGAGCCGTTGCTCAATCCCAACGCTATTTCGGGAGCGCTCAAGTTACCTCATGGTCATATTCAGGCTCAAAAGACTACCGATGCCTATGTTCAAGCCTTTGTTCGCAATGGTGGAGAAATTGTTTACGAACAGGTAGTCGAACTACTCTACGAAGGGGAACGGGCAACTGGGATAACTACTGAAATAAATACTTATTCTGGAGCGAATACCGTAGTTTGTGCGGGAGGACTATCGCGATCGCTTTTGCAAAAATCGGGAGTTACTATCAATAACGACTTTACCTATGCCCAACTTATTACTACTCCCCCCGCCGATTTAGAATTATCTACGGTCATCATGCCTGCCGTACAGCAGAGATTTATGTTGGAAGCGCAACATACTGTTGATTCAGAAATTCAGCCCGAACCAGTCATTTTAGATCCTGGGGCAGTTCAGTTTATGGATGGCAGTCTATGTATGGGTCAAATTAGCTCAATTGGCGATAGTCCAGAGTATGATTTGGCGACGGCTGAAGCTAAAATTCGCGATCGCGTCGGCAGCGTTTTACCTTTATTGGAAGATATCCCTGGTACTTGTCATAGCTGCATGGTGGCATTCAATCGCCAGGGAATTGCCTTAGTTGGTAAAATTGCTAATGCTACGGGACTGTATTTATTTTCGGGCTTTACCAGCACCTTGGTATATGCACCAGTTTTAGCCAGACGTTTCGCTCAAGCGCAACAGGGAACATCAGATCCAGTTATCGAAAAACTCCAGTTAATTTTGAATCGAGCTTGAAATTTCTGGACTGGTCAAAAAATCATCTACATTTTGTTGCCACATTTCTCTATTAGCTGTGACTAGTAACTGATGCCCCGCTTCTGGAAAAACAACTCTCTGTTTTGCCGTACCAACTTTTTGATACAAACTATCTATTTCTCGCGTATCGACGGTTAAATCTTTGCCACCCTGCAAGATTAAAGTCGGACACTTTACTTTAGCTGCGTAGTCAATTGGATTATAAGCAAAGCCATTGAAACCATTTTGAATTCCGCCCCAAAAAACAATTAATTTTGCTGCTGGGAAGGAAGGAATATTAGATCCACTCAATCTTAACTTTACTGCGCTTAAAAGGCTTTTGAACCTCCCGCCACTAAAGTGGGGGATTCCCATATAGACTCTTGACTATACTACCGAAGTAGTCCCCGTCAGACCGCCATTACTGGGCTGTTTATATACCGTAGTTCCTACGGCTTGTAGA
>Ga0115031_1001514_pt1 | contig 17330 bp, 21 predicted proteins | sample Maine_Asex4_meta_FD_87301 | JGI IMG/M metagenome (GOLD analysis project Ga0115031, IMG submission 87301) | Marine algal microbial communities from Maine, USA - Maine_Asex4_metaG | ecosystem: Host-associated > Algae > Red algae > Unclassified | place: Maine, USA | collected 2015-01-05
CAAGGCTTGGTACGAAGATGTAAACGACACGCAGAGAGGAGTCGATTGGCAAATGAAAATTGACGACGCAAGGTGCAAATTAAAAACCATCTACCCTAAAATTAAGCTTTGACAGACCACTAGTGTCAGACCATTTTGCAATTGCACGAAAATTTACGAACCATCCTGTGACCGCTATGAACCACACTGACTTGAAAGTAGCGTTAAGGCGTTACCACGAATTACTCGATGAGTTGCAGACAACTCAGGGACTTCAATTGCCGTCCAATGGGTACGGAAAACTCATCCATCGTCAATATTCAATCAAGTTTAAATGTAAAGAAACCGCTCGTGAAATCGTTGATTTAATCTCGTGCAATCCAAACCAATTTTGCAACGAGGCGATGGCTACTTTCGAAAAGACGACCGGTGCATCTGAAAGTATGGAAGCCGGCGACGAATATTTAATTCGGATATCGGGACCATGGAACGGTCCGGTTCGAGTAATAGAAAGAGAAGCAACTTCGTTCGCGCTTGCGACTCGCGATAGACACCTCGAAGCAGGTTTTATCGAGTTCAAGGTTGACGACGTTGATGGCCAACGCCGCCGTCTAACGATCCAGTCATGGGCAACGTCCGGTGGACCGTTGGTCTGGATCACCTATGCGTTGCTCCGAGTAACAAAACTAGCACAGACGGCGCTGTGGACCGAATTCTGTACGAGGGTCGCCGATCGCTTTGAAGATGGCTCCGAAAGTGATGTGCAGATCTCGGATTCATCGTTCGCGTTGTCGAATCGGAATCCCATAGACAACGATAAACGGACGGCAAACGAATTAGCAGAGCTTCAGGAACGAGGTTTTAACTACGACGTTCAATCGTATTCCCCAGATGACTCATCTTGGCGTCATGACTCCTATGTAACGACCGTTGGAAAGGAATCGCCAGGCCCACCCGTAGAAGGCGGGCTCTTTATGACTGCAAAACAGATCGTTTCTGAGTATCGCTTTCCCGACCCGCGACGTGTGGTCGGCAAGTTCGATTCAGCGTCTCCTCTGGACGGTCGAAACATGCTACTCGATGCGAAATTTGCTGGAGTGCGTGTGCAGTTCGCTGTTCGCATTGTCGAAGTCGTCGACAGAGAAATCCAGCTCGATGAAGGAGACTGTTGTGAATGGGGTTACGCTTATCGCACCTTAGATGGTCACTGGGAGGTCGGGCAGATAACGTTTCTACTGCGAAAGAGCTACGAATCTGGCGAAGTTAAGTTCCTTATCAATGCTTATTCGCGTACAGGCCGCATACCGAACCCGCTTTATCGATTTGGATTTTGGCTGTTAGGTCGCAAGGTGCAAACGAATTTTGCTAAACGCTGTCTTAATCGGCTTGTGCAGATGACGCACGACGAGATTCGCAGCAGGCCAACTTCCGCTGCCTGATAGCTCTGTATACGAGCGAAACAGTGTGGTTTGCAAGCCTAACAGACAGTTACACTCAAACTATGCAGTGGTTATGAACCTGAACCTGAGACCTTTCAAATGGGCCACCAGCATGTTCACAGATCAATAGGATAGCCAATCGGACGGCCTCAACAATTTTCCAATATATTATCACAACGGTTCTTATTGTGTCACTTGTTCATGAGATTTCAAAAGTAGACAGGTCAATAAGCTAACCCTCGTTGATGCTTCTGCCACCGCAAGGTTTTCCACCACGAAAAGCTGGACTGACTTAAACGCTATCTTTCAAACCTTTCACACCGTCCTTCTCCGAACAGTGATCGCAACAATAGAATTTGTCGCCATGCTCAAGCCCGTGACCAATGATGCGGCAGTCGCAAACACTGCATTTAGGTGCCAGGGCTTGAATGGCGCATTCAAAACTATCGAATGTATGGGTCTTGCCTTCCTTGATGACCTCGAAACTTTTGTCATAGTCGTTGCCGCAAGTAATGCATTTTCCCATTCGATCATCTCCTTGATTTATTGAACACCGACATCACAGCTTAAACGGCCAATGCTGCCGTGAAGTGTTAGGTGGACCACTAGTTCAAAACCGTTTCTACATCAAATGGAGGTAGCAAATGGAGTGCCAATGTTCCAAAGATCGCCATGGAAGTTGTAGCGAGGTTCTATATAGTTTCATCATCTGGACGCCCGCACCGCTAGTTGTGACAACCGGAAGGTGTGATGATCATTTTTGAAGCTCAACTTAACAAGATCCAGTTGGCTGATCGCCTGCGCGACTCAAGACCTCATTGAAAGGCAGCCAACCATGTTGGTAACTTTGTGTGTCATGTCGTGGCCTCTTCGCCGGCAATACCTTCGATATGAGGATTTATCTCCCCTCTCACGTCGCTCGGTTCGACAAAAAATCCAACCAATGAGATCGAAATCAGCAACAACGAGGGTAGTGAGAACGCGGCGTAGTACGCGATCGCGGTCGAATTGGCGATGATATTGCTATCAATGAAACGGTTGCAGCTTTCAATGAAAACGTGAAAAGATTTTGAAAGTGTTTCAAGCATTCACTATTCTGTTATTATCAATTGTGGGAGCATGATTTCTGCGAATGTCGCGCGTTTTGAACCAAGCAAGTCGACTCAGTTAGCAGGCTGCGGCGCTACCTGCGTTGGCGAATTGACTTGGCTTTGCTCAGGTGGATCAGTTTCTTGTTGCCGACGATAATTTACGAGCAAGGGTGGATGCGTCCTCTCTCAGCTTTGAAGATTTGTGCCACTGAGTCGAAATAGAGTTGTAGGATTTATGAACGTATACCTATGCTCTGCGGAAGAGAGTTTTGCTGGCAGTGGAACATTCAGCCCAAATTTAAAACGCGTCACTATTTTGGCCATTTTATGAACCAACCTTCAATCAATCCGGCCCCGTCGCTCGAATCTAAAAACTTAAAGCCGCTGGCGGCCCGCAGCTACCAAACCGACAGCATGGCGTGGGTCGATCGTTGGACAGACTTGCTAGATACTAAGTTTAGAATTCCCGGAACCCAGATTCGCTTCGGCGGAGACTTTTTGGTGGGGCTTCTGCCGGGTGTTGGCGATGCGTTGAGCCTAAGTTTTTCCGGTGTGCTGATCGCGACCATGGCGAAGAACGGTGCCAGCGGGAAACTGGTCGTCCAAATGTTGCTTAACATACTTTTAGATTCCATAGTTGGTTCAATTCCAATTTTCGGAAATGTCTTTGACCTCTACTACAAAGCTAACTTGCGGAACCTCAGACTAATGCGTGAGCATTACGAAGAAGGCAAGCATACGGGAAGTGCTTGGCCACTGCTTTTCATGATCGCTGCAGTAGTGACCTGTATCTTTGTGGCGATACTCTGGACACTGCTCTATGTGGTCAATATGTTTTGGTCAGCAATTGTTTCGACTAATTGATTCTCCCCTACGTACGGCAATTAAACCGCGCACCAAATTGTTTTCTGGCGTTGGCATGGCGATTGCTGCTATTTTGGAACTTGCCTAACGCTTACAGGCGCGAGTAAAGTAAATGTTGAAACGGGACCATTACGATGAAGAACACTGACCAGAAAAAGTCCAAAACGAAGCTCGTCGTCCCCGCGATTGTTCTCGCAATTACGCTGCTCCTCGCAGGCACAATCGGCATTTTTTGGTGGCCGTTTGGAATAGCAATTCTGTTCCTCGGACTATTCATTGTCGGGTTGGGGCTACTCGGCAATAAAGCCGCAGAGGAGATTTCTGACGCCGAGTGAATGATAGAACGGCATAATCTTGATCAATGAATGCCCGCCCCCACCGTCGGTCAAGTGATGTGGGGCGACCGGAGGTAACGTACCATACGTCGGCATCATCTCGAACCTTGGCGATTGGCATTGGACAAGCTCGAAACTGGTCCTGCTGGGTGCGGATATTCAGCATTGCGGTACTAAAATTTTCCAATCACTGATTGGAAAGTTTCTCTGGGAGACTCAGTCATTTTTTCCTTTGATGTTTGAGATTTAGATACGTCAATAAATTGCGAACGCCGCAAAACTCGCAAGTTCACCAAGCCAACCAAATCATGTTCCGGGGCCATCTAGCGTGAAGGCTGTTGCACGGTTTGCGTGATTCCGAAATAAACGTTGAAACAGAGCATGCGTAGATCACATACTTGGTCCCACCTCAACCACCATGATCGGTGGGCACTCAGCCATCATCCAAATAAATCGCGCGACCACGCGCGATGAATCTTTTTTTTACTTTCGACCTGTCAGTTATTCATGTAGAAAACTCTGCACACTAGAAACCACCCCAGCCGACTTATGTAACGGGAGTCGTGAATTCCCCGGTTGGCACAGCGAATGCATCGGCGATGATGGTCAATGTGCCGGATACGGCGGGGATGTTCAATTGCAAGATTCGGCCGACCACCTAGGTTTGAATGTCTCTATGAAGCGTTTGCGAACGCCAGCAAAAGCCAGCAACTACAACACATTTGTTCACGCGAAATGTTCAAAAAATTGCTTCCTTTTGAATTTTGCTAGGGCTTAAATATGTTTTGGCTAATTGGATGAGTGTTCTTTGGTGTTGTGATTGGCTTAATTGCTCGCAGATTAGTGCCGGACACACAGCCCATGGGATTTTTCAAGACGATAATGCTCGGTGTCGCAGGATCATTTATGGGTGGCTTTTTGGGAGACCTTTTAGCCCGGATATTGCACGCGGTCATAATTTTTGTTCTATCGTCGACCATCAACGTTTTAATCTAAAGTCGATAATTACGTTCTTTGTCAACCGCCACGCGATTGCGTCCGATTCCCCCCAATCTTCGTAGGAACCGGTGGCTATCGCCCAATGGCACTTACTTTAGACGAAACTTTTGATAATCTCATCAGCCGCCGAGCGATAGCTCCCGGTTTTTCGTTAGCGCAAATGAACCGGACGCTATCGCGTGGCGGCTGATTGGAGGTAAGGTAAGTGCCATTGGGCTATCGCCGAGCGGCTGATGCCTTATCGGGGCTAGTCGGTGGCTCGCTACTTCAATCGAGCAGCTGGATCGAATCGATGGTAGGTGGGATAACTTAACTAGTCATTCAAATTCAGCGTCAGAAGGAACACCTAAAACTCAGTCCCAGAAGCCAACGCCGGTTACGGGAAGTTTAACTAAGTGTAGGATGCCTTCGAAATGAAGATCTTCTCAATTTTTAGACAAAATACTTTCGATTCAAAAAGTTGAGACATCCAGCCATGGTGGCGGTTGTCGCTGTCGAAAATTAAACATTTGCGAATTTAGTTGAACTGGTGAACTGGCTTCTCTGGCAAGCTCTGCCAGACCTTTGGAGAGCCGCTGGCATTTCATCGACATCTCGTACTGGTCCAATTCGACACTAAGACTATACCTAATTAAGCGAATAAAATGGCGTAGGCATGTCATTTGCTGGATAATTTCTCTAACTACAACTGCCAAGCAAATAGAGGAGAAGAAATGTCGCTTAATGCCACTGAATTAGAAAAGATTGAAGAAAATTGGAACAGAGTCAAGTCTGAGATTGCTGCGAAATGGCCTGAACTTTCCAAATCAGATTTGGAAATGATTGACGGCGACTCACAGAAGTTGGTAGCACTGGTCCACCAACGGACCAATAGCAACTTGCCAGAAATTCAGACGGCCATCGATGAGATCTCGGTCTCAAGCAACGGAGCTTTGAGTCGTGTTGCGAACACGATACAATCTGCGACTGAGTATCTACCTTCTCGCACGGTTGATCTTGCCGCCAAAGGTGAACAGCTACTAGGCGAAGAGATTCAACGACGACCGTTGCAAACGCTGAGCAAGGTATTCGGAACGGGCGTCGCCTTAGGCGTTTGCCTGGTCAGCCTTACTGTGCTCTGGAGAGGGCGCGAGTAAGGTCTTCATAGTTGGTCACAACAATGTCTCGACCGTCGCTATCCCACAGAGTTGAATCGATATGGATTATACAGAGAAGATTAACCGCGCTACGAACATCGTCTTGATTTCGACAATATTGGTCATGGCACTGCTGACCGTCCTTGTACTGGCAACCGATTTCGTGCTGCTGATCTTTCTCGCAATCCTATTCGGAGTTTTCCTTACCAAAACTAGCGGTCTTGTTGGAAACTTCCTACCCATCAGCTACGGGGGGAATCTAGCTATCGTGACGGGTTTGCTGCTGACGATTTCTATCGGTGGGCTGGTGTTGTTTGGCGTTAAAATCGAACAACGTCTCGAGGGCACGTCGAAACAATTGGACGAGTCCGCCGCGAAACTGAAGCAATGGGTTTCAGATCATCCAATGGCTGAGAAAGCCGTCAAGAGGATCCCGTACGCTGGAAAGATGTTCATTTCAGACTCCAACGATTCGCCAACCAGCTCAGACAAAACTGATAAAGACGGATCACATCAAGGTGGCGACTCCGATACTTCCAGTGCCAGTGCTCCCGGCAAGGTCTCTTCCAGCACGATGAAGCAGGCGGCCGGCCACGTTTTCAACATGTTTCAACGTATGTTTGAAACGACGCTTGGTTTGATTGCCAATCTTGGTGTGATTATTTTCATGGGTATTTTTCTGGCCTGCAATCCGGCGCTTTATAGAGATGGGTTTGCCAAGCTTTTTCCGAAACATCAACGGGATCGTGTCTCCGATGTAATGGATAAGATGGCAGACGCCATGTTTGCGTGGCTGAATGGTCGTTTCGTTGCGATGCTGATAACAGGTGTGGGAACCGCAATACCGCTTTGGCTGCTTGGCGTTCCGATGCCATTGACGATCGGCGTGGTGACGGGAATACTGACGTTTATCCCAAATATTGGCGGTGCCATCGCATTGATGTTTGCGGTCACGATGGCGTTTACGCAGGGACCGACGACAGCTTTGTGGGTTATCGGCGTCTACGGTAGCGTGCAACTAATCGAAAGTAATATTATTACGCCACTTGTTCAGCAACGTCAAACTTCTATCCCACCGGCGCTCTTGATAGGATTCCAAGTCATCCTCGGTGCCATGACAGGTTTTCTCGGCCTAATTGTGGCTACGCCGTTGCTCGCTTCTATACTTGTTCTCGTTCAGGAAGTTTGGATCAAAGACGTCCTCAAAGACGACAATCACGTTTCAATTGACGATTAATTTAGCTCGCGGCTTTCATATCTATCGGTGGCGTCTGCGGTACTTGCAGTTCGTTTATGGCAATATTCGCTGAGATTGAGGTTAGTTTACATTTAATAATCGGTAAGCGATTAGAGTTAAATGTGACTGCGGATTGTTGCGATAGATCAATTATAGCATCAAGCCATTTAGATTTTTTAAGAAGGCCGACGCTGAAAACTTTTCACAGTAACGACGTTGGTGATAATCCACTTCAAAGGTAATCACGCGGGACTCGCCACCGTGTCGAACTTGCTTTGCGTCACAATTACCAGTGTCGTGACTAAATCGATAACGCACAGATTAAGATGTCCACAAAAAAAGGCGACCGTTTACGATCGCCGATTCTTGTGCTCAAAATTTCACTCTATACAGGGGCTCTACCTTTTAGGGCTGATGCGACGGCGCTTATCAAGAACAGTACGATAAATACCATAAATGCGATTTGAGCAATGCTTGACAGTCCGCCAGCGATTCCGCCAAATCCGAGAACTCCGGCGATGACGGCGAGCACAAAAAGGGTGATAGCTAGTTGTAACATGTTATTCTCCAGTTCAAGTTAGGTATTGAGTAAATTGATAGCCTCGGAGTTTCCGAGATTATTTTTCATCTGCGTTTTCGATCCTCTTAAGTATCTATCCCATCAGAGACTTTGAGTATCTCACTTTATCAGTTTGCGTTTTCCATTACGCTGGTCGGGTCGGACAAACTCTGGCGATGTTATGCATGATCTCGATGTTCGCTAATTCCTTCTAAAGATCAGTTTCTCTCAGATCGTTCTGGCTCGATTCAATGCGTCGATAGTTTCGTACGAAGATTTAAGGTTGCCATTCATCTGCCGTACGCTGCCGCGAAGAAAATTGCGAAAGATTACCCCAGCCTCACCAGAAGAAACTTGCCCAAGCGTTTCAAGAATATTACAGTCGTCCATGTTGGTCTCCCCGTCGGCGTCAACCGACGTTCAAATTGAATATGCGAAGGGCGACAGTGTCGCCTTCGGAGACCAATTTTCAACTTCTAACAATTTCCGGGACCCTTCCTGTGACAAGCCGTACATTGAAGGAGCAATTCGCGTGCCAACGCCGTGAAGAGTCGGCTTCCGACTAAATTCCGACGGACAGTTTGCGCTTTTGTCGACTGTTTTCGAGTTTGCATAACCTAAAGACAGACTTCAGTCAAAGAATGAAACTGTCCCAATGGATGGTTGCCCGACCGCCAATCTGGTGTCATTAAGACCTCACTTAATCGGAATCCTTTGCTGGATGGCCATCGATAAATTCATGGCGGTTTCGAACCGCAAGGTTGTAGGAGAGGTTAGCTTTGGCCGAGAGATTGTTGGCGCATAAATTATCGTTGGAGGCGACGTTAAGAGGCCAGCAAACAACTATGTCGCGTAGCATAACTACCTAAGTAGAAGCACTAGTCGTTTCGCAACCGAATCGTTCTGCGACCGTCGCTTAATGCGAAATCAACTTCTCCAGCCGATCTACAAAATCATCAGGGAACGACCAGAACACGTCGCCAGCATTTCGAGTCAATCCACGTCGCTGCGGACCTATCCCCATAATGAAGCAACCGATGTCCGAGCTGATCCATGGATCTCGATGAAAGTACGCGTGTCCCAAAAACCGCCAATGTTTGCGATTTGGCTTCGTCACGTCGATCATCTCAATTTTGGCAATGCTCATGATTTCCTTTTTCTCCCACGGCTCTAATAGACCAACCGATCCGCCGAGCCGTTCGTCTTTATACAATAACTGAGACACTCGCAATGCTTTATCGTTTGGCGAAGCGTAAACTGCGATGCCATTAGTTACTTCGTAAAACCGATCGTGTATCGCATTTACGAAAGACATTAGATCCATGTCCGGCGCGGCCAACGCAACTTTCTCGATCTTGTATTTCCTTTGTACTTCCTCCGCTGGCAAGTCGTATTCCAGCAAACGAATTTCACGCAACGCGTTGACGACGATCGGTGACCCGGCACTGTGAGCAATGATCGTGACCGAGTCAGCACGACATTCCTTCGCGATATTGGAAATTAGGCCTCGAAAGTGGCGCGTGCTGTAGGTGGCATTACCTTTGTCGGTAATGTAGCCCAAGAGCCGTGCCTCCGAGGGCCATTCAAAGCTAATCATCGCTCCGTCTCGGCCGAGATAATGAAACAATTCGGCGGCAAGCAATGTATTGTCAACGAAGTTAGTGTTGTATCCATGGACGTAAATGCAAATGTTCCGTTTATCGCTCGTATCAAGCTGCTGCTTTATACTGTGCACCCACGCATTGGTTTCATGACGGGCAATCACATCCTTTAGTAACCAAGGATCAGCTTCTGGACGCGGGCTGAGTTCCATGCCAACCAATTCGACTTTTGTCTTCTTCCTCTTCACCGCCTCAACGGTCTCACGCAATAGGTCATCAGCATCGAGGCCTGCGCCGATCTGCACCGTTGCAATTCCGAGTTCAGGACGATGATTGCGGTTTGTTCCGAATGGATCGAGCCCTTTGGCAGCATCTCCGAGATCCCGCCCACTGACGATATAAATAGGGACTTCGTTACCGTCGAAGGTCCTACGAAAGTCACCTCCAGGATGCGGCAAGCCGATTGACAGTCCAAGCGGCGTGGGCATCAATGTTGTAGAGTAGTTTCTACTGGTCGATGAACAACCGGATCCTATTACGGCAGCCAACAACGCAAGCGTGACGTAGATTTGAAATTTCGAATGGTCGGGCATGCGACGTAGCCGGGGTTAGATAGGTCGCGGATGTTAGCTGGAAACAGGTGATAGCAGCAAGTGCATTCGACATCGACTAAATAAGAACGGCATTTATGGTGTAAGGTTCGACTTTACACTTCCACCAATCGCCAACGGGGCATCTAACTTGATAGGATGAATCGACGCGTTTGAGCATCAAATCATCCCGGCAGTCGTCGAGTCAAGCCTTACCGCATCGACCACCATCAAACACAACGTGCTGAATCAGGCCCGACTGCGGCGGCGAGCTTCACCGTTGCAGCGAAACGCGTCTTCGGTACATCGAAGACATTCCCGAAACCCAGCCAGAAGCCACCGAGCATACGATCCATCGAGACTGGTGCCCCGACTGCAAGATGAAAGTGGAAGCTCCCGTCACCGACGCCTTGCTCGGCTCAACGCTGGGTCTGCGAGTGCTGGTGTTCAGTGTTTAATTGCATTATTGCCTGGGCAACACGATGAGCTAGATTGTTGAAGCGTTCAACTTTCATTTACAGCTCAAGCTCAGTGCTGGCGGCCTGATTCAGATGTGGTATCGGCTTCAGGAGTTGCTGTCTCAATGGTATGAACAGATTCGAGAAGAAGCGTTGGGCTCTGCGGTGCTTCACGATGATGAAACGGGCTGGCGAGTTGATGGTAAGACAAATTGGTAGGTGTGCTTCAGCAATTCGACTTGCACTTATTACATGATTGTTCGTTCGCGGGGATCGCCTGCGTCGCTCAAGTTTTTTACAACTGAATTCAAAGGTACGTTGGTAACTGATTTCTGGGGAGCCTACAACGCGGTCGCGTGCGCTGACCGGCAAATGTGTCTGGTGCATTTGCTGCGTGAGCTTGAGCAAACGTTAAAGTACAAATCGCCCAGCGAAAACTGGCCAGCTTCTGAGAAGAAGCTGCGACGACTCTAGGACGATGCCATCCGATTATGGAAATGTCTTGGTTCAGCGCAAACTGAAATTTTGGTTTGAGTTGTCGTGATAAAAAACAGCTGAATCTGACAAATCAGAACTCGCTGACATACTCAGGTTTTTCGCTTTCGGGCCAAACTCGGAAGTGAAGCGGGCGATACGCACTGGCATCACCCAACTTCCGACTTCGGCACTGCTGGGCGCTCGGGTTGCTCCTCAGCAGAGCCCTGTCCTCCACCGCAGATTCTTTCCACTTTAATCTCAAGCGGCTTGCCTGGCAATTTGCTCGTTGCGTTTCTCTCTGCGTTTCTCTCTGCGTTTCTCTCTGCGTTTAGCGCGAACCGTTTCTAACCTGCGATCACGACTTGCGTTGATCTCCTCAGCACGCCCGGCTAGCTTGTCCGCTGGCGTCACGTAGCCAATGGCACTGTGAAGCCGCACGTTGTTGTAGTGACGCGTCTCGACGGCTCATAAAGCAGATACAGCCATTAATGGATGTCATGGAACAGAAAGACGGGACCAGTTCGCAATCAAGTGCGGAACAACCGTTTAAACGAAGCGCTGACATACCGCCATCAACGGACGGCGGTAAACTTACTAACCCGGAGGATCACGACAAGGAAATCACAGAGGCCGAATGACAAGCTAGTTTAGAGCTTGGCACAATCTTGGCACAAACGATGTTTTTTAGTGTGGGCAAACTCCGCTTAACCCGAAAAAACACTGCTGAAAGATTGGCACAATTGGGTGAGGGAAGGTTTTTACGACACAGCTTCACTCTGAATTCAAAATGTGTCGCAACACAAAACAGGTTACCAAAAAGAAACCACGTTGCCAGGTCATCAACGGTCAAATCATGTAAAGGTGCGCCAAAGTCCGCGAGAACACGATACACCTTCGGTGCTGTTTCGGCGTCGGGCCGAACCCATAAATCGAGGTCGCCGGTTGCTCGCAGGTGGCCATGGGCAGCAACCGCATAAGCGCCGACCAGCAGGAAATCAATCTTCGCGTCGGACAACGCGAGCAACATGTCTTTGAAGTCGAGATTGAACAACGTTTGGTTCCTTGAATTTCTATGCAGTTAAAGTCAGAGGCCACACCATCAGCAGTCGCTCAGCCGGAGTCGCGTTGGCAACACCTTAGTCGAGTCCCTGCTGATCGAGCGTCGTGAGTTTCGTAATTGAACGGTCCATTGGTGGGAGAGAGGCCATGCACTAATTTTTGACTGAAGTCCGACAACGTGTTTAAGTATCTTGGTGTCGCTTATTACGCAAACGACTGTATTTGAGGCTTCACTATAGCGGATTTGGGGAGGTAATCGCAAAATTTGAAAGTGGCGTGTTGGGACGCTAAATACCGCGTCTCCGAATCAATGTCGCATATTACGGAACAGTTACGACAAAAGAGAGACAGACGCAAAATAGGTTGAGTGCGGCGTGGCGGTGGACCGACCCAATGGGGCCAAAATAAATAAGCGCGGAAAAAAAAGCCAAGCAAAGCCGAGCTACTTTGGTCGTGTTTGACCGTTTCCGCGGACTTGGTATTTAAAACTCGTTAATTGCTCCACGCCGACTGGGCCACGCGCGTGCATCTTACCTGTTGCGATCCCGATCTCTGCCCCCATCCCAAACTCGCCGCCATCGGCAAACTGCGTCGAAGCATTGTGTAACAAAATCGCTGAATCTAATTCATTCAAAAAACGTTCAGCAACTTCTGCATCTTCGGCAACGACGGCTTCGGTGTGCCCCGACGAATATTGAGTCACATGCGCGATCGCTGCCGACACGCCGTGGACGACTTTCACTGAAATGATCGCATCTAAAAATTCCGTGGACCAATCTTCTTCTGTGGCAGCGATTGCTGCTGGAAAGGCCTTCACTACCGTTTCATCGCCGCGAATTTCGCAACCTGAATCGCTCAGCTGATTCAGTACGGGAACCAGATGAGTGTCCAACGCCGCACTGTCAATTAACAGCGTTTCGGCGGCACCACAAACACCCGTCCGCCGCATTTTTGCGTTGTGCACAACTTTTTTGGCCATCTCAACATCCGCCGATGCATCGACGTAGACGTGACAGATTCCTTCCAGATGTGCAAACACGGGAACACGTGATTCGGTTTGGACTCGATGCACAAGCCCTTTGCCGCCGCGCGGGACCAACACGTCCAGGTTTCCATCGAGCCCCTTGAGCATTTCTCCGACCGCAGCGCGGTCGGTGGTGGGAACGATCTGAATCGCGGTGTCTGGCAAACCCACCGCCTCTAATCCCTTCATCAAGCAACCGTGGATCGCTGTCGACGAATGAAACGAATCGCTACCTCCGCGTAAAATAACGGCGTTGCCCGCCATCAGACACAACGCTCCCGCATCGGCGGTAACGTTGGGGCGGCTTTCAAAAATGACGCCGATCACTCCCAACGGTGTCCGCACGCGGCTGATCTTCAGACCGTTAGGACGATCCCAATCGGAGATGACTTCGCCGACGGGATCTTTCAGGTCAGAAATCGCGTTTAGCGCCGATACGATGCCGTTCAAACGGTTTTCGTCCAATCGCAACCGATCCAGCATCGCCGCCGAAAGGCCCGATTTTTCGCCCGCGTCCATATCAAGCTGGTTAGCTGCTAAAACTTCGTCGCTGCGGTCGGAAAGAAACTTTGCTGCCAAACGAATTGCATCCTGTTTGATTTCGGTGTCTACGATTGCCAGTTTCTGAGAGGCGAGCCTTGCTTGACGACCAATTTCGGCCATTACCTCAGTGACGGATTGCGTTTTATCGACGGTAGTCAAAGGAAGTCCTAGTTGGATGGATATTGCGACGGAAGAAAATTAGTTATAAAGCTGGAAATAGATTATCGACGGAGATCTCATTTTTTCAACCGCGTGGATTGTGGAAGAGGAAGATTTAGGTTGAGAACTCCGGTGGAATCGTACCTTTACATTGATACTGCTAAATCCAGTGAGCGGCAAAACGCTAGCCGCCGATAAATACGTTGCAACGAACCGACGGCTAGCGCCTTGTCGCTCACAGAGTCCGGTGAATCGGATCTCGATTCAACAGTATTTAACCTTACATCAAAGCTTTTTCCGGCACTCATTTTTAACCGAAGCGTGGCTCGAAACTTGTTTGGCATTTTGAACATCGACAAACCACCTGAGATGACGTCTCGGCAAGTCGTCAACCGCGTCTGTGCGCTCGTCCCTAAGAAAACACGCGTCGGCCATTGCGGGACACTCGATCCGCTGGCCACGGGTGTGTTGATCGTTTGTGTCGGACCGGCAACGCGTTTGATTCAGTTTGGACAAGCGGCACCCAAGCACTACGTTGGGACGTTTCGGTTGGGACTATCCAGCGACACCGAGGATATCAGCGGCACCGTGCAGACGCACGATGGCCCGGCGGTGACACGTGAGCAATTAGAAGCCATTTTGCCAAATTTTGTCGGCAAGATCGCTCAACGGCCTCCCGCATTTTCGGCGCTACGGGTCGACGGGAAACGGGCTTACGATCTGGCACGAGCGGGAAAAGAGGTGCATCTGGAATCGCGCGAGATTACTATTTCCAGTTTGTCCGTCGTCGATTTTAACTTCCCAGACTTTCAACTAGATATTAAGTGCGGCAGTGGGACTTATGTGCGTTCCTTAGGGCGCGATATCGCTGAAGCGCTGGGGACGCATGCGGTGATGACAGATTTGGTACGCGCGGGAATCGGAGATTTTCACGCCGCAGACACGGTACCGTTGGATGAACTCAACAGTGACAACGTTGAACAACATTTCCTACCTCCGCAGTCGCTAATTAGAGACATGGCCACAACGGTGTTGGTCGATGACGAGTTTGAGAAGCTGCAGGACGGGAATTGGATTCGGCGGGACATGCCTGATGGCGTTGAGGATCTGGCGGCGTATGATTCCGATGGCAGATTGGTGGTGGTGCTGAAGAAAGATTCGGGGCGGCTGTTTGTTCCGAAGATTAATTTCGCCAAACATTGGAAGGCGATGCTTGGTTAAGGAGATGGAGAATCATCAGTTTTTTGTGGAACAGTTCGGGGCGGCATTCGTGAGGCAGTTTTTCAACCTGTCAGACCGCGCATTACAGCATCTTTTTTTAATCCTTTGCTCCAACCGCCAGTGATCTACTCATCATTTGAAAATAGACTCTTTGTTTACGGGGTTGGCTGGCAGGTTGAAAACCTGCCCCACGTCGACGCCGCAGGCCTGCGCGGTTTTCATTAGTGTCGATTAGTGAAGATTAGTGTTCCCTATCAATGAACGGTCGTTCTGCCGCAGGGAGCAGCGCTGGTGATTAATTTAATGATCGACTAACATGAACCAACGCAATTGAATCACAAAACTCTATCGCCGGTTACTAAAGAATTCCGAAGCCATGTTTATCAATCGAACTGCCTGGATTGCTTTAGTTTCCGTCATCGTGCTGGTGCTGGTAGGGGCAACGGTACGTGTCACCGGATCTGGATTGGGATGTCCTGATTGGCCATTCTGCTGGGGGTGCGTCATCCCGCCGACCCATGTTGATCAGATCGACGTCGACAAGATTGATATCTCGAAATTCAAACGGCAAGCGAAACGGCGCGGCATTGATCCTGATTCGATCACCGAAGAAACTATATTGGCTAGTTTTAATCCGGTGCACACATGGATAGAGTTTGTTAATCGTTTAACGACTTTGCCGCTAGGGCTGGCGACGTTGGTGTTGGCGCTGTCATCCTTTTGGGCAAAACGCCACCGAGGCTGGGTGATTGGACTGTCTTGGTTTTGTTTAATCGATGTGTTGGCCAATGCGGTGATGGGCGCTATTGTTGTTCGCAGTGATCTTTCGCCAGGGATCATTACGTTGCACATGGCGTTGGCGTTCCTGTTGATCGCCGTTTTGGTGACGGTCATTTGGTTGACACGCGAATCGGCCCCCGAAGATACTACGCCTATCGAGTTCGCCAAACCGATCTTGATCGCCTCTTTGATTTTCTTCGCTTGCCTTTTTTGTGAAGGATTAATGGGCAGCCAACTACGCGAACAGACCGATGAACTGGCTCACGCCGCCGCGGCGGCAGCCGTTGAAAGTGGAGCGACGGCAAAGCCTGATCGCGCGGCTTGGATTGGACAGTTGGAAGCTACGCTTATTTATAAAGTCCATCGAAGTTTCTCTTGGACTCTGTTTATCACCTCGGGATTGGTGTTGTTCTGGACTCAGAAGTACTCGGCCGTAGCTCTAGCGGAACCGAAGCTGATCTTTGGGATGGTGATTGCAATGATGTTGATGGGGATCGTGTTGGCTCACGTGGCGATTCTGCAAGTCGTTCAAGTGTTACATGTTGGAACGACGGCAGTCATGTTGGCGGTGACGTGGCATTGGATCCTTCGCTTATGGAGCCGACGTTCTTAAAACGAAGTTCTTAGCATGCAAAACATTTTTGTTTACGGAACGCTCAAACGAGGGCAAGAGTGGGCTTGGGGATTGGCCGGCCAACAGTTTCTGCTTGAGGTCACTACGACGCCGGAATATTGGATGTTCGATTTGGGCACCTACCCCGGTTTGGTAGACGCCGATGGCCGAACCGGGGATCGAATTTCGGGAGAAGTCTACCGCGTCGATGCCAAGTGTCGACGGCAGTTGGACGAGATCGAGTGCGTGGATTCGGGGATGTATGAATTGCGGGAGATTCGGCTGGAGGGGACCAGCGATGCCGATTGCCTATCAGAACCTGTTTTCGCTTATTTTTACCTCGGCGGTGTCGAAGGATGCAAGCGTTTGCGAATCTGGCAGTAGTTTCGCTGGGCAACGGCGATAGATGGTTTTTGCTGCGGTGTGGGTGCATGAAATCTATTGATTTTCACAGAGCACATTTTTTGGCTTGCATCTTTGGTACGGTGAACCATTCCGCCTTTGGAAGTGTTCGGTTAGGTGATCTTCGTCGCTTAGAATCGCGGTGACGATTTCTGGCATGGCTTCGACTTGCTGCCCATCATTCCAGAACTTCTCAGTTCCTTTGATACGGTGATTCACCTCCTTGATCTGTGACTCAATCAGACAACTGGTCGTCGGCAACCCATGTTGTCGATACCTCGGATCGTCCATTTGCTCGGCATTGTTACTCAAGTAGCCGATGGTCTTGTCGAGGATCCTTCGGACGTCAGTCGCTTGGGCATCCTTGGTCGGCCATCATCGAACCAAACTCATTGCTGGATGTCATCGAAGCCAAGCAGCTGCGAAACAATGGGACCGGACGCCACGAGAAGTCAGGCTTTTGACCAGCAAGCTCTCGGGCTGACACGTTTGCTGGCACTGCGGACAAGGTTGAGCAATTTCGAAGTGTTGCTGGTGCTGCTGGGTGGCAGTGGCTTCGAATTTGGCAGCAGCCAGTTGAGCGACTTGATAACCCACGCTTTCGATCTCACGAAACGTCGTTTCTTTACCGGGGCCATCGGCGAATGGCACTTACTTTAGACGAAACGTGGGATAATTTTATCAGCCGCCACGCGATAGCGTCCGGTCCTACGCGCTAAAAACCGGACGCTATCGCGTGGCGGCTGATGCGCAGATGCGTTGCA
>Ga0115031_1001516_pt1 | contig 17328 bp, 16 predicted proteins | sample Maine_Asex4_meta_FD_87301 | JGI IMG/M metagenome (GOLD analysis project Ga0115031, IMG submission 87301) | Marine algal microbial communities from Maine, USA - Maine_Asex4_metaG | ecosystem: Host-associated > Algae > Red algae > Unclassified | place: Maine, USA | collected 2015-01-05
CCGCCCGCCTGCTGAGCCGGGACTTCCACCCGATCCGCATGGCGGCGCTGGGTGCGCTGGTCGGCATCCCGGCCTTCTCGATGGTGATCTTCGCCGACCCGCTGAACTCGGTCGAGCTGTTCCGCATCGGTACCGTGCTGATCGGTTTCGGTGGCGGACTGTTCGCGGTCGGTACACTCAGCGTGGCGATGACGCTGACCGACGGCGACAGCACCGGCCTGTCGCTCGGTGCCTGGGGCGCTGCCCAGGCGACCGCGGCCGGGCTCGGCGTCGCCGCCGGCGGACTGATACGCGACGGCGTGAACCGTCTGGCCATGGACGGCTCGCTGGGGGATGCGCTGATGTCGCAGGCCACCGGTTACAGCGTGGTGTACCACCTGGAGATCTTCCTGCTGTTCGTCGCCCTGGCGGCGCTCGGCCCGCTGTGTTCCCTCGGCCGCGATCCGGCCGGGACGTCCGTCCAACAGAACAAGAAGGGAAAGCGCGCGTTCGGCCTCGGCGACTTTCCCACCTGATCCGCCTGGCCTTCCATCACCGATCACGTCCCCCCACCTGCCGGAGACCCCCATGTTCACAGGCGCCATCACCCAGTACATCGACGTCGCGCAGCTCGTGCTGTACGGCTTCTGGATCTTCTTCTTCGCCCTCGTCTTCTACCTGCAGAAGGAGAGCCGCCGCGAGGGCTTCCCGCTCAAGTCGAACGCGCCGGTGCGGGGCAAGCCGCTGGAACCGATCCTGCCGGCCCCCAAGACCTACCTGCTCAAGGAAGGCACCACGGTGCAGCTGCCGGGGGATCGCACCGACGGTCACCGCGAGATCGCGGCCGTGCCGCTGGCCAGCTTCCCCGGTGCGCCGCTGGTCCCGACCGGCGACCCGATGGCGGACGGCGTCGGTCCGTCGGCCTGGTGCGAGCGCGCCGATCACCCCGAGCACGATCGCGAGATGGGCGATCGCATCCGGCCGCTGCGCGTGCTGGACGATCACTTCGACATCGCGGGCTTCGGCGCCGATCCGCGCGGTGCGACGGTGGTGACCTTCGACGGCGACACGGTCGGCACGGTCAGCGACCTGTGGATCGATCACATGGAGTCGTTCGTGCGCTATCTCGAGGTGGACCTCGAGGCGGGGGGTACCAGGCTGGTGCCGATGCCGCTGGCCACCGTGCACAAGCAGCGCCGTTCGTCCGGCGAAGGCTCCTTCTTCGACCGCCTGGTCGATCGACGTGCGCTGGAGATCCGTATCGCCTCGGTGACCGGTGATCAGTTCCGCAACGCACCGAGCATCGCCACCCCCGACCGCATCACCATGCGCGAGGAGGACATCGTGCAGGGCTACTTCGGCGGTGGGCACGTGTGGGCCACGTCGCAGCGTACCGAGTCGATGATCTGACCCGTACGCCGCACGCGGGCGGTACGAGCAGCGCGGCGCTCGATCGGTTCGCGCCGCGTGCCGCCACCGCCCTTCCTCCACGACGCCGACACGACACCGACAAGCGCGCTCGGAACGACGATCGTCGCCCCACCGGAACCCGGACCATGCACGACACCGACTTCGACTTCGAGCCGCGACGCGGCCTCCCCGCGCCCCTGCCGCCCGGCGAGCAGCTGCTGTGGCAGGGCGCGCCGAACTGGAAGCGCCTGGCCCGCCGCCCGTTCCGGGTCACCTGGGTCATCGTCTGGTTCGTGGCCATCACGCTGTTCCAGATGGGTTCGGACATCGCCGGTGGCCGTTCGCCGTTCGCCTCCGGCATGCCCCTGCTGATCACCGTCGGCCTGGGTCTGGTCGCGGTCGGCACGCTGCTGCTGCTGGCCTGGCTCACCGCCCGCGTCACGGTGTACTCGATCACCAGCGAGCGGGTGCTGATCCGCTTCGGCATCGCCCTGCAGGTCACCATGAACCTGCCGTTCCGACGCATCGCCAGCGCCTCGGTGGCCGAGGCGCGCGACGCCCCCGCCGGTGACATCGCCCTGGCGCTGGTGGCCGACGAGCGCGCCAGCTGGTTCGTGCTGTGGCCGCATGTGCGACCGTGGACCACCTCGCGCGCCGAGCCGATGCTGAGGGCGCTGGACGATGCGCGCACCCCGGCCGGCATCCTGGCCGACGCGGTGGCCAGGCGCGACCGTGCCGCCGCTACCGCCGTCACGCTGGCACCGTCCCTGGCACCGTCCGCGCCCGCGCCCGCGTCGCCGGCCCCGGCCCCGGCGACGGCATCGGTCGCGGCGGCGCGTGCCGACGGGGTGCTGACCTCGTGAGCGCCTCGTCCACCGGCCTGCCGGGCGGCACCGACACGCGCATGTCGCCCGACGGCATGCGCCGCGGCGACAGGCCGATCCTGCCGCTGTGGCTGCGCATCGGCGTGCTGGGTGCGGTGCTCGCCGCCCTGGTGACGGTGCTGGTGGCCGAGCCGATGAGCTCCGAGGAGATGCTCGCCGAACGGGGCGATGTGCTGGTCCAGCGCGCCCTGTTCTTCCAGGACGGTGCCGACGGCGTCATCCGGGTGCTGGACGCGTCGGCGGCGAGTCTCGAAAGTGCCGAACTGCTGAGCCTGCAGGTCGGCGACGACGGCTTCATCCGCAGCGTGATGCGCGGGCTGGTGCGCGAACGCAAGTCGCGCGGCATCGGACCGGCAGAACCGTTCCTGCTCGGCGCCTACGGCGACGGCCGGTTGTACGTCGATGATCCGGCCACCGATCGCCAGGTGGTGGTGACCGCCTTCGGCCCGGACAACGTCAAGGCCTTCCTGCGATTGCTGCCCGACGAATGAGCGCCTGGTTTCTGCCGGCACTGTACGTGTTGCTCGTCTGGTGGCTGGGCACCGGCGTCGTGCTGTGGCTGCAGCACCGGCTGCCCCCCGGCAGCCGTCGGGCGGCCGTGACGCTGATCTGCCTGGCCGCGCTGTCGATGCTCGCGCTGGCGATCAGCGGCGCGACCCTGAGCCACGCTGCCAGCCTGGCGGGCTTCACGGCGGCGATCCTCCTGTGGGGTTCGCTGGAGCTGGCGCACAACCTCGGCCTGGTCACCGGCACGCACACCGATCACTGCCCGGCGGGCGCACGCGGCTGGCACCGCTTCCGGCTCGCGCTGGGCACCAGCATCTGGCACGAGCTCAGCGTGCTGGGGACCGGGATCGCCGTGGCGGTGCTGCTGGTCGAGGCGGTCAACCCGACCGGTGCACTGACCTTCACGGTGCTGTGGCTGATGCGCTGGAGCGCCAAGCTGAACCTGTTCCTGGGCGTGCCCAACTTCAACACCGACTGGTTCCCGAGCCGCCTGCGGCATCTGGCAAGCTACATCAGGCGCGCACCGGTGAGCCTGTTCTACCCGCTGGCGCTCACGCTGGCCACGCTGGTGCTGGTGGCCATGCTGCACCGCGGCATCGGGGCGAACGGCGCCGAGCGGCTGGTGTACGGCCTGCCGGCGGTGCTGCTGATGCTCGCCATCCTGGAGCACGTCTTTCTCGCCATTCCGTTGCCGGATCAGGAGCTGTGGAACCGCTGGTTCCGTTCCGACCGACCCGGCCGGCCCGCCGACCTGTCCACCGACCTGTCCACCGACAACCCCTCATGAGCCGTCCGGTCTTTCCCTTCTCGGCCATCGTCGGCCAGCACGCGATGACGCTCGCCCTCGAGCTCTCCGCGGTCGATGCCGGTATCGGCGGCGTGCTGGTGCTCGGGGATCGCGGTACCGGCAAGACCACCGCGATGCGCGCGCTCGCCGCCCTGCTGCCGCCGATCAGCGTCAACCAGGGCTGCCGCTTCCAGTGCGATCCGGCCCGGCCCGAGCAGTGGTGCGACGGCTGCCGTGCCCGCGATCCCGCACCGGACGCGGTCGAACGGGCCACACCGGTGGTGGACCTGCCGCTGGGTGCCAGCGAGGACCGGGTCACCGGCGCGCTGGACATCGAGCGGGCATTGACGCTCGGCGAGAAGGCCTTCGAGCCGGGTCTGCTGGCCGACGCCAACCGCGGCTTCCTGTACGTGGACGAGGTCAACCTGCTGGAGGATCACCTGGTGGACCTGCTGCTGGACGTGGCCGTGTCGGGCATCAACGTCGTCGAACGTGACGGGCTGTCGATCCGCCACGCCGCCCGCTTCCTGCTGATCGGCAGCGGCAACCCCGAGGAGGGCGAACTGCGCCCCCAGCTGCTGGACCGGTTCGGCCTGTCGATCGATGTCGAGACACCGAACGACATCGACGAGCGCATCACCATCGTGCGTCGCCGCGACGCCTTCGAACGCGACCCGACAGGCTTCGTCGCCCGCTGGGCCGACGAGGATGCCGCGGTGCGCGATCGCATCCTCGCCGCGCGCGCGGCCCTGGACGACGTCGAGGTCAGCGATGCGGCGCTGCGCCGCATCACCGAGCTGTGCCTGGCGCTCGGCACCGACGGGCTGCGCGGCGAGCTGACCCTGCTGCGCGCCTCGCGCGCCATGGCGGCCCTCGACCTGGCCGCACAGGTGGACGGATCGCACATCGCCCGCGTCGCGCCGATGGCCCTGCGCCACCGCCTGCGCCGCGATCCGCTGGACGACACCGGTTCGGAGCTGCGGGTGCAGCGCGCGATCGACACGCTCGGCATGGCGGCGTGACGAACGGTTCCGCCAGCAGGGGTCGCACCACCGGCACGGCACCGCACGACGAGCCGGTCTACGACGCCGACACCGCCCGGCACGACTGGCGGGCGGCGGTGACGGCGATCGATCTGGCACTGGCCGCCCCCGTCCCGCTGGGCGGAGTCGTGCTGCGCGGGCGTCACGGGCCGGTCCGTGATGCCCTGCTGGCCCGCGTGGCGCGTGGCCACCGGGTCGAACGCCTGGCGGCGGGCGGTGCCGAGGAGGCGCTCGACGAGGCGCTGGACGTCGCCGCGACCCTGAGCACCGGCCGCGCCGTGCGCCGTCGGGACATGCTGACGCGCCTGGATGCGCACGCCGGCGGTGCGCTGCTGATCATCGGTGCCGAGCGCCTGTCGGTGCGCTCCTCCGACCGGCTGGCCCGCTGGCTGGAGTCGCCCGAGCGTCGCTCGCCGATCGTGGCCCTCGACGAGAGCGACGACGAGGGGGACGACGCACCGGGGTTCATCGAGAGCGCGCTCGGCGAGCGGCTGGCGCTGCACCTGCGGCTGCCCGACCTGTCGCTGTCCGACCTGCGTGCCGAGACCGGCGAGCCGCTCGCCGGCGACCGGCACGACGGCGGTGGCCGGACGGTGCGGCCCGGCATGCGATCCGACACGCGGCCCGACACGCGGAACGGAACGCAGGCAGCCCCGACGAGCGTGAACGACGACCTCGTCGCCGATCTGGTCAGGCTGGCACAGGCGCTCGGCATCGGCTCGGCACGCGCCCCGATCGCCGCCATCGCCGCAACCCGCGCCGCCGCCCGGCTGGACGGGCGCGACGCTGCCACGCTCCAGGACAGCGCGCTGGCCGCCCGGCTGGTGCTCGCACCGCGCGCGGTGCAACCGCTCGATGCCAGCCACGCGTCGGCCGACGAGGAGGAGGGCGCGGCCAACGACAGCGAGAACGAACCCGACACGCCGCCGCAGGACGACACCGTGCCGACCGAGGCACCGGATGCGGACCAGGACGACGCACCGGGCGATACCGATCCGAACGATCCGACGCAGGAGACCTCGCCACCGCCGGACGCACCGGTGGCGGCGGACGATGACGGAGCCCCCGCCCCCCCGAGCGGACGGGACGCCGAGGCATTGCCCGAGAGGCTGGTGGCCGCGGTCAGCGCCGCCCTGCCCCCGAACCTGCTCGGCACGCTGGCCTCCGATCTGGGCCGCAGCGGTCGCAGTCCCGGACGCCAGGGCGGCGGAACCACCCGGGCCGCACGCGGGCGACCGGCCGGCGTGGCACGCCCACGCGCCTCCGACCACGGCCGGCGGCTCGACATCGTCGCCACGTTGAAGGCGGCCGTGCCCTGGCAGCGCCTGCGGGCACCGGTGCCCGCGGACGGCACCGTACCGACGCCGGGGACGCGGGCGCGTCTGGCCGTGCGTCCGTCGGACTTCCGCATCCGCCGCCACACCCGGCCGACCCGCACCACGACGCTCTTCATCGTCGACGCCTCCGGCTCGGCGGCCATGCACCGCATCGGCGAGGCCAAGGGTGCGCTCGAAGCGGTGCTGGCCGAGTGCTACGTGCGCCGCGACCGGGTCGCGCTGATCAGCTTCCGTGGCGCGGCCGCGACCCTGGAGCTGCCGCCGACCCGCTCGCTGGCCCGGGCGAGACGCTCGCTGATCGGGCTCGCCGCCGGCGGTGGTACCCCGATCGCGGCCGGGCTGGATCTGGCCGGCGACGTGCTGCGGGACATCGTGCGCGGCGGCGAGCGTGCCGTCGGCATCATCATGAGCGACGGGCGCGCCAACGTCGGTCGCGACGGCCTGGGCGGGCGCGCCACCGCTCAGGCGGAAGCGGAACGGTCCGCCGAGCGGCTGCGCGGCATCGGTGCCCGGCTGCTGTTCGTCGATACCGCGCCGCGACCGCGTCCGATCGCGGCGCAGCTGGCCGAGTGCATGGGCGCGCGCTACCTGCCGCTGCCCCTGCGCGGTGGCGGGCGGGCCCTGCCCGACCTGCTGGCGGAGAGCGCCCGATGAGCGGATCGATCGCTTCGCCGAACCGGCCGGCGCCGGTGCCCGGTCGGTCCGCCGGCGGTGCCGGCTCGGGCGGCGAACGTTCGCGCGTGGCGACGAGCGGGCGCACGACCGTGCGCGCGACGGCTCGAACGGTCCCGTCGGCGGTGCCGGCCCCCGGGCAGGTCACCGGGCAGGTCACCGGGCAGGTCACCGGACAGGCCACCGGACAGGCCCCCGGACGGGCGGCGCGCGTCGAGCGGTGGCAGCAGCGCGTGCGGGCCGGTGATCATGACTGGCACGTGGAGCGCTACCGGCACGTCCCGCCACGTGCCGACGACGCGGTGCAGGACGGGCCGGATGCGGTGTCCGGCAAGCCCCTGTGCGTGCTGCTGCACGGCACCGGAGCCTCGGCTGCGTCGTGGGAGGCGCTGGCGCCGCTGCTGGCGGCACGCTACGACATCGTCGCACCGGACCTGCCGGCACACGCGCGCACGCGCACCTCGCTGTCCGCGGCACTCGACATCGATGCCCAGGCGGTCGCCCTGCAGGCACTGATCGTCGCGATCGAACGCGAACCCGATCTGTTGATCGGCCACTCGGCCGGCGCGGTGCTCGCCGCCGCCTGGACCCTGCACCGCGCACGCGGCGTGACGGGCGGTACCGCCCCGCACACCGGTGGCGCGCGACTGGTGGCGCTCAACGGCGCGCTGCTGCCGCTGGAAGGCCCGGCCGGCTGGGTGTTCCAGCCGCTGGCGCGCCTGTCCAGCGGCCTGGGCTGGCTGCCGCGCCTGTTCGCCCGGCGCGCCGAGCGCGAGCCCGGGCACGTGCGACGCATGCTGCGCGCCACCGGCTCCAGGATCGATGACGCGATGGTCGCCCGCTACCGCCCGTTGCTCGCCGACGATGCCCACGTGGCCGGCGTGCTGCGCATGATGGCCGCCTGGGACCTGCGCGGCTTCGCTCACCGGCTCGCCGGCCTGCCCGTGCCCCTGCACCTGTTCGCCGGGGACGGCGACCGCACCATTCCCCTGCGTCAGGCGCACCGTCTGCGCTCGATGCTGCCCGACGCCACGCTGGACGTGCTGCCGGGCCTGGGCCACCTTGCCCACGAGGAGGCCCCCGAGCGGGTGGCGACCGCCGTGCTGGACCGCCTGGACAAGCCGCCTGGACAAGTCGCATGACCGACCGCATGACCGACCGCATGACCGACCGCATGACCGACTTCACGCCCGATCGCGCAACCGACCCCGAGCCCGACATGACCCCACCGCTGCACGATGCCGACGCGCTGCAGGCCTGCCGGCAGCTGATTCGCCACGGGTCGCACTCGTTCTTCCTGTCCTCGCTGCTGCTGCCGCAGCGGGTCGCGGTGCCGGCCACCGCGCTGTACGCGTTCTGCCGGGTCGCCGACGACCTGATCGACGGCGCCGCCTCGGACGGAACCGGCGGGGGCGAGGCGGCGATGATCGCCCTGCGCGCCCGTCTGGACGCCATCTACGCCGACCGGCCGGGTCCGTACCACGAGGACCGGGCGATGGCCGAGGTGGTGGCGCGGTTCGCCCTGCCGCGTGCGATGCCCGAGGCACTGTTCGAAGGCCTGGCGTGGGACGCCGCCGGACGCCGCTACGCCACGTTGTCCGAGCTGTACGACTACGCGGCCCGGGTGGCCGGTTGCGTGGGCGCGATGATGACGCTGATCATGGGCACCAGCGACGTGCGTGCCGTGGCGCGTGCCTGCGACCTGGGCGTGGCGATGCAGCTCACCAACATCGCTCGCGACGTCGGCGAGGATGCGCGCATGGGCCGGCTGTACCTGCCGCGCGACTGGTTCCGCGAAGCCGGCCTGGATCCCGACGAATGGCTCTCGAACCCGCGCCCCGATGCCCGGGTGGCGGCGATGACGCGCCGGTTGCTCGGTTATGCGGACATGCTGTACGCCCGGTCCGAGGCCGGCGTGCGGCTGCTGCCGCTGTCCTGCCGACCGGGCATCCGCGCCGCGCGGCTGATCTACGCCGACATCGGGCGGGAGGTGCGCCGTGCCGGCTACGACAATGTCAGCACGCGCGCCGTGGTACCGATGCCGCGCAAGGTCTCGCTGCTCGGACGCGCCCTGCTCAGCGTGCCGCTGGGCGAGTCCGATGCCGAGCAGGATGCGCTCGCCTGGCCACCGCTCAGCGAGACCCGCTACCTGCTCGACGACATCGAGTCGGTGCCGCACAAGCCGCGTGTGGAATGGCTGGTCGACCTGTTCTCCACGCTGCACCGCGACCGCCATGCCTGACCACAGGTCATATCATGCGCCCGACCGCACGCCGACCACGCTCCCGATCGTATGTCCGAACACATGCCCGACACCGCCACGCCCCGTACCGGAAACGCTCCGAGCGTGAACACGCGACCGCTGGCCGGGTTCGACGACCCGGTTCCCGACGACGGCTACCGGTGGTGGTACATCGATGCGATCAGCGACGACGGGCGCCACGCGCTGACCGCGATCGTGTTCATCGGCAGCGTGTTCTCGCCCTGGTACCGGCGCGCCAGGTTGCGCGGCCCGACCCCGGCGCTGGAGCACAGCGCCGTCAATCTCGCGCTGTACGGCCCGATCGAGCGCTGGTGCATGACCGAGCGCCCGGCGCGCGACACGACGGCCACGCCCGACCGGCTGACGATCGGCTCGTCGAGCCTGTCGCGCGATGGCGAACGCCTGCAGCTGGACCTGAATGAACGCGGCATGCCGGTGCCGCACCGACTGGCCGGACGGCTGTCGGTATCGGTACCGGACAGCATGCGGGCCGAACCGGTCTGGCTGGACAGCGCCCATCGCCACCGCTGGCAGCCGCTGGCACCGCAGACGCGCATCGAGGTCGACCTGGTCTCGCCCGCGCTGCGCTGGAGCGGCACCGCCTACGTGGACAGCAACCGTGGCAGCGAGCCGCTCGAGGCCGGGTTCAGCACCTGGCACTGGTCGCGCAGCCACGCACGGGACGGCAGCACGCGGGTGCGCTACGACGTGATCGACCGACAGGGCCGCGAGTCCGCCCGCACGCTGGACATCTCGCCGAACGGCGACACGGTGCCCGGTCCGCCCGGTCGGCCGCACGCCCTGGCGCGCACACGCTGGTTCGGCATGTCGCGACCGACGCGGCTGGTGGACGGGGCGACGCCCGAGGGGCTGCAGACCCTGGAGAACGCACCGTTCTACTCGCGCTCGCGCCTGATCGAGTCGGTCGACGGGGAGCGGCGCGACTGCGTGCACGAAAGTCTGGACATGGACCGATTCACCAAGCGTTCGACCCAGCTGCTGTTGCCGTTCCGGACCCCCCGGCTGGCATACACTCGGGGACGATGAACGATGCTCCCCGACCAGGACCGGATCGCCAGCCGATCGACGAGCGGGCGCGAGCCCTGCAGGCCCGCCTGCTGGACGTCGTCTCGCGCACCTTCGCGCTGACCATCCCGCGCCTGCCCGGCCCGCTGGTCGATGTCGTCGGCAACGCCTACCTGCTGTGCCGCATCGTCGACACGATCGAGGACGAGCTGCCGCTCGACGATGATGCCCGGGAGCAGCTGTACGCACGCTTCAATGCCTGCCTGCTCGACAGCGGACTCGACGATGCCGATGCGCTGGAGGCGTTCGCCGCCGACATCACGCGCCTGCTGCCGGACACGGCCCCCGCCGGCGAGCGGGAGCTGGCCGGTTGCATCCCGCAGGTGCTGGCCATGACCGCGCGGTTCGCCAGCGACGAGCGCGCCGTGCTGCGCCGCTGCGTGGCGGTCATGGCCGAGGGCATGGGCAGGTTCGAGACGCTGGGAGCGAGCGGTACCGGCCTGGCCGACGAGGCGATGCTGGAGCGCTACTGCTACCACGTGGCCGGCTGCGTCGGCGAGATGCTCACCGAGCTGTTCTGCCTGCACGACGCGGGCGTCGCGCAGCGTCGCGACGAGCTGATGCCGCTGTCGGTGGCCTTCGGCAGCGGGTTGCAGTTGACCAACATCCTCAAGGACATGTGGATCGACCACCGTCGCGGCGTGTGCTGGCTGCCGGCGGACGCGTTCGACCTGGACGCCTACCCGCACCCCGGTGCCACCGGCGAGCGGATCACCTTGCCGGAACTGATGCAGCGAGCGCTGGACGACGATCCGCACGCGATCCGGCTGATGGATGCGGGCACGCGCCGTCTGATCGGCCGCTGCCGGGCGCATCTGGACGATGCCATGCGCTACGTGGTGCGCATCCCGAGTTCGCGGCGCGGCCTGCGCGTGTTCTGCCTGTGGTCGATCGGCCTGTCGGTGCTGACGCTGCGAAAGATCCGTCGCGATCCGGTGGCCGCCCGCCGCGACGGCACCCGGATCACCCGTTCCAGCGTCAAGGCGACGCTGGCGTTCAGCGACGCCAGCGCCGGCTACCGGCACGTCATGCAGACGCTGTACGCGGGTGCCTGCATGGGGTTGCCGCGGGCGGCGGACGGGGTGCGGGTCAGGCTGCAGTGAACGGCCGGTCGGGCGCCGTGCCGACCGGACGCATCCCGACCCGAGGAAGCGCCCGGTCCTCGTCGGGCTTCCCCGGCCCTCCTTCAGCCCTTGCCGGCCGAGCCCAGCAACGCCATCTTCGCGCCGATCACCCGCGCCATCTCGGCCCGTGCAGGCTTGAGGATCTTGCGCATGTCGATCTCGCCCGGCTGGCTGCGCACGAACTCGCGGATCGCCGTGGACGAGGCGATGCGCAGGTCGGTACCGACGTTCACCTTGGACATGCCCCTGGCGATCGCCTCACGGATGTCGTCGTCATGGATGCCGACCGCCCCCTCCAGCTGCCCGCCCGCGGCGTTGAACCGTTTCACCACGTCCGCCGGAACGCTGCTCGCGCCGTGCATGACCAGCGGTGCGTCGACACGCGCCCGGATCTCGCCGATGCGCTCGATCGCGATGTGCGGCCGCCCGATGCCCTTGTTCGGCCCGTGCGCCGTACCGACCGCGATCGCCAGCGTGTCGCAGCCGGCACCCTCCACGAACCGCGCCGCCTCGTCGGCGGTGGTCAGCTGGGCGTTGCCATCGCCCGCCTCGCCCGCGGCGTCGATGCCGCCCAGCTTGCCGATCTCGGCCTCCACGCTGACACCGACCGCCCGCGCGGCCTCCACCACGCGCCGGGTCTCGCGGATGTTGGTCGCCTCGTTCTCGTGCGACTTGTCGATCATGACCGACGTGAAGCCGTGGCGGATGCACCACATGCACACCTCGAACGAGTCGCCGTGGTCCAGGTGCACGGCCACCGGCACGCTCGCGTCCCGCGCCTCGGCGAGGGCGATGTCGGCGATGCGGTTCTTGCTGTAGCTCAGCGCACCGGCGGTGATCGCCAGCATGACCGGGCTGCGGGTGGATTCGGCAGCGTCGATGATGGCCAGCGTGGTCTCCAGGTTGTCGGTGTTGAAGGCACCGACGCCGTAGCCGCCCTTCTGGGCGGCTGACAGGATGTCGAGTCCGGTAGAGAGGGTCATGCGGTGTGCTCCGATGGATTAGCGAGATGGAACTGCTCGGGAAGGACTGCCTGCCGCACCGAAGGGCGATGCAGACGAACGCGAAAGCTCGACGAGTACCGAGGCGCCGAGCAACGGGCCCCGATCGTCCAGCTCGGCGAAATCGACACGACCGGCGTGGAAGGCGCTGGACGGTTGGGTCTGCTGCTCGACGATACGGTTCAGCCGATGGCGTGGGTATCCGGGCATGCGCGGAATGCCACCGCCGACCACGATCATGTCCGGTTCAAGCAACATGCCGATGGTGGTGATCAGAAAGCCCTGCCAGGTGACGAACCGTTCGAGAGAACGGTCCAGTTCCGCATCGCCACGGTGTTCGAACAGGGTCTCGATCGGTACGCCGTGCCGCCGCGACAGTGCGTGCAGCGTGTGACCTGACGCATGTGCCTCGACGCAGTCCAGCTTGCCGCACTTGCACTTCAGGCCTTCGGCGGCCACCGGAATATGTCCAGCCTGCTGACAGGTCGAGCGCGGCACGAACGGATCGCCCCGCTGCAGCCAGGCACTGCCTATTCCGGTTCCGAAGTACAGTCCGAACGCCGATTCACACCCCCGTGCCACACCGGCGCGCCATTCGCCGAGCAGTTGCAGCATGATGTCCTGCTCGAAAAGCACCGGCACCTCCAGTTCGGCGCGTAACCCCTGGATCAGGGACGAGCCCTCGAAGGCACGGATGTTGTTGCAGTGGCTGACGTGCTCGCGACGCTCGTCGAGCATGCCGGGAATACCGACCACCAGTTCACCCAAGTGCAGATCCTGATGCTGCGCGAAATCGCGAATCTCGGACGCGAGCACTGCGTGGGCCGCGGTGCCGGCCCGGTCGAACTCGCGGCTGTCCAGCGTCCGGAACGCCGCGAGCGGCACACCGGCGCGCAGCGCGCCCAGCCGTGTCTTGGTGCCGCCTGCATCGACGACGATGATGTCCGCTTCCGTCTGCACGCTCGAGATCACGACGCCGCGCTGCCCGGCAGTCGTGCCCGTGCGTATTCGATGGACAGTGCAAGGCAGCGCCGGAGATCCATACGGTCGGTATCGAGCACGAGCTTCGGCTCCTCGATGGGGTCGGCGCTCGCGCGGCGCCTCAGGTACAGCGCGAAATCCCGGTCCGCCGCAGGGTGGGAACCGTCGTCGCTGCTCAGGCGCTGCCGCGCGGTGTCCGGCGTGCACCTGCATTCGATGATCACCAGCGACGTCTGCATGGCGGACGCCGCGCGCTTGAGCGTCACCACCTGATGCCGCTCCGAGAAAGTCCGACCGTCGATGATGACCGTTGGACGATCCAGCGTGCGGTGCAAGTAGGCGGCGGTGCGGTAGGCGATGTCGATGACCAGGTCATTCTGTTCAGCGCTGTAGTCCACCCGGTCGGCGAACAGCGCCGCACGCAGCACGTCCTTGTCCAGCACCAACGCATCGAGCGCCGGACCCAAGGCCTTGGCCAGCGTGCTCTTGCCGGTGGCCGGCAGCCCGGCGAGTGCCACCAGCACTCAGTGCGCCCCGCTGCTAGGCTTGCGCCCCCACCCGAGCCTCACGACGGAGCCTCGCCGAGCGTGAGTCGCACAATACGCACGATGGAAGAGTTCGCAGCGTTCGCCGGCCTGTCGCGGCAGACGGTGTCGAAGTACTTCAACGATCCCGGCTCGGTCAGGCGCACCACGCGTTCGCGGATCGAGACAGCGGTGCAGGTATCGGGCTTCCAGCCGAATCTGCACGCGATGAACCTGAATCGCCGTCAGTCCCAGTTGCTCGGTGTCGTCGTGCCTCATACGCTCGACCCGTTCTACATGTCGATCACTCGCCGTATCGAGCAAGTCGCGACCGAGCACGGCTACATCGCGTTCACGCTCAGCTCGGACGGCCGCCCGGATCTCGAACTCCGCGCCATCCGCACGTTCGCGTCGATGAACGTGGCCGGCACCATCATCGCACCGCTGGGTGCCAGACGTCGCCGCTCGCCACTGCGCAAGGCCAAGCTCGACATGCCGATCGTGGCGATGGATTCGCCACTGGACGACGCCACAGCCTTCGTCGGCACCGATAACCGCTCCAGCGTGGCACTGATGATCGACTACCTGTGCCGCTCCGGCGAACCACCAGCCTGGTTCGACATCCCCACCATCAACCAAACGGCGATCGAGCGTCGCATTGCCTACGAACACACCATGCGGAGACTGGGACACGAACCTCGCTGGCTGATGATGGAAGCGTGCGACCACTGGGACTTCGAGCGGTACGCGCACACGGAAGCCCGACGACTGCTGAGCACGGGTGAGCTGACTTCCCGAACCATCCTGTGCGCCAACGATCGACTCGGCTTCGGCGTGCTGTCGGCGGCATGGAGTGCGGGTCTGAGGGTCGGACGCGATGCGCTGTGCGATCTGCGCGTGGCCGGACACGACAACCATCCGCTCAGCGCATACACCTGTCCACCATTGACCACGGTAGCGCAGGACCATGTGCGCATCGCCGAGACAGCGGCCGAGCTGCTGTTCGCTCGGATCGAGGAGCGTCAGCCGCGCTCTTGCGCCTCGAACAAGCGAGTGTTGCTCGACGGCACGCTGATCATGCGCGAATCGGCCTGAGCAGCGTCGGACAGGCACCGGTAGAAGACGCCTGATCACCGGAGAACTGCCGCTAGAAGCGGCTCCAATGCCTGGGCAAGGTCGACGTTGTTCTGGACGGAGAGGTGGATTCCGTCCAGCCCATCGGTGGTGATCACGCTGCCGGCATCGAAGAACGACACCCCGGCGAAATCCGCCAAGGCGTGGTACAGCGCCGGTAGTGCAGCGACCTTGTCGTGCCCGTGCTCGAACACCGCCCGGAACCAGGGATGCGGTATCTCGCTCAGCGGGGGCGGTGCGACCAGCAGCACCTTCGGTACCGGGTAGGCGGTGCCCACGCCACCGGCCGAACGCGCGACCAGACCGAGCAACGTGGACATGCCGGTCGCGATCTGCAGCGGCGAACGTGCGAAGCCAGCCTTGGCGTCGTTGGTGCCGAGCATCAGCACCAGCACGTCCAGCGGCAACTGCGAGGCAAGTGCCGTCGGCAGATGGCGTGCGCCGTTCAGACGCTCGTCCGACGGGTCGTCCAGATCGGTAGTACGTCCGCTCAGCCCCTCTTCGACGATGTCCACGCCCAGCCGGTCTCCCAGCAGCCGGCTCCAGCGCTGATGCCTTCCGTAACGCAACGCGGGAGCACCGCCCTCGACCGGACACCAACCCCAGGTCAGCGAATCGCCGAAACACATCACCCGCTTGCTCACGTTCACCTCCGGGCTGCGCACTTTGGATGGAGCCGATTCATCGTTCCCGGTCAGTGACCCAGGCGCGACAGGGTGGCACGGTTGGCGCGCACAGCGCCGGCCGGGTCGGCCGCGGCCTGTGCGGACTCCTCCTCGACGACGATCCAGCCGTTGAAGCGCGGCGCCTGCCTGGCGATGTCGATCACCGCCGCCATGTCACAGCAGCCGGCACCCAACATCGTCCACCGGCCACATTCATCAACGTCCTTGAGATGCACGTACCGGATCCTCGACCGGTAGGTTCGCAAGGTGTCCGGCAGATCCAGACCGCCACGCAGGATGTGACCGGTGTCGGGCACCCACCCGACGGTATCCGCATCGAGCAGGCCGAACATCCGGTCGTAGTCGGCGCGATCGGACAGCAGCGTGCCGTGATGCGAACTCGGATGGACCGCGACCGGAACGCCAGCTGCGACGCCGAGGGCGGCGGCCCGGTTGTAGAGCTCCGCGGCGATCTCGAACTTCTCCTCCAGCGGTCCCTCGGAGACGATCGTGGCCGAACCGAGCGCGACCGGGACGCCCGGGAACCGTGCCGTGAACTCCAGCCAGCGTGCGGTGGTGTCCAGATCCCGGTCGATCGCCTCGCGTCGAGTGAACCCACTGTCCGATCCGAACGCGAAGGCCGCCAGTTCCAGACCGTGCGCGTCGAGCTCCGCGGCGAAGTCATCGGGCCGATCGGCGTAGTCCCCGATCATCGTGTCGGTGATCTCGATACCCCGATAACCCCCGTCCGCGATTGCCCGCAGCAACGCATCCGGTCCCTGCGACCAGCGCTCTCCCAGCATTTCCCACGTGAAGGTCTGGCACCCGATCTTCAGCACTCCAGCACCCATGAGCCGTGTCGACATCGAGGAATTCGCCGGTGGAGAAAACCGTGTGCATGGCCGCGCACCGTGCAGCGACCACGTTCGAGGGGAGCCCGGTCTGACACACTGCATGGCCACCGCCAACCAGCGAGCCCGCAGGAGAAAGCTTCATGATCCACGGTACCGACCCCCTTCGCATCGGCATCGTCGGTTGCGGCAACATTGCCGAGACCTATCTGAGAAATGCCAGCATGTTCAACGGCGTCAGCATGGTCTGCTGTGCCGACATCGACAGGCGGCAGGCCGAGCGACGGGCAGCCGAATACGACATCGAGCCGCTCACCGTCGACGCCCTGATCGAGCGTCACGATGTCGATCTGGTACTCAACCTCACCGTACCGCTCGCTCATTTCCGGATCTCGCAGGCGGCGCTGCGTGCCGGCAAGCACGTCTACACCGAGAAGCCGTTGGGGGTGTCCCTGGACGAAGGCCGTCGGCTGCTCGAGGAGGCCGACCGGACGAACCGGTTGATCGGATCGGCACCGGACACGTTCCTCGGCGCAGCCGGACGGCAGGCGCGCCGGCTGCTCGATGACGGCCGGATCGGACGACCGGTGACCGGCACGGCCTTCATGTTCGGACGCGGCATGGAACACTGGCACCCGGATCCGGCGTTCTACTATCAGCCCGGTGCGGGCCCCCTGTTCGACATGGGCCCCTACTACCTGACCATGCTGGTCAGCTTGCTCGGCGCGGTGTCGGGCGTGCGGGCGCTGGCGACAAGCGGACAAGAACAACGCCGAATCACCGCGGACGGGCCGCTGAGCGGCACCATGTTCGACGTCGGCACGCCGACCACGGTACTGTCGTTGCTCGAATTCGCCTCCGGCGCGGTCTTCACGTTCGGTACGTCCTGGGATGTCTTCCGCCATTCCAACCATCCGATCGAGATCCACGGCACCGAGGGATCGTTGCGCCTGCCCGATCCGGACACCTTCGGCGGGACGGTGTCGTTGTCGGAACGTGGCGAGCCCTGGATCGATCACGATTCCGCCGACAGGGACTTCGGCCGGATCAACTGGCCATTCGATGCGCCGGACCGTGCCA
>Ga0115031_1001519_pt1 | contig 17292 bp, 6 predicted proteins | sample Maine_Asex4_meta_FD_87301 | JGI IMG/M metagenome (GOLD analysis project Ga0115031, IMG submission 87301) | Marine algal microbial communities from Maine, USA - Maine_Asex4_metaG | ecosystem: Host-associated > Algae > Red algae > Unclassified | place: Maine, USA | collected 2015-01-05
AGAATAGAAGTCGTTATTGGTTGTATCGCTTATGGGGTTGTCCTCATTAATTATGTAAACGATGGTATAATCAACCGCTCCATCAACGGTGTTCCAACCGACATTGACCTCCGAAGTGGTGCTGTTTTCACAATTTAACAAAGGTGTTGTCAAGGCAGTTTCATAAATAATTTCAAAAGCATCACCACCTATACAATCAAACTCTGTAACAAATTCATAATAAAATTCTTGACCATCGGGAATGTCGGTTTGAAACAAACTGTCATTTGAAATGGGTATGCCATTGCTGCTGTTGCCTATATACCAATTGCCACCCGTAAAAGTACCGACATCGATAAGCGATAAGTCTAAATCGTTGTCGGTGCTGCATAAAAATAGGTCTTCAATTTGAATAAAAGGAAGCGGATTTACGGTAAGAACCACTGTTAAAAAAGTATCACAACTTTCGGTGCTTGTTGTCGGAATGGTATCTTGATAAAAACCCGTTTCAGAGACCAGATCACCATTGGGCAGTTCATAGTTTTCACCAAAACAAATATCGATTTCTAAAGTATCTAAAGGAGAATCTAATAAGCCATACAAAGTAACAACCAAACTGTCACAACCTCCAATATTGGTTAAAAACACCGTATCTGGATCGATGGGTTCACAAGTTGTTTCTGTAAGATATTTAATATCGTCTTCTACAAAAATGTAATTTACAATCACAAAAGAATCGCAGGCACTTCCCATTAATTGAAGGGTATCATTTGTGAAATTTTCATCACAAACAAGCGAATCAACGACAGTGGTGTCAGCGGAAGCGATGGTGTAATTGGTAATCTCAAAAGTGCTGCAACCAGTTGTATTTATTAATTCAACGGTGTCAGATAAAACTTGGTTTGGATCACAGCTGATTTCAGCATAATAGACCGTATCAGGATCTTCAAAATTTAAGTTGACATGAATGATGGAATCACAGCCATTGGCAGCTCCTTGATATAGAATAGAGGTTCCCGAAGGAAAACTTTCATCGTAAAAATCGGAAAGTCCAACCACAATGGAGTAGCCATCGTTTTTACAATGAGTGGTATTGATAAAAGTAGCAGCAGTATCTCTAACCACAATCACGTTTAAAAAGAAATCTCCCTCACACATAAATTCATTGACATAGCTGTACATAAATTGGTCGTCTACTACAACACCATATTGGATGCCCATTACCACTTCTCCGTCCTTTGTCCAAGTACCATCACTTGGATATCCAGCACTGTATTCGTCTAAGTCTAGTCCTTCATTGGCACATATATCGACTTCATCGAACTCTAAATCTGGGTAGGGGATACAAGAGCCATCGTCAATAGTGGCATCGGGATCATAGTTACAAGCAGTAGGTAAGGTACAGCCATAACAAGAATAATCACAAGATTCTGCATCCTCAATGGTGGCTTCTTCATTATAGTTACAGGCTTCTGGATCAAGGCAACCCGTACAAATAAGGTATTCACAAGATTCATCGTCAATGGTTGCATCAGGGTTAAAATTACAAGCCGTATCATCGGTACAACCCGCACAAGAAGTGTATTCACAAGATTCATCGTCAATGGTTGCATCAGGGTTAAAATTACAAGCTGTATCATCGGTACAACCCGCACAAGAAGTATATTCACAAGATTCATCGTCACAATCGGCATCGGGATTGTAGTTACAGGCATCAATGTCGGTACAACCCAAAGTGGTACAGTTAGAACAGGAGGGCGGCGAACTAAAAAAGGTTGAATAGAAACAGGTAGAAGGACCATCATCGTTTAAAACTAATTGATAACCCACCGCTATAATGGGGATGGAATCAATGAATATGGGTGAAGTACTATAAAATTGAGTTTCATTGTACACTACTTCCAACGAAAGTTGTTCAACCGACAATATATAAGTTTCAGCTACATCTGTAGAATAGGTCTCAGTATCTTCTATGGTTAAACTAAAAAAGTCATCGCTCGCATTGGCCGGTGTTCCATTATCGTTACATGGACCAATGGTATAAACGACGGAATCGATGCTACAACACGATTGTGTATTTATATAAAATGTATCGCTTGCAAAACACAAATTTTCATCAAAAGCTTCTAAATAAAAGAAATCACCAGAGACCAAATTGGTTTGTTCTCCCGATACTGAATTGCCCAAAGCATCATACCATTGATTGTCATAAAAACCAGTAGTAGAATCTACAGGATAGGTGTCTAAATCAATCGAACCGCTATTACAAATAGTGGCATCGTTTATTTGAAAATCGGTTTCAGGATAAAAATTAACAATGAGTGAAGCGTTGTTGGTACATCCATTTATATCGGTAATTTCAATAAAAACCTCGTCACCATCGGCAAAACCTGTAATACTCGGACTTTGGCTGGTGAAATCATCGAAAAAACCTGTTCCAGAGGTTTCCCAAATCCAAGAAACTGCCGCTTCGCCCACTTCTGTTAAATTGACCGTTCCTTCTCCACAAATGGGACTGTCGGATAAAAGCGCCAAAGGGGGAACCTCTAAAAATTCGATTAAGGTAATGTCGGCACTAGAAGGAACGGTGGTCAACAAAGTGGAGGCAGAGTCCAAACAAGAAGCTGGATCATTGTAATAGTAGGTCACAAAAACCTCATTGTCATCCGCCAATAAAGATAGATCAAAATCAGCTGTTCCATCGCCATTATTACTGACCCCTTCGCCCGCCCAACTTCCTTCAGGACCGCTTGGAGAGCCGACCAAGGTTAAAAAAGGTTCATTTGCACATATGGGATCATAGTTACCCGTAGAAACAGCTGTAGGATAAAAACAACTATCATCGGCACAATCTACAGCGGGATCATAGTTGCAAGCTTCGGGATCGTCACAACCAACAACAGTACAGTTTGAACAAGAAGTGGGCGATTCTAGAAATTGAGAATACCCATTGCAAGAAAGATCTTCTACATCATTAAAATACATATTATACCCCAAAGCGATGATGGGAATGGAATCAATGATGACGGGAGTCGTACTATACTCATGTTCTCCTTCATAAATTGGGAAAAAGGTAAGCTCTTGAATTTGTAGCCAATAATATTCTTCAGCTATACCAGTTGAATAGGTCTCACTGTCTTCTATAATCAAACTAAAAAAGTCATCGCTTGCATTGGTGGGTGTTCCATTATCATTACATGGACCAATGGAATAGACAATGGAATCTATGCTACAAACATTTGTCTGACTTACATCTATACAAAATTCACCTGCTAATCCCAAATAGCCGTCAACCAATAGGAAGTACTCGGTATTAGCCATTGCGTCAAAGGTAATGGTAGAGAAAAAATTGGACTCATCAACATCGATGTCGTCATTACAATTTATCAAAGGACCATCAGCTGTACCTTCGAATAAAGCAAATTGTGTATCTTGAAAAGAACCACTGGCTCCACAAAAACCCGATTCAATGGTCACTTCTTGACCCGTACCTGAATAAGTAAACCAAACGGTATTATGAATACTGGGTTCTACCCAACCATTTTCTCCAGTTTGATCATCGCTACATTCCCCACCAATTAAATCATCTGGATTAGGGGTCGCACATTCATTGGTAAATGGACCGTTTGCGCCCAATGATAGTGGGAATGCTCCTGTAGGTTCATCGTTGGCAATACCATTCACACATTCAACATCAAGACAAAATTCACCTACTGATTCATCATAGCCGTCTACCAATAAATAGTAAACAATGTTTTCTGCTGCTAAAAACGTAATTGCGGAGTAATAGTTAAAAGGAGATTGTGCCGTATTGATGTCATCATTACAAGCTATCAAGGGTCCATCGGCAGTGCCTTCATATAAAGCAAATTGAGTGTCCTGATTAGAACCATCATCGCCACAACCAGAACCTGATTGAATGGTAACCTCATGACCATTACCCACATAAGTAAACCAAACAGTGTTGTCAATATCCGGTTCCGCCCAACCATTTTCACCAGATTGATCATCGCTACATTCCCCACCATTCAAATCATTTGGATTGGATGTTGCACACTCATTGGTAAATGGACCATTTGGTCCCAATGACAATGAGATTGCTGCTCCTGATTCATCGTTGTCAACCACACAATCGGAACAAGATGCTGGAGGTTCTAAATAAAAGGTATAACCATTACAATTGGGATCATCTATGTCTTGAATATATACTTGATATCCAACCCCTATAATTGGAATGCTGTCAATTAGTGCTGGTGCTGTATAGGAAAATTGATTGTTATAAACTGGCTGCCCAGAGGTGTCGTCAATATTAAGAGAATACCCAGTTCCAGAAGAAACATTCGTAGTATAAGTCAGCGCATCGTCAATGGTCAAACTGAAAAAGTCATCGCTACTATTGGGTATTGTTCCATTGTTGTTACAATCTCCAATGGTGTAAACAACAGAGTCTATACTACAACAACTGAAGATGGTGACATAAAAAGTATCGCTGGCAAAACAATTGTTTTCATCAAAAGCTTCTAAAAAAAAGAAATCATTTGCAGTCAAATTGCTTTGGACGCCAGATGTTGTATCTCCTTCGCTCGTATACCATTGGTTGAAATAAAAAGCAGCCATAGAATCTACAGGATAGGTATCTAAATTAAGAGATGATCCAGAACAAAGAGAGACATCATTGATTTCAAAATCATTACAACTTGGAGCCGCACATACACAGTTTGCATTTATCACATCATTTGTTCCATTGTTGTCGTTTCCATCGTTACATGGTGCTCCAACTTGAGCTGCGATACTTCCCCCAGTTTCACAAAATTCATAAATATTGCCTTCCCAGGGAAGCAAGGGATTCGAACCTGTTTTTATAACGTCGTTTACAGTATTGTTAAGCGAATCGCAAATGTTTATAAAAGAAGGATCAAAACAACCACTTAAATTATTGTTGTCTAGCCATACTTGCGACAGCATTGGGCGATCCATCCACAGTCCCGACGGGATAGAGCCCTCAATATTATTGTTGTCTAAAAATAAAATTCTTAAAAGGGGAAGTGCAGTAGGCGAGTCTAAAAAGTCTAGTGATCCTTCTAAACTATTTAATCCAAAATCCAAATAATCTAGCGAATCAATATTTGCCAAATTAGTTGGAATAGTACCTGTCAATTGATTCGAATGCAAATCGAGGAATTCCAATTCTGTCAAACCATCAATAGAAGTGGGGATTTGTCCTACTAAAAGATTCTCAATTAAATTTATGGTACGGACCCGATTATTATCGTTACATAAGATTCCATGCCAAGTTCCATCACAAGGATCACAATTGGTTCCAGCAATCCCATCTATCCACCCAGTATTGGTGGTCCAATTGGGACCATTGGTGGCATTGTATAAATCTAGTAAAGCTTGAAGGTCTGGATGACTAGCAGCTGATGCTGCTGAAACGTAATCACTGTCTATACAATGAGAACCAACTGCACTATGCGAAAGAAAAAATAGAATAAAATAAAAAAGACAATGTGTGAAGTAGCTCATAATATAATGTTTTTATACCATTCAACTCCATAGTGGAACCGAATGAAAAAGAACATCATAGAATAGGGCTATGCTGTTGAAATTTTCAATGATTAATTAAATAGAAAATAGAAGTTAAGTGAACTTCGGTACGAAATTAACCGAAAAACTTGAATTAGCACAAATTATTGTTAAGAAAAATATTACATTTGTATTAAGTTCTCTAAGCATTTTATGTTAAAGAACTTGCAAAGTGGCCCTATCACACTTCATTAACAGGATTTTTAATTTACCTATTTTAATAGGATTTGAAAAACAATTGTTTTATGAAGAAGATACATCTTTGTGTCCTATCTGTTTTATTTATCCTTATTTCGGCTTGTCAAAAAGATTGCTTTTTAGAGAGTGCTGATTACCTATTTGGTCGCTGCTCCAATCAGTCTTCTGATTCTGAGAGGGTAAAACCCATTATTTCTTCTATAACCAATTGTGCTGCCAATAATACTGGTCCAGCCTATTTTGTATCGGGCTGCTTTACCAATATAGATTGTTCCGACTCCGTTAATTACTCTTTTGATCATTTGGGTTTTGTATATGCCAAAGACAACCCTTTTCCTACATTCGATGATGATTTTGTGGGCGTTTCCATTACCGATTTATCAGGTGATTTGGGCTCTAAACAGTGCACCGATTTATTGACGTCTTTAAGTAATTTGAATAAAATTGCATCTCCATATTTTGGTTTAGATATAGATGGAAATCTAAAAGAAATTTCTATAAATCAAGCTCCTTTACCCAGTTTAATAGAAGGACAATACTTTATTGTTCCCTATGTAAACGTAATTGTCGATCATCAATGTGAATTTAAAGACGATGGGCTTGGAGAATTTAATATAACCACGGTTCCTAAGTTTTATTACAACAATAGAGACACCTTTACGGTCAGTAGGCTAAATACCCTAGGAGACTATTTGTCTTTATCGGGTGTGGGTTATGCCGAAATAGCAGAGCCACCTGCATTTTTACAACAAGACGCCAAAAACTTCACCATTTCTTTCTGGATGCGAACCACCAACGACTTGGGTTTCTTCTTTGAACACGATGATTTTGAGGTTTTTGTCAGCGACAACCATGTTGGGGTAAAAGTCAACGAAGACGTGTTTTTTAGTTCCAATAGTGGAGGCGGTGAGCTGGTTTTTGCAGACAACAAATGGCACCAGTTTGTAATTGGAAAATCAGTGACCGAGGACGGTCTGGCTGCTTCTATAAAGGTTTTAATGGATGGGAAATTTATTGTCAACCAAACAGGCATCGGTTTCAATTCTTTAAACAATTCTCCCATATCTATTGGTGCTTCTCTAGAAGAAAATGAGGACGGTGTGGTGGTCGGTTTGGCTCCTAAAATAGATATTGATGAAATTGCGATTTGGAACAAAGACATCAGCGCTCAGTTTTTTAATTCTATAAACGGTTCTTTTTGCCCAATAGAAAACAACCCCATATTCAACGACGGTCTGATTGCTTATTGGCCTTTGAATGGAAATGGTATGCCCAAGGTTGGTGAAGGAAATATGTTGTTTGACTTCGCAGAACAGTACAGCTTTAAGCCACATTAATTATAGGTGATGGGTAATAATTGGTGGGTGATATATTCACAATCATTCATCACTATAATCGCCCATCATTAATCATCTATGATACAAAAATTATGAAACGATATATAGTCATTTTATTGGTAAGTTCATTTGGGAGTTATTCCATTATGTATGCTCAAGAAAACTTGGTGAAAAATGAGGGCTTTGAAACGCATGCGTCTTGTCCAGAGGGGGACAGTGCCCTAGATTTATTAGACGATTGGTTTTCGCCAAATGAATTTTTACCAGATTACTATAACACTTGTTCGAGCAGTCCTTTTTATGCCGTTCCCATCAATGAATACGGCAATCAAGAAGCAGCTAATGGCGATGCCTATATAGGATTACATACTTTCTTTGCCAATTCGAGCCTTGCCAATAAACGGGAGTATCTTTCTGCTCAACTAAGTACACCGATGATTGCAGGAAGTCTTTATTGTGTTGGCTTTAAAGTCAATCTCGCCGACGAAAGCCAGTTTGCGATAGATGAATTGGGTATGCTGCTGTCGAGCACCAATCCTTCTAGCTTGAATTTGTTTCAAGAAATTCCACAGATTGTTGCGTCCAATGTACAGGATTTACAAAACACCGATGATTGGATAACGATTTCTTTTGACTATATAGCGGAAGGCGGAGAGTCTTTTCTCACTATTGGTAACTTTAACGATGACGCCACCACCGATGCTGATTTTATTAAGCCAAGTGGATTTGCAGGCTCTGCTTATTATTATATAGACGATGTGTTGATTTATGAAAGTATCGCCCAAGGAACGCCTATTCATATGGGAGAAAACGATACCATTTGTGAAACTTTTCTAGAACTTACTCCAGGTGAAGGCTTTGCTCGTTATGAATGGCAAGATGGCTCTACCAAAAGCTCTTTTATTGCGCAAAGAACAGGTACTTATTCCGTTATTGTCGAAGATGCTTGTGGCAATGTTTCCCAAACCGATCGTTTTTTAGCCTTTAAAAATTGTAGTGAAATCTGTCTGCGTTTCCCCAATTCTTTTTCGCCCAATGGCGATGGACACAATGAAACTTTCAAAGGTCTGGGCTGCTTTGTCGAAAATTATACACTGATCATTTACAATAGATGGGGCGAACAAATCTATCTTACCCAAAACCAACAAGATTCTTGGGATGGTCGTTTTAATGGTAAAAATCAACCAACAGGTTCTTATTTGTGGTCAGTCTCTTTTACCGACTTGAATGGAAAATTACAAAAGTTTGGTGGGTTTATTAATTTGTTGCGGTAAGTAAGTACAGCGTACTAAGGCAAAATTCAAAATTAAATGAGGTATTCACTTGACAAATACGATGTTAGAAAAGTCATAGATGCTGTGCTCAATGATAAAAAGTACGACGCCAAGCAATTTATGTATTACCATCTACATCGAAATTATTTTAATGTTAAAAACGAGGTTAAAAGTTTAACATTGGTAAAAGACAATGTGTACAAAGACAATCTTGGAAATACTTGGGAAGAATTAGGTACGTTGAAAAATTGGTTTCATATGCCCAAGAAAAACTGGTTTCGCAGTATACTTTTTGGCAGTACCCCTTATAGTCGAAAATTTCTTAGACCAGACAAAAGTCCTCTCGGTGGGGAGTTTGAAATGATTATAAGGCACGATGGAAAAAGAATAGATGCATTGGCGCACGAGGTTTATCAGGAAACGTATAATTTTGCTAGTGCCTCTCAGTTTTGGAACCACAAGAAATTAGATGTTGAGACTCATTCCGAAAACCCTCATTATACTTTTAAGAAAGACATGGGAAGGGTCAAAATTATAGAGTAAAATAGCTGTGTTTTACCAATGAGATGCTGTGTTACGTCTTTTTGAACCATTAAGGTAGTTAAGAAGTTAAGGTTTCATTAAGTTTTGTTTTTTTTCTAAAACGAGAATTATTGATTAGAACTCCGACGTAAAGTAAAAGTCAATCTCTGGGTTTTGGTCTCGAATCATTTGGAGTGAGAACTTCGATTCTGCCAAAAACACATCACGTCCTTCTTTGTCCTTAGCCATCAGGCGAATTTGTCTTTTTACAAACTCATTCAGCTTCGCTTTGTCCTCACTATCTATCCAACAAGCCTTGTGCATATTTAGGGGCTCATAAGAGCAGGAAGCTCCATACTCATTCTTTAATCGGTATTGAATAACCTCATATTGAAGTGCCCCAACCGTTCCAACAATCTTGCGGTTACTTGCGGTACGAGTAAACAACTGAGCAACGCCCTCATCGGTCAATTGTGCCAAACCTTTATTGAGCTGCTTGGTTTTCATTGGGTCGTCGTTGTTTACGTAGCGAAAAAGTTCGGGGCTAAAGCTCGGAATGCCTATAAACTGTAACTCTTCTCCTTCGGTCAAGGTGTCTCCAATTTTAAAGTTGCCACTGTCGTATAAACCGACAATATCGCCCGGATAAGCCACATCCACCACCGATTTTTTACTTGCCATAAAAGCAGTTGGATTGGAGAAACGCATTTTTTTGTCAAGGCGAATGTTTTGATAATAGGTATTGCGTTCAAACTGCCCAGAGCAGACTCTAAGAAAAGCAATACGATCACGGTGGCGAGGATCGATGTTGGCGTGGATTTTAAAAACAAACCCACTAAAGTTTTCTTCTTCGGGTCTGACAATTCTTTCTTCGGTTTCTCTTTCGGTCGGAGAGGGTGCAATTTCGACAAAACAGTCAAGCATTTCTTTTACCCCAAAATTATTAATGGCACTGCCAAAAAAGACGGGCGATAAATCCCCTTTGAGGTAGGCGTCGATGTCTAATTTGGGATAAACCTCATCAATCAAAGTGGTTTCTTCCCTTAGGCTGTCCGCCAATTTTTTACCCACATTTTCATCCAAAATAGGATCGGTCAAATCGGTGATTTCGATAACATCCTCCGTCGATTGTTTACCGTGTGGCGAAAAGAGAATCAGGTTCTTTTTATATTCGTTGTAAATCCCCTTAAACTCTGGACCCATTCCCACCGGCCAACTCAAAGGACAAGTTGTTAAGCCCAGTTTTTGCTCCAATTCGTCTAATAGGTCAAATCCATCCAATCCATCTCTATCCAACTTATTGATGAATACAATGATGGGCGTTTTACGCATCCGACAAACCTTTACCAGTTTCTCTGTCTGGATCTCGACCCCTTTTGCCACATCAATGACCACAATCACGCTATCGGCAGCTGTTAATGTTCTAAAGGTATCCTCGGCAAAATCCTGGTGACCAGGTGTGTCTAAGATGTTGATTTGCAAACCCCTATAATCAAATCCCATAACGGAAGTGGCTACGGAGATTCCTCTTTGCTTTTCAATTTCCATAAAATCAGAAGTCGCATGTCGCTTGATTTTATTCGACTTTACGGCACCAGCGGTTTGTATCGCTCCACCAAAGAGCAACAGCTTTTCTGTCAATGTCGTTTTACCAGCATCGGGGTGACTGATGATGGCAAAGGTTCTTCTTCTCTTTATTTCTTCTAATCGACTCATAACTGTTTGGACTTCGAGAGTTTGTGATTTCGGGATTTCGAGACTGAAATTGGTAGATAATAATGATGTCTCGAAATCTCGACATCCCAATATCTCGAACTCACATTAAATAAGGCGCAAAAATACAATTGTTATTACAATGCGAGACCATAGATGTTAGATTTTAGATAGAAGACTTTAGAAATGCATACAAAACAAGGAAAACTTGATAAAATTCTGCGTTCTTTGCGTAGTCTTTGCGCACTTTGCGTGAAAATAACAAAATAATAAAGGTGTCTCAGAATCCCGAAATCCCGAAATCTCGAATTCCCATCAATGGTGTGCTGCTGGTATTCATACTGCTTATGCTATTGCTGTGGTGGTGGTCATTGGACTTTCCATTTTTTTGGGACAATGTGTTGTTGAGCTCTTTGTTTGCCGATTGGTTTTATGACAATGGGATGAATGCGTTTATTTTAGGATCAGAAATTGATTGTGGGCATCCGCCTTTTTTTGGTTGGTATTTGGCGGCTTGGTGGAATGCTTTGGGTAAAACTTTGTGGGTGAGCCATTTGGCGATGTTGCCTTTTTTAGTAGGTATTGGTTCTTTTTTGTTTTTTATATTAAAGTACTTTGTGAGAGAAAGTGAAAAATTCATTTCATTACTTTTACTACTTGAACCTACTTTTTTGGCGCAATGTACGATGGTGAGCAACGATGTGGTTCAGTTGTTTGGTTTTTTGATGGCTTGGTGCGCAATATTATACCGCAAATGGATTTGGGTGATTCCGGCTACTTTGGTCATGACTGTGGTGAGTATTCGTGGAGCGGTGATGGTGTTTGCTTTATTTGTGGGTGGATTGATTTTGGATAAAACTAGGGATAAAGAGTGGGCATGGAGGCGCATTGCTTATTTTGTACCAGCTGGCTTGTTGTTTGTGTTGTGGAATGGTTATCACTGGAAGGAAACGGGTGCTTTGTTGGTGGGCAACAATCCTGCTTGGGCAGAGCATTATCAAGCAGTCACCATTGATGTTTTAGTGAAACATTTGATTGTTTTTGTAAAAGTATTTTTGGATTTTGGACGGCTGTTTGTTTGGTTGGGCTTGTTGGTTTTTATGGTAAAAACAAAGGGACGTTTTACACAAAAACAAAAAGAGATTGTTTATCCTGCGGCGGGTATGTTGGTGGTGTTTGCCTTGGTGTTGTTTAGCAATACCAATCCAATAGGACATCGTTATTTATTGCCTTTTTATTTCTTTCCTTTACTGTTGTTGCTGACTTATTTTGAGCATCCTTGGACTCGATTAAAAAAGGGAATTTTTGCCTTGGTGGGCATTGGTTTGTTAACAGGGCATTTATGGGTTTATCCTCCTACAATGGCACAGGGTTGGGACAGTTCTCTAGCTCATGTTCCGTATTTTGAATTAAAAGCGGAAGCGATGGGTTTTATAGAAAAGGAGGGGATTGATCCGACGGAAGTCGCTGCGCCTTTCTTTATGTATCGCCCTGCAGAAATAACGAACCTATCCAATGAGTTTCCGGCGTTGACTCGTTTTGAATCACCTATTTCCAATCAGAAATATATTCTCTTTACCAATGTGAGCAACGATTTTTCAGATGACGACATTGCTTTATTGGAGAAGGAATGGGAGGTTGTTTTTTATAAAAAGAAAATGGGCGTTTTTGTGGTTTTGTATTCTTCTGAGTAATGAATTATTCTCACTACTAAACATTTAGACTTTCAAGTTTAAGCAAATCGCTAAAAAACCTTGGATTTTTAGTGAAATTGAGTCTCACATCTCACATCTCACATCTCACATCTCACATCTCAAATCTCACATCTCAAATCTCAAATCTCACATCTCGCATCTCAAATCTCGCATCAATACTGCACCTCAATAATTCCGATCTTTGCTTTATTGGCAAACCATTTGTCAAAGTCAGTTGCCTGATTGATTCCGTCTAAATTGAAGTCTGCGAAGTGATAGCTGTTCAATAGGGCATTGTTGTCAAACCAAAGATCGTAATCGGTATTGAGAATTAAGCCGTCTTGGTTGGCATCTCCTGAATGCAAAACGCTGTATCCATCGTCCATTAATTTCATTTGTTCAGGACCAAAAGCGGCATCAATATCTTGCGTGAAATCATAATATATTTCCTCGCTTCCGCTCACAGTCGTCGCCGATAAAACAGCCAAATGGTTTCGGTGACGAACGCAGAAATAGTAGTTTTCTTCGGCTGTTAATTCGGTAAACCGAATGCCTGTAGTTCCATCTGCATTGAGAATATTTCCATCGGTCATTAAAATTCCAGCGTGTGTTTCAACGACTGTTGTTCCTTTTGTTCCTGTTAAATTAAGGGTTCCTGTTCGGGCTTCTACCAATACCCAATCGACCATGTTTATGGGAACATTATTTAAGGTTTCATTTTCTTCATAATCGAAAGGAGTAACTTGATAAGGCTGTGTCAATGGAATCAATTCGTTTAAACTTGAAGACATCATTCCATTTTCTTGATAAGGACCTTCTAATAAAATTTTACCAAAGAAAACCATAGGAATGGTTTCGGTAAAACTGTTCTGAACAGTATTGGTGACAATGGGCGGATTGAAGTCAAAGAAGATGCCAGCAGTATTTGATATTGGGGTGAAATTAGTCAGATCAGCATTGCTTTCTATCGCAAATTTTATAAAACCGTGTGAAGCGGGTTCATTGACAAAACTATCGGGTAGATAAATGTTGGTAAAGGTAAATGTGGCGATTCTAGATGTTGTTTCTACGGTAGTGGAAACATGGTGGCTGCTGCTAATAGGGCGGAAAGATTCCAAGTCCAAATGCATATCTAAGGTATCTCGAATGACGATGGTAAAAGCGGTGTCGTTCCCTGTGTTTTGGAATCGAATGGTGTATTCCAAAGTATCATCCAGTAAAGTATAGTTTTCGATACCAACTCCAGTAGGAAAAACCAATTTATCGTTTGGATCATAAGCACAAACCAATTCAGAAGACAAAATGGCTTTGGCATCTCCAAACCCTTCCCAAGTTTGAATGTCTGCTTCAAAATTAATTTCATTATTGATAAAATCCACACTAGGCATTTCATACACCAATTGAATTTGATTGGAATGTGTGGGCGATAAATTTTCATAAAACCAAAAAAGTGTATCGCCAGCAATGGAATCTACTGGAGGGTTCGCAGAAATAAAATTGGTGGTTTCATCGGGGATTAATTGCACATAACCATCATTGACAGTCGTTCCCGAATTGGTATATGTTAGCCAATAATTGGTTTGTTGATTGCAACGGGTGATAGAGGAGGTGAGGTCGATGTTTTGGATATTAAAGACAGCAATGGGTTGTAATGGAAACTGATGTATGGTATCGGTGAAAATATAATCAGTGTAATCTATAATAATTGAATCCGCAATGCCATCGTTTAACTGCCAAAGTGGGTTTTCGTTTAAATGTAAAGTATAACTTCCCAGTTCGTTTAAAAAGAACAATGATTCGTAATCTTGGTCGGTAAAACTAAAAATAGCATTTGGTTCTAGGGTGAAACTTTGACTTAATAATGTTTCATCAGCATCTTTGATATAGTTTTGGTTTTCATCAATAAAAGCCTGCGCCATTATTTTTGATTCTATACAGTTTCCCAAAATACTCCCTAAACCTTGACAACTCGAAGTATTGTTGCTTATCAAATAATTTCCTTGTGCAGCCAGTAGTAAATATGCCAAACCACAACAGGAGTTTAAGTTAGGATTTTCTAAAATTGTAATATCCTCACCAATAGAATTGATGTTCTCTAATCCATCGAGATTGTTTAATGAGTCGTTGTACATAATGAATAAGCGAGCCGTGATTTGATTTAAAGATTCTAGTCCTGTTAAATTTGGAAGAATTTGGTTGTAGGTAACGTATAAATCTTCATTAATTTGATTTAAACTTTGTAGACCAGATACACTAATTAAAAAAGGCTGGTGGCTGATAATTAAATCTCTACCAATGGTTTGCAAACTTTCTAATCCATCTAAACTCTCTAAACCATTACCTTCTATTTCAAATACATTGTTTATCAAAGTCAGGTTGTTTAAGCCATTTAAATTAACCAAACTAAGGTTGTCTCTTATGTAAAGTGATCCATTGATGGTGTCAATGCTCTCAAGTCCTTCAAGATTGATCAAAGAGTTGTTTTGTAAAATTTCACAATGAATTCCAATGTTGTTTAAATTAGACAAAGCTGAGATATTGCTTAAGGATTCATTTTCAATCAAATGAAGGGTGGTGCCAATAGAACCTAGATTGTTAAGTCCATTTAGGTTTTGTAAGTTAAGGTTGTTACTTATAAATAAGTTTTGCTGAATGTTATTTAGGCTTGCCAATCCCACAAAACTATTTAAAGAATGATTGTTGCTAATAATCGTATTTTGTTCGATTAATTCTAGGTTTTCTAGACCAATAAAATTATATAATAAATCATTGTTGTCAATATTAAATTTTCCATAAACCGTTTGTAAGTTGTTGAAATTGGAAAAGTTTTCAAGCTCATTGTTGTTGGTGAAAATAAAATCTCCATTGATAGAAGTAACAGCATTAAATCCTGAAAGAGTGGTCAATGTATCGTTGCTTGTGATATTGAGAAATCCCATAACTTGATTTAGGTTGTTAAGTCCTATAAAATCAAACAGACTTAAATTTTCTTCTATTGTAATATCTCCTGAAATGTGGGCAACCTCATTAAAAGCCTCAACCGTTGTTAAATTAGGATTTTCATAAATCTCAAAGTTAGTACCAATGGAATCTACATTTTCAAAACCCATTAAGGAATTTACTATTGGGTTGGAATTTAAAGAGAAACGATTGCCAATATTAAGCAATTCGTTGAATCCATTAATCGATTGCAAGTCTGTATTTTCTTTTATCTCAAAATCTCCATTAACTGATATGAGGTTGTTAAATCCGTTGATGTTTTCTGACAGACTATTGTTCAATAATTTGAAGTGAAGACCAATTGTAGCTATTCCATTTAATCCTTCTATATTTGCCAATTGCTGATTATTCAAGATTTCGACAGAGCCTCCAATATTGGTGATGTTTTCTAATCCTACTATTTCTAATAGTGAATTGTTTTGTTCAATAACCATGTTTCCATTTACAGAAGTCAGCGTATTTAATCCTGCTAAGTTTAACAAAGAATCGTTGTTGCTTATAATTAAGTCTTCCTCAATTAATGAAACATTCAAACCATTTAGGCTTTGCAAAAGAGGGTTGTTGGAAATGTCTAGGCTTCCGCCTAAATCGGTAATGTTTAAGTCAGATATGTCTACTAAATGGTTGTTGTTTGTAATGAGGAGATCTTGCTCAATAGTCGAAAGATTTATTCCTTCAAGGCTTTGTATGGAGTAGTTTCCAGAAATATTTAAACTTCCACCAACATAGGTAATGTTGCTTAACTCATATAAATTTAATAGGGAGTCATTATTGCTAACAATAAGGTCTTCTTGAATCGATGAAATGTTTAAACCTTCAAAACTTTGTAAATCACCATTGTTGGAAATATTTACATTCCCACCAACATAGCTAATATCGTTTATACCCTCTAAGTTTATTAAGGTATCATTGCTTATAATAAATAAATCTTGCTCGATGGATGAAAGATTTATTCCTTCAAGGTTTTGTAAATAATTGTTGTTGTTAATATTTAAACTCCCACCTAAATCAGTAAGGTTGATTAAGTTATTAATATCTAATAATGAGCTATTACTTAAAATAGTTAGATCTTGACCAATAGCTGAGATGTTTAAACCTTCGAGACTTTGTAAATCATAATTTCCAGAAATCTTTAAGCTTCCGAGAATGGTGGAAATATTGCTTAAGCCATTTAAATTTACCAGCGTATCGTTATTTATAATCGAAAGGTCTTGATGAACGGTAGATATGTTTAAACCTTCTAGACTTTCGAGTAAGTTATTTCCAGTAATAGTTACACTCCCATTTATATTGCCAACATTGCTTAGTCCTAGCAGATTTACCAATGAGTTGTTATTACTAATAGTAAGATCTTGTTCAATAAACAAAATATCTAATCCTTCCAGACTTTGTAGGGCAGTATTCCCCGAAATCATTATGTTTCCACCAATAAAAGAAACATTTTGGAAGTTGGTTAAATCTACAATAAATGGATTGTTTTCGATGATTAAATTTCCTTCTATATTGGCTAAGTTGTCTAATCCAGTTGATAAAACTAGGTCCCCACTTAAATAAAGATTACCTGTTATTGCTGTAATGGCACTCAAGCTATCTAAATTAAAAGTTTCATTTGAAAAAGGGTTTGAAATACCTATATCACCATCTATTATGCTACAACCATAATTAATACCAAAACTATCAATTTCACTTGGCGTATTTAACTCTATCAAACCAGAACACTGTCCATAAGAAAATTTCATTATAAATAAGCAGAAAACAAAGACAAATAAATTTTTCATATTTGTAAGAATTTTAGTCCATTTTTTCATGTCTGTAGAATTTAATGTTGTGTAAAATAGAATTTAGGTGTTGTTTGTTGTTTTGTGGGATGAAATACCTAAGTACACTGTAAAATAAATAACTATCCATTTTGACATACCTCTTTTTTAATCATATTTCGTCAGAATACTCTCAAAGAGCTAGGCTATTCGCTCGTATTCGTTCCTTATA
>Ga0115031_1001521_pt1 | contig 17279 bp, 14 predicted proteins | sample Maine_Asex4_meta_FD_87301 | JGI IMG/M metagenome (GOLD analysis project Ga0115031, IMG submission 87301) | Marine algal microbial communities from Maine, USA - Maine_Asex4_metaG | ecosystem: Host-associated > Algae > Red algae > Unclassified | place: Maine, USA | collected 2015-01-05
CCCTTCTCGGCGAGCAGCATGCGCACCGAGCGCACGTAGGTGCTGCCGTCGAAGCCGTACAGGATCGGTTTGCTCATCGGACATCTCGCTCGGGTGGACGGGGAGTTCGCATCCTCCCACCCGGGCGGTCCGTCGATCAGGGCGCGTGCAAAGCCGCCCGTCAACCGGCGCGCTCTAAGCGCATGGGGGCGTTGCAGCCGTTGGTGCCGCGCGAGGTGACAAACTGTAGATACCGCCCGCTAGGCGCATCGCCTGCAAAGGAGCCCGAGAACGACTGGACGAACTCGCCGTTGCCCGGCATCACGCCACCGACCATCCTGGTATCGCCGCCTCCCAGATCGAGCCTGAAGGCCCCCTTCGTCGATACGGGTGCCGTGCCTTCGAGGTTGTCGAGTCGGAGTCGACCGTCGATTACGGTGAGCGTGATCTCGAACGGTTGCCAACCGCAGTTCATGTACCAGTTGCCCGGCAAGGTCTCGCGCCTGGCCCTCGGTTTGGTCACGCTGCCGGTCCAGACGCCATCATAGGCTCCGGTGGTATCGCGATCGGCCGGGTCGATGTGGCCGGCGGCACAGCCACCGAGTAGCAGGAAACAAAGGGTGGCGCCTGTCGTGATGACTGTCTTCATGAGTGGTCGATCTCGGTTTGCAGGCAAACATTTCTGCCAATGAAAACGAACGGACATGATGACCGGTCATTGCAGCTCGGAGTCATGAGGCGTAGACGATGCCGCAAAGGACAAGGTTAAGCAACGCGTCTGTCCGAAGCGATCGGCTTGAACGTCGCAGTCGACTCGCGGGTGGCAAGCGGTGCCCACGCCATCCAAGGGATCACCTTCGAGCAGCGTCTTTGAAATTCGCTCGCTGATCTGGCAAGCCGCGTCGGTGGAGGTCCTGAATTCGGCCACTCCCTGACGCAGCAGTCGTGAACAACGATCTCAGATGCGAGCTTCAAGGAACTGTTTTTAAGTATAGTGGAGTGACGCGTTCAGGAGCGCTTGCCCGCTACGCGTGTACACGGTGGAAGAGATCTACCCCGATTCTCGGCGCCATTCGTTTGCCTGCGATGTACATTCGGGTTAGCATGCAATGAGACTTGGAACGCGTGTACTTTCCGGATCGTTGCCTGGGGTGTCGAGAGTTTCTTGATTTCCCTTTTTGTCATGCGATGGGCACTTTCTTTCCGACTCTGATTCAACAGCGCATGGTGCAAGCGTGAAATACCGGGGCGGTGCGACCGACCTTCTGCTGGTCGGTGCTTCGGAGATGGGCCTTGGTCCGCAAACCGTGCATTCGAAGGCGGCAGTTATATCCATGCATCGCGATATCGCATCTGCGGAACTTGATGTGCCGGACAGCTGTCGTTTGCATGAGCGCCCAGGGATGCAGGTTTCTGTCGTTGACTACGGCTGGAGCTGGTTCCGTGCCGCCGGTGCGCGAGCTGCAGGGCTCAGGGCCTGTGAAGGAATAAAGGGTACATCCTGTCGCTTCGCAGGGCGTGCCAGCCCAGGCGCGAGGAGCGGCTGTCTCTGCCATGGCGGACGGATTCGCCAACGGGCGCATGGCAATGCAGATCGTCACAGAGCGCGTCGCTGCGCTGGACTCACCTTGATGGCGGTCCAGACGAGCGTCGTGTTGGGCGAGCCGATCGTGCTGGAGGTACGTACCGACCGCGACGCCTATCCATGCCTGGTCTCCGAAGGTCTCGCATCGAGCGAGCGTCGCAAGCTGCTGCCTGCGAAACAGGACTCAGGTTTTCGTATCGAGGGAGGCGTCGCAATCACGCTGCCCAGACCCGTCACCCGTCTCCTGCGCATCGAGTCAGGACGCGAACGAACCACGGCGATCGCTTCCATCAAGCCGTTTGGCGTTGCGTCAGCCATCACCGAGTTGCCTGACCGGCCGTGCACCGTCACGGTCGTCGTTGAACTCGACAGGACTCAGTTCGAACTCGTCGCCAGGGTGGATCGAGATATCGGCAACGTTTCGGTAGTCGGGCCTCACCAAAACGATTGCCGGCGTCCGGACCTGTTCCGCACCGGACTGAGCGATCCGTCGCTCGCGCTGATCCAGTTCCTGCCGAGCCGAACGCTGCCGGCCGAATCCGGTCTTCGATCGCTGTCCCTGCCGGGCAACCCATCTTTGGTGGACTCGGTCATCGTCACCGAGGAACTCGGCTTCCTGAGCCTCGTGCACGCTTCCGGAGGGCCCGTGGACACGACGATGCGCCTGCTCGAACTCTCGCCGGACGACGAACTGGTGGTACTCGCCGACAGCAGTGCCGATGGGACGACACGGGGGCGTGGCAGCATCGACTACGCGGTACAGCGCGGGGTCTACTGCCATCTGCTAGGGCCGAGCGAAGGAGTGTTCACCGGGCAGACGGATCTCGTGGTGGAGCTGGGATGGCGAGCCGAGGAGTGACGCGGGTGCGTCCGCACGCGGGTTGCCATCTCTTGTCCGCCCTTGTCCTCCCGGCGGTGAGCGTGGGCTGTGAGCAATCGTCCGAGGATGGCGGAACCGCCCGGTCCGTGCCGTTCGAGCCCCGGGCGGTCGAGGCGCTGAAAACGCTGGAACTCGGCGATGTGTGGTTCAGCATGTCGATCGGCGATGACATCGCGATCGCGCGTGTGGAAGCCGTCGGCGACAGCACCACCCTGCAGCTCGCCCCCGGTGCATTCGATGGGAGTGCGCGTCGGGTGGTCGTCGAGTTTTTTCTGGATGCAGCCGATGGGACGTTACGGCCACTGGCGCGAGGCTCGCGGATCTTGCCGCCTCCCGGGGCCGATGGACAGGTCTTGTTGTCAGGTCTGTTCTACGACTACACCGACACCGACGGTGATGGCCTGTTCGATGTGCACGAACTGGCCGAGTCGCCTGCCGACATGGATTTTGACGGGCTGGGGCCTGTAGATGACCCGGACTCGGACGGTGATGGGCTCCGCGACGGCGACGATCCGACGCCGTACGGTCAGGAGGAGGTGGCCGTCCCTATCGTGGCAACCCTCCGGATCGAGATCGCCGGCGTGGACGAGCGGGTGGAGGTGGAGCGCATCGTAGGCGGACGCGAGGAGACGCGACGGCTCGCCGCCACGGGTATGTCGCTCCCGCTGCGCACACCGGCTCAGTGGCCGTTCGGCGCGATTCGCACGTCGCTTGAGGGTGGTACGTGGAGCGCGTGGGAGCCGGGTGCCGGTACCGATGCGTTGTGCCCGAACTGGTCCGTCAGCATCGATGCCACCTCGTTCGCCACCAGCCTCTCGAACCAGGCCTTGCTGATCTTTCGACGCGAAGAGACCGGGACCGCCTTCGTCGCGCCGGTGTCGGTCGGCACGGTGGAGGATCTGGACGTGTTCGAGCACGCTGGGCCGCTCGACGGCGACGGGCCGTGGAACGATGGGTTGCGCGTAAGCCTGGTGCGCTCGGGCACGGTGGCCGGGTCGAGCTGTACACCGATCGTGCGTTCGGCGGGCGTGCGTGCCCGATCAACTTGTTCGACACCGTGAGCCCTTTCCGCCCTCCATCGTGTCAGTGCCGGATACCCGTATCCGTTGATACCCGGGTCCCTTTCGTCGCGGTCCTTCTTCCATGACCGACACCCATTTCGCCGTCAGCCGGCAGCACCGTGGCACGACGGCTTCGCGCCCTTCAGACCGACTCACTCCAAACCGGACAGAAAACGTCATGCAGAACCGGCCTACCCTCACCGTGAAGACCAGGCTCACGACCATCTCGGCACTGCTGAGCGCCATCTTGCTGACCCCCCACACCGCCGTGGCGCAGGACGAGACGCCCGCCATCACCGGTTCGAACGTCACCTGCGACGAAAGCTTGTGCCGGCAGGCGACCACACGGGTACCGTTGAAGGTTCTGCCTCGCCCCAACTCGTCGATCTGGGCGGAGCGCTCCACCGATGGCGAAGCGGTCGTGCCCGTCGTCCCGGCGCTCTCCCCGTTGTTCGTGTTCGCTCGCGAGGGTGTGGACGAGACCGACTCCGACGGGAGTGAAGGCTGGTACGAGGTCGGCCCGACGGAGACCCTACGGCTCGGCTGGATGCAGGCCAGCGATGTCATCGAGTGGCACAACACGCTGATACTGTCCTACACCCCGCCCGGTGTGGACGATGAGGCTCGCAACCGTGTCATCGGCTTCCGCGGCTTCGATGACCTGCAAGCCGTGATCAGCTCAGGTGATCGTGAGACCGCCGCCGCCGAGCTGCTGGGCAAGGTCGCCGGTCTCGACGACGAGACGGCTGGGGCGGCCTCCGCGGTGCGCGAGGCCGGCGTGGTGTCGGCAGAACCGGGTGGTGTCTTCACCGATATCAAGGACAACTTCTACATGTGGCCGATCCTGTCCTGGGCGAAGGCCGATGACGGGGAATCGGACGAACGTCTGGTCGAGTTCGTGCAGCTCATGCCCGAGTGCCGTGCCGATGCGGTCCCGACCGGTGATGCGGCCGAGGGCGATGGCGCGACGACCGTGGCCGGTGACGCTGCGGGGGTGGACGACTCCCCGCTGGTGCTGCCCGGGAGCGGGGACAGCTCGGGGTTGAGCAACAGGTCCGTGAAGAACATCGAGGTGATGTTCGTCGTCGACACCACCGGGAGCATGCAGCCCTACATCGATGCGGTTCGCGACGGCATCCGAGACACCGTCGAGGCCATCTCGCAGAAGGCTGGCGAGGACGAGACGGTCCGGTTCGGCTTCGTCGGGTTCATGGACGAGTTCGACGAGCTGGACTACGTGGCCAAGGACTTCTTCGAGGACGGTTTCGTGGACGCCGAAACCTTCGTTGCCGCGATCGACGGCAATGTCAAGGCTGAAACCTGGGGCGATCACCTCGTGCCAGAGCGCCTGTTCGAGGGGGTCGACATGGGCATCGATGCGGACTGGTCGGACGAGGCGCTGAAGTTCATGGTCGTCATCACGGACGCCCCGGGCATTCCGCAATCGTCCGGCGGACAGAGCACCGATGCTGCACCCGACGAAAACTTCGTGCGTCTCGAAAGGAGCGATCCGGAGACCTACGATCGTCTGGTCCAGGTGTCGGTCGGTGACGCAGAACGTCTCGGCAAGCGGGCACGCGACGCGAACGTGCTCATGTCGACGATGCACATCCAGTCCGGTCGCTCGGCCGCCATCGACGCGCTTGCCGGTCAGCAGCTCGAGGCCATGGTGCAGAACGAGGGGACTGATGAGGGTTACATCCCTGTCGCAGGCGGTGCCGGCAGTGGTAACGCGATGGCCCAGGCGATCCGGCAGTTCTCGACGGAGGTGCTCTCGGCACTCGGAGCGAGCAGTGTGGAAGATACCGAAAGGGTCGCGGAAGAGATCGTCGTGAGCGATGGCTCCGCCGACACCGGGCCGGCGGGCGTGAAGGAAACCACCGCGCAACTCGTCAAGGCGGCGATGATGGACTTTCTCGGTGACACCGATACGGTGGAATGCGACTACCGCGGCTGGACATCGGATCGCGATCTCGCCGACGACGCCGTCAAGTCGCTCGACGTCAACACGCTGCTCGTGCGCGACGAACTCGACACCCTGTACACGACCCTGACGCTTGTCCGTGACGCGCTGGCCGTGGGCGAGATGACAGGCGAGGATTTCATCGACTCCCTGAAGACGGTCTCGCTGAGCACCACGCTCGACCCGAGCACGATCGAGACGGCACGCACCGGTGCCCTAGCGCGTACCGGACTCCTGCCGAGGTGGCTCGACTCGCTGCCCTACCAGTCGGATATCGCACAGCTTTCCGGCGACGATATCGCCGAGATGACCAGCAGCGATCGTACCCAGCTAGAAATCAATGTCAGCGACAAGCTCGCCTATTACGAAACCATCGTCTCGAACGACAAGCGGTGGTTTCCGCTGTCGGACAGTGATCTCGACAACCCGCTGAAGTGGGTTACGCCCCTGCCGATCGAGGAGCTGCCTTGAGCTCGTGCCGGAAGGCGCAGGAGGAAAGAGGGTGAACGAGGTCATCCGGTTGCGCGATATGGAGAAGCGGCGCGAGAAGGCGGGTTCGAAATTTCGCCTGTCGGTGCCGGAATTCTCGGTCGGGGCGGGCGATTTCGTCGCCGTGGTTGGCGAGAGCGGTTGCGGCAAGAGCACGCTGATGGACATGCTCGCGCTCGTGCTCCGGCCAAGCTCGGTCGGCGAGTTCACGCTTCGCGACGGTGATGGGACGACGCGGGACGTCGGCGTCCTGTGGGAGGCGGACGCGCAGCGAGAACTCGCCGAACTGCGCAAGGGGCAGCTCGGTTACGTGCTGCAGGCCGGCGGGCTGTTCCCCTACCTCAGCGTCGCCGAGAACGCGATGCTGCCACGTCGGCTGAAGGGCCTCGCGGCGAGTCGAGAGCGGCTTCGCGAGCTCGCCCACGGCATCGGCCTGGTGGTGGGTGATGCCGGACCCGACCGGGCACCCGGGTGGCTCGACGCGCTCGACTTCTCGCTGCTGGACAAGAAACCGCGCCACCTGTCGGGTGGGCAGCGCCAGCGAGCAGCGATCCTGCGCGCACTGCTGTCCGAACCCTCCGTCATCCTTGCCGACGAACCGACTGCGGCGGTGGACCGGTTGAATGCCGAGAGCATCATGAGCGAGTTTCGCCGCGTTGCCGAGAACAGCGGCGTCGCCATCGTCATGGTCACCCACGATCGCTCGCTCGCTCGCGCGCACGTCGAGCGCGCCTACACGTTCGGGCGTCCGCGTCGGGATCCGGATAGCGGCTTCGTCGTCTCGACGCTCGTCGAGACCGATGTCGCGGCGCTCTGAGCGGGCACGGCCCTACGTCACCGGCCCGCTGCCTACCACCACAACCTCGTCACCAACGTCATGTCGCACCCGCTTCTGATCATCATGGACAACGCCGTCCGCGACATGCTGGACGAGTGGGTGCTGACGCTGTGCATCGTGCTCTCGATCGCCGCGATCGCCTGCCCGTTGCTGATCCTGTTCGGGCTCAAGCAGGGGGTGGTGCAGTCGGTGCGCGACGAGTTCATCAAGGACCCGACCTACCGCGAGATCCGTCCGCGCGAATCGGTCGAGTACGCCCCGGACTTCTTCGCGACCCTGGAGGCCGATCCGCGCGTGGAAGTCGTCGTACCCAACATCACCCGGAGCGCTTCGTCATTGCGGTTCGAGACCGCCGACGGAAACCGCTCGGACAACATAGACACCCACCCCACCGCCGCTGGAGATCCCTTGCTGTCGCTCAACGGCGTAAAGGTGCCCGGTGTTGGAGAGGTTGTCGTCAGCGCACCGCTGGCCGAGGCCTTCGATATCGGGGTCGATGACATTCTGACGTTACTCGTGAGCCGTCGCTACGAGGGCAAGAGTCAGCGTGCCGAGGAGCGCTCGCGCGTGGTGGGGGTGCTCGATCCGCGTGCGGATGCGAAGAACGGTCTCTACGTACCGCTGGCTCTGGCCGTGGACATCGAGAGCTTTCGTTTTGGCCGGGACGTCACGCGTGCGGGGTGGCCGGCTGGCACCGTGCCGAAGACGCGCGAGGTGATCGACGAGCTCGTGGTCGGCTGCGAGGCGGAGCTGGCACCGGGGGCGGTCTCGCGGGCGACAATCCGTACCGAGTTCAAGGGGCACCGCGCACTGACGGCTGACGAGTTCGCTTCCCTGTGGCCAGGGGCATCGCGAAGCGATCTTACCTGGCAGGCTTTTCGTGCCACGGGAGGCCCGACCAGCGAGCGCAACGTCAAGGCGCTGCGCTCGGAGCTGCGTGGGCTCGGCTGCAAGCACTACCTCAGGAGGGTCGACTCTCGTGCGGCAACGCTTGCCGAGGGGCGCGCGCTGGAGCTGGTCGGCCTATCCCTCGAAGAGCGCGACCAAGATCTGTTCGACGTCGGCTTCGCGCGCGCGCCGGACGAACGCTTCGTCGACAGCCTGCGAGCCGTCGCGTCGTCGACCGACGGTCTGGAGGCGGACAGCATGGTCATGCTGGAGGCCCCGGTGGGCAGCAAGGCCTTGTCGTTGGCAGTACGTATCGAGTCGTTGTCCGAGGCGGTACCGGCAGGCACGCTCGTCGTGCCGCTCGAGCTGCTCGCACGTCTGCGCACCGGCGACGAGACACCGGTGCGCTACGACGAAAGCGCTGGGGAGGTCGTCATCGGGGAGCTGGGTTACAGCGGCTTTCGAGCCTACGCGCGCAGCATCGACGACGTGCCGGCGCTCGCCGGTGACATCACCCGCCTCGGTGGGGTCGAGGTCATCGCCAGGACCGACGAGATCGAGCGTGCACGCCTCTTGGATCAGGGGCTGACGAAGATCGTCTGGATCATTGCCATCGTCGGGCTCGTGGGCGGTGCGGGTGCCCTGATCGCGAGCTTGATCGCATCGGTGGAGCGCAAGAAGTCCGAGATGGGCACCTACCGTCTGCTGGGTTTCGGTCGAGCGAGCGTGGCCGCCTTTCCGGTCGTGCAGGGGGTGCTGATCGCGCTGTTCGCGGTGGGTCTCGCCGGTGCCTTGTACCTGGTGTTCGGTCGCGTCGTCGACGAGGTACTCGGTACCGGCGGCGCCGGCGTGGGAGGGGGCGGAATCGTGCGCCTTCTGCCGGCCCAGTTCGCCGTCTTCGCCGTCGGTCTGGCCTTGGTCGCTGCGCTTTGCGCAAGCTTCGCCGCGGTCCGCTCGATGCGCATCGAACCGGCCGAGGCGTTGAGAGCCGAATGAGCAGATCCACCGTGCTTGACCAGAACCGGCCGAATGGGCATTCGCGTCCTGCGATCGGCTGTCTCACCGGCGCGCTGCTTTGCGCGGTCGTGCTCGGATGTGCCGGCGAGGCCCGTGCGGCGAAGTGGGACAGTCCCGAGAAGCTCGATGATCGGGATATCGCGCTGCCCCTGCCGCGCAAGGGTGGCGAGGACTGGCAGTTCGTCCTGCGGCGCGTCGAGGTGCCGGGCACGGCATTCTGGGAGGACAGTCGCCGCTTCGTGGAGTTCGGTGAGTCGGGGGATGCGGACGTGTTCGAGCGCTTCGTGCCGATCGAGGTGCGCGGAGCGGTGCTCGGGGAATCGAACTGGCAGATCTGGCTCGGCAAGTACGAGACCACCATCGCGCAGTACGCACTGGTAGCGGGGGAAGGGGATCTCGAGGCTGGGCTTGCTCGCTATATCGAGATGGCGGGGCTTGACGAGCAGGCCGCCGCCGGCCTGGCGCCTGGCGCGAAGGGCAGGGACGTGCAGCTCGCCATGCCGGTGGATCGATTGCCTCCGTCGGAGATTCAGCGTTTCCTGCGCGCGCTCAACGCCACCTGCTATGCGCACCAGCCCTGCCGTGCAGCGTTGCCACAGGTCGGTGCACGCGCGCGGGTGCGCGATGCCCGCTACGCGCCGTTCTTTCGTTTGCCGACCGAGATCGAGTGGGAGTACGTTGCGCGCGGTGTCGCCGACGCGCCGGCCGACCGCCGTGATCGCCTGCCGGTCAGCGAGCGCAAGATCGGCGACTTCGCGCAGCTGGACAAGGTGCGCACGATCGGCCGCAAAAGGCCGCTGTTCGGCTTCCACGATCTGTTCGGCAATGTGGCCGAACTCGTCGACGGGCGGATGGGCGTACACGCCGGAGCCCCCGGATCCGGCGCTTGGCTCGCGCGTGGCGGCAAGGCGGGCAGGGCGTTCTCGAAGGCGCCCTATACCGCTCAGCGCGAAGAGATTCTCGAGTTCGAGTGGCGCGAGGGTGATGATGCGCCCACTCCGATCTCGTTCCGCCGCATCGGCTTCCGGGTGGCCCTTGGCGCGCCACTGCAATCGTTCGCGCAACTGGCCGTCGATGAGAAGCCGCGCAAGGCAGCGATATCCGACGAGCGGGCCGTGCCGACCGCACCTGGGACGGCCGGTGGAACGGTCGTCAACGAACTCGTCGAGCTCGCCGGTGCCGTGCGCAGGGGCGGGGCGGACGAGGCGCTCGCCCGCCGTCTCGACGCGGCTCTCGAACGGCTTCAAGACGACGAAGACAAGCTCAACGCCCGGCTTGCCCGTTTCGTCGCCGACAGTGCCTTCCTGCACCTGATGCGCCATTGGAGCGTGACGCGCAGTATCGATCAGAACGGGCGCGTGCTCGACATCACCGAGCGTCGCGCCACGGCCGGTACGCTCAGCGACAAGGCGAAGGCGTCGCGCAAGAAACTCGTCGACCAGCTCGAGGCCGACGAGCTCGTGGTGCGCCGGCTCGCTGACGCGTATGAGGCCGCGCTCTCGGCCACCGCAGCGATCCCGGGAGTGAGCGCGAGCCTCGTGGAGGCGCTCGATACCGGTACGTTCGAACAGAGCCGCGAGCAGATCGCGCTCTTCACCGCCGCGAAGAAGCTTCTGGGGCAGCACATCGAGGCGGTCGTTTCGGGTGCACGCTTCGATGTCGGTCGTGCGCTCGTGGAGGCCTATCCCCTGTCGCGCACACGCTGAGTGCGTTCCACAAGCAAGGCTTGTGCGTTGATACACCCTGATCGCTCTTCATCACTGACCGAGGAAACGCCTTGATGAACACCCCCACGCGCTGCACGACGTTGCTATCTGTCTTTGTCGTGATTCCCTTGCTTGGTGCATGCGCCACCAGCGCGCAGCAGGGGGTGGGGATGGCTGTCGGCGGCGCTGTTGGCGCCTTGAAGTTGGCGTACTGCAAGAATTTCGAGAGCAAATCCGATGTTCAATGCATGGCCGAAGCGACGGTAGCCGGCGTGGCTGCGTACATCGCCGGATCGTTGTACGGCGAGACGATCGACGAACGCCGGGCGAAGTTCGCCGACAAGCTGGACTACTACGATGCCGAGAGCGTCCGCATGGCGCAGCTGTCCAGCGAGCTCGAGGCCACGCGCGTTGCCTTGGCACCGCGCATCCGGGCCGCCCGTGCCGAGCGCGAGCAACTCGAGCAGGCGACGGCTGACAGCGAAGGGCTGCGGGCGAGGGTCGTGGCGAGTGCGGAGAGCCTGGGAAGAAGCAAGACCGAGATCGATGATCAGATCGCCTCCGCGAAGCGTGAGCTCGACCTGCAGGAGGACCAGCTGAGCATCGCGAAGCTGGAAGCGCCCGGCACGCCTGTCGTCGGCGATCTCGAGCGTGAGATCGCGTTGCTCGAAGATGAGATCGCGAGCCTCGCGGACGTCTCGGGCGAGCTCGCCGCACTCAGCTCCACCACGCTGTGAGAAGACGAGGTAAGCCCTGCGCACGATTCGCAAGAGCACCAGCCATGGCGCTCGGTTGTGCAGCGCTCGCGTGTGCCGGCATCGTCGTGGGCGACATCGATCCGATCGGGCCCGAGCGTGCTGCCGAGGCGGTTTCCGTGCGTTCGGACGTCTTCGTGGCCCCGCTAGCGTTCGTCGGTACGCTTGCCGAGCTGGCCGCACGCGGCGAACTGGGCGCGGCTGATGTCATCAGTCTCTTACCTCCCGGGTTCGACACCTCAGCGCTCGACCCGGATGTCGTGAGTCGCGACGCGCTGCTGGCTGCCATCAGCGAAGCGATCGAGGCCTTGCCTGCAGAGATGCGTCCAACGCTACTGAGCGATGCGCCGCCGGTCCCGTGGAGCGATTCGGAGCGGCCTGTGGAAAGGGTTCCAGGATGGCGTGCGGAACTCCCCGTAGAGATGGGGGCAACGCTTGCAATCCTCGTTTCCTACCTGGACGTGGACGGGCGTGTCATGCGGCGTGTGCGATTCTTCGATGTCGAGGAGCCGCGCGTGCGCCACGTCGAGTGGCGCGAGCTCATGCCGATGGAGGGCTTGCCGGAAGGTGATGCGGATCCGTTGCCGACTATTGATGCGCCGGACGATGCACGAACTGGCAGCGGTACCAGCGCCAACACCGTCGACATCGCCGTGCGCCAGTGCGTCAGCGTCGAGATCGGACCCGTGTGCGATCTTTCGATCGCTCTCGACGCCGTCACGGCGGCCGCGCCGCTCGTGCTCGCCTCGATCCGCTTCGTGGGTGAAGATGGCGCGACGCACGATGCGCGGGTCGATCGTATCGGCGGGCCGCGTGACGCCCAAGCGCCGTTCGAGATCGCCAGCGGCGCCTTGACACTGATTTCGGCGTGGCCGGCGCACGGCGCGCTGGGGAGCGTTTGGATCGAGTCGCTGGAGATCGAACTTGCGACTGGTGATGATCGTGTCGTACGTCGCGTGCCGGCACCACCCCCATCGCTGTTGCGGTGACGCCTCCCGGCTTGCAATTGATGAATGCACGACCGGTTCCGCCACCTCTTCCTCTTGGAGATCCGACCGATATGTCAAATCCGATACCGCTCGCCGTCACTCGCTCCCGATCTTGCCAGACCTCCCGTCATTGCTTGGTCCTGTTCGCCGTCGTGGGCCTGGGAGGATGCGCTACGATCTCGAAGAACTGCCCAACCGATCCGCGTACGGAGGCTCCGTGGTGGTGTGCCGTCGCGAACGTGGAGGAGAATGTCTACGAAGGCGAGACCGAACGCCGCGAAGAAGAGATCGGAGAGGAACGTGGCACGCTCGAGGAGGCGGAAGATGCGGTGGCAGCCGAACGGGAGCGGCTTAGAAGTGCCGAGACGGACAACGCGGCTCTCACCGCGGAACTCGACCGATTGCGGCGCGAGGTACAAGCAGCCGAAGACGAACTGGCAGCGTTGCGCGCCGGCAGGACGCGCTCGGTAGCCGAACTTGCCAGTCTGGAATTCAGACTCGAAGGTGTCAACGCCGAGATCGATGCGTTGGGAAGGACGTCCGCCGATGCGACAGGCGCGGACGTTGCCGCTTCCCTGGCTCGACGCGCCGACCTCGAGGCGGAACTGGACAGCATCCTGGAGGCGCTCACCGAGTGAAGGGAACGGTGTGTCGAGGCGCGCGTGCGACCGCGTTCGCGTGGGCGTGCGCGTCGCCACTCGTCACCACCGGATGTGTCGCTGACTCGTTCGGGCCGCACCCTCCTGGTGCGGAGTCCGGTCCGGGGTCCGGGCCCCCGGTGACGGAACCGGTCGGCGCGTCGCCACCGCGCGACGTGCTCGTTGTCGAGAAGATCGACTGTCACGCGGAAGGCGGTGCTGCGATGCTGTTCCTGCGCGGGGTGCACGTGGCGGGCGAGGGCGCAATGGACGAGGTGCGCGTACGCTTGGCCGAGCGAATGTTCGCTCGCTACCGACCCGAGCGTGCGGGCATCGATTCTACCGATTGGTACTGCATTCCGCGTCGAAGGCTCTGCTACTCCAGCATCGCCTTCTCCGACTACCGTGGCACGAATCGCGCGGGGGATGTCGTAGCTGCGCGTCCGACCGATGTCTTCGATGCTCGCGACGAAAGTGTGCCGAGCCTGGCAGCTCACGAATACGCAAGTCGCTGCAAATGACATTGAAGACTCGTTCCAGGACATGGCGGTTCCGTTTCCGACCAGACTCTCTGGCATGGGCTGTCGCACTGCTCACACCCGGTGCGATGGCCGCCGACGGTGATATCGTGCGCGCTCAGCTTCTGCACTACTTTCATCCAGCGGATGCCGTGGCGAGCCTGCCCGCGGGGGACGCTCCGGCGCTGATCGAATGGCTCGTGTCGACAGGACGCGACCGGTGGGCCGCGATCCTTACTCCCGGCACGACCGGTAGCGCGGGTCGTAGTGCGGTCAGTGACGGATACGGCCTGCGCGTTCTCGACCGCGATGACGGCCTGTTCTTCCTGCCCTTGCCCGGCGGACCGAATTTCGGCGAAGGCCACCGGGTGCTGGAGATAGTGGACCCGCCCTCGAGCGGTGAACTCCGTTCCGCCCTCGCTGCCGGCACGCTGGCGCTGACCGAGCGCGGCACCCCCGTCGATGTTGCGCTGGAGCGAGCGGACTTCGTGGTACCGGCGCTGACCCTTGAAGAAGGGGTGCTGAGGGTGGACGACTTTGTCAGCAACGCGCTCGATGCGGCGATCATTCGCGACGGACCGACCATCGCGAGGGCCCGCATTATCGATCTGCGCTTCAATGGAGGAGGCAGGGTGGATAGCGCCGTGCGCTTGTTGCAGTCGTTGCTGGGTGAGCGGCTGACGTTCGGAGCTGTCGAGCGACGCGACGGGATCGAGAGACTGGGTGCGGAAGGATCGTCGGTATCGACTCCGCTGCCCGAGTCCATCGGAAAGCCGAGCAGCTCGGGAGGGGCGGACGACATGACGGTACTCGTGTCGCGTCACACGGCGAGCGCGGCTGAGTGGGTAGCACGTGTGCTGCAATTACATGGCGCACAACTGGTCGGCGAGCGCAGCGAGGGCAAGTGTCTGGTGCACGATAGCTTTCCGGCCGGGGACCGGCAGCTTGTCGAGTTTGCGGTTGGCAGGTTGAGCGTCGACAAGGCGCTGAACGGTTACGATTACTGCGACTTCGGACTGGTGCCGGATATCCGGATGGACGGGCGTGCCCTGATCGAAACGTCGGCGATATCGCTTGCGCTCGATGCGGTACGCGTGAGGATCTGTTTTGCCCGTGCCGATCCCGGACGGGTCGTCGCTTGGCAGAAGGAACTCGACCTGTACCTGCCACCCGGACGCGCACTGCGCCTGGGCGTTGCGTCGGACGGCGAGCTTTGCCTCGTCGATCGCTACGGAGTCGACGAAGCCGATGCCGTGCGTGCCGACATTGCAACGCATACCCGCTTCGTAGTGCGGGACGTTGTCTCCGATGTGTCCGACGGTGCGAATCACGGGCGCTGATCGACGCGTCTCAGCGGAAATCGTCGGTGCAATGGGCGACGCTGTCGGCACATGCCGGGCCGCAGGCGTTCATCGCGGCCGCCGTGGCCAGCATCCGGGGGTCCGTATTCCTCAATGGATCGGCGATGGCGAAACCGGGGTGCTTGCGACCGCCACCGTCGTCGATCGCCAGCGCGGCACACTGGTCGGACGTATCAATGGAGAACGTTCGCACCGGTAGGCAATCGAGGCCGCCCGCCGCCTCGCAGTTCCGTTTCGCCTCGATGTACGCTTGAAGCCGATCGCGTCCGGAGCCTGTCCCATAGGCCGGACCCTTCGCCGTCGCCACGATGCTCCAGTATTCGTCGGGCCCTTGGTCAAGCCAGCGTGCAAGCGTCTCGTCGAGCGTGGCCAGCAGGGCCGTGTCGGGGGCGTCGGATGCGCGTACACCCGACATACGCCGATACTCGGCGATCGCGGAACGGGTGCGCGGGCCATCCGCACCGTCGGCCAGGCCGGGTGGCAACAGACCGATCGTGACCAGACGTTCCTGTACGGCGAGGACGGTAGGGTCGGCTGCTGCGGAGCCGGACTCGCGAGGTGGCGACGATGCAACAGGTGGCGGCGGCATCGTGCCCGAACCCCCGTCCAACGATCCCGGTGCTGTGGTCGGCTCCGTGCCTACCGGTGCTACGATAACCGCTGGAACATCGATCTCACCCGGTTCGGGTGTCGTGTCCCGGATCCGCGTCGAGCTGCACCCGTGCATCAGCATGGCAAGGGCGAGCATTGCCGACACCTTGGACCGTAATCTTCTACTGCCCGTTCTTTCCGCTGTCATGCCGGTGGTGGCCTGTTTCATGATGGTGCCCGGTTGGTGGTGGCCGTTGGCGTCGAACATCGATTGGCACCGCTGCCTCTCTTGCGTCCGAAGAGCTTCGCGCGTTCATGATAAGGGCCTGTGAAGGAATAAAGGGTGCATCCTGCCGGCCCTGTGCGTTTGTCTCGCAAGGCGCTGCGAACGAGGGTAGCAGGGCTACCCGAGCGAGCAGCAACGCAGCCGGGACGAACGCACAGGGCCGGCCCGCAGGGTCGCTTCGCAGGGCGCACCATCCGTTGTTGCTCCTCGGTCGCTTGGCCCTGCCAAGCTCCGCTCCTCGCGCCTAGGCTGGCACGCCCTGCGAAGCGACAGGATGTACCCTTTATTCCTTCACAGGCCCTAAAGCGGGTCGTCACCCCAATCGTCGACGCAATTGCTCGACGATCCGTGGAATGTGCCGACAGACCGGTTCCGACCGAACTGAACGCCTCCCCTATCTAGCCACGGGTACGTTCCTGAATACCGGATCGAAGAATGGCAGAGATTCGCTGTGGTCGAAAAGCCGAATGCGCACGCGATTGTATGACCTCGATCATACTTGGGTGCGAGTTGGCGCCGGAGGGGTGCGTCATCGGGCATTCGGCGCCCGGCAGGCCCGATCGCCTCAGTCGGTCGGCATGAAGTTCTGAGCGTCGAGCAACGATGCCGGCCCGAACAGGCTGAGACGGGCGCCCGTGACGGCGCCGGTCAGGAAGGCGAGGGCGCCGTCGCGGTTCTCCACCGCCCAGTACATGACACCGTCTTCGTCCGTGGTGTGGTGAGGGTGCTCGGCGTCCTCGTGGGCATTGACCATCGGAACGCCGTTGTCGACGAAACCGATCGAGTGACCGATCTCGTGGACCACGGTGGACTGTTCGGCGTAGCGCTGCGTGGTGGCGCCTCCGCCGACGCTTCTGACCACGTCCTTGAACACGAACGAGAACGGGTGGCCAGCCGGGTGAATCCCGAGCACGTCCGATCGGCCATCGTACAGGCCGTTGAGGAAGATGACGGCGACCCGGGCGACCGCGTCCTCGATCAGCGGTGATGCCATCGATTCGCCGAGCTCGATCAACGTGGCGATCGACCAGTCCACCGTGCCCTGATCGGCGAAGGCCTGCATCTCGTCGAGGGCGGAAGGGACGCTGACGCTACGTCCGGCATGCGCCGCGAAGAGGTCGCGGTAGCTTTCGCGCGTGACGTCCCAGGTATCGTTCGAGGTCAGGCCGAGCGCGCCGGTGTAGGGCTCGGCGCCGCGTTCGTAGAAGACCTGCACGCCGAAGCCGACCAGTCGGGGGTCGAACACGCGCCGGGCGATGTCGGCTTGATCGAGGCTTCCGCTCGCCGCGCCCGTGCCGGTGGTGACGCTGCCGTCGGACTCCTCGGGCGAGCCGCTGGTCCCGTCACCCGTCCCGCCACTGCTCGAAACGTCCGGGTCCTGCGTGCTCGTCGTTCCCTGACCGCTTCCGCCCGAACAGCCGACGGCTGCTGTGACGAATGCGGCGGCGAGAACGAGGCGGGGCAACGGTGCGACGGCAAACGGTTTCATGCACCGGGTAGCGGTCGGTTCAGGTGTGCCTTGAACCGTCGCGGGAGAGAGGGCAGGCGCATGGGCGACGACGGGGTAGCGCAGGCCACCGGCACCGCCTGCAGGATCAGCCGGGAGCGGTGAGCTTGAAGCTCTCCAGCGCCTGCACGTTTTCCCACCAGCTGGCGAAGCCTGCCACGCTGAAGATCTGCTCGGCGTCATCGGTCATCGACACGTAGGCGACGATCGGTGCGAGGTGGAAGTCGG
>Ga0115031_1001524_pt1 | contig 17253 bp, 18 predicted proteins | sample Maine_Asex4_meta_FD_87301 | JGI IMG/M metagenome (GOLD analysis project Ga0115031, IMG submission 87301) | Marine algal microbial communities from Maine, USA - Maine_Asex4_metaG | ecosystem: Host-associated > Algae > Red algae > Unclassified | place: Maine, USA | collected 2015-01-05
CCCCCCCCCGAGTGTTGGCCCACCAGAAGGGCCACCAACGTGTGCCAGCCTCCTGGTCGTACCGTACCAAGAAAACATGAAAGTGCAAGAAAAACATATACATGCTGCACGCAAAGGACAACACACTCTTCCATGTCGAAACTACTGTCTCTCTCCTCATCAGACGAGCCTCTCTCTCACCCTTCACCCCCCCGGACTCCACCTCCAGCTGCTGTTCCCCAATTGGTGCTGCCACCGCCCCGTTCACCTCAGCCACCGCCTGATAGTTGCCCTCCGTCATAAATGCAAGCATACAGCTCATACGCGAGCTACGACCACATGACTGCCTAATCGTCGAGTAGAACAAACGACCGAGGACAGTGGGGGTGGTGGGGAGGATGCGGGGCCTGCGGTGCGTGTGGCGGGCATGGTACAGTATGGGCGGCGGATGCGGTGCGTGCAGAGTGTGTGGGGCGAGCGACGCGCCGCCCCAAAAAGCCGTGGAGAACTGGTGCAGTGATACTTCACTTATTAGAAAGAGCTTAAAATAATTTGGGTTGACAAGAAAGGAAATAAAACTAGCATCCATGGCACTGATTGCCCCTCTTCCGCTTGCAACAGCAGAGAAGAGGCGCTACCAGAGACCTCTTTATCCGGCAATTGGCGGCACCGCCGTAGGTCCCTTTTTGACGGAGAAAGCACGAACATGGCGCCTGTACACCATGTACACGTTATGGAGCGTGCCCACGTCGCAACCTTGTGCTGTGCGAGCTCACAGGCGTTTTTTGTACTTTAAATCCGGTTTTTTTCTTTTCTCGATCGCAGTGTACTCTTTTCTCCCATCAAGGTGGACGTCAGACAGATGATTTATTCATATGTAATGAAGGCTGCTGAGTACTGTACCCTTATAAAAAACACTCCTTGGTTGGTGCAGCAGTTCGCAGGTGCGGCGGACTCAAAGTGGGGTGTCTCCCATGAGTCTAGCTGTATGGGATTGACCTTTAGTTAGGCCACTTGCTCAACGTCTACTCGGGGCCCCCCCGCCCCGGTCCCGCCGCGCCAGCACAGTGGCAGCGGTGAGGCACGCGCGCGCACGTGGCCAACCGCGCGCACGGTGCACGGCACCAACGGTGCGGGACGAGACGGTGGGCAGAAGGGCTTGGTGGCGCGACCGGCGGGCAACGGCGGGTGGAGGGTTGAGTACTAGGAGGGCGCGCTCTCTCTTCTTTCTTTCTCCCCCCGTGTTCCCCATTGTCCTTGATTCTCGCTGCTTCTCTCCTCCCCTCGGTGTTTTTCTCCCCCGCTTCCATGTTGGACCAGGACCATTGGCGAAATCGCCCTTTCCGACGCCATCCAGGCGGGTCTGCAAGCCTTTGACGGAGCTTTTTATAAGAATTGCACGTTCGCGCGTGAACACACGATAAGCACCACTGCGCAGGTATGCCGATTTTTTGCCGTCAGGAGGTCTGAGACACCGGTCATTGTCTCACTGATTCCGATTTTTTCCGGAATACTTGGTTCCCCTGACGGGCCCTGTGGTGCGTCCCAAACTCCGGCATAGTTCTCGATAGGAGTATGCCGGTTTTTGACTCCGGCTTTTTCCGAAGGGCCAAAGGGGGCCGTCTCAGCAAGGGCGAGCAACTCAGGTAAAGACTTTGTCAAACCACTCCCCGGACCGACCACCTTCTTCACAGATGGTCCCATGGCGGACGATGAGGGGGGCGCCGCAGAGGGACGGTGCAGCACAGTGGCAATGAGGGGTACTGAGGCGGGGTCGTCAACATCAATCTGGGAGGGAACGTAGTCCAGCAGGTGATTAGTGCAAAAGCACAAAATTTAATCGTGCCGCTGGCACGCCCCGCTCTGTGGACCTGTGACGGCCTGCTGAAATGTCAGTGTGGCAGTCAAAGATGATGTGGCAGTGAGGAATTGGGACATTTGGCAAGTGGAGAGCGCTTGGCGCGGGATCGCGAGCGTCGTGACTCATCATCATGCACAGTGTCAGATCACAGTCCAAGGCTCACTAAGGGTATTGCAGTCTGCTCAATGTTCGCTTGTGCAAAACGAAACACAGTTCTAGGGACAATTGTGGCTGTCATGAAAGATGAGCAAATGTTTGAGAAGGTCTGGCGGAAACAGGCGAGGCCAGTACAGTGCGTTCTCGTCATAAGAGACAGCTGATCCAGCTAAATATCTCCAGAAGTGGCCTACACGGACTGGAATGGAAGTCTCGCGACCCATATTCTCTCATACACGATTCTCTTATGACGAGAGTGCACGGTATTTAGAGCCAGTTCCATGAGTTATTTGATGTTGAATATATATTCTTGAGTCTTTCGGGCCATTCGACGTGAAACCGGAGCACCAGCTGTCCTCTCCTGGGCCCCCATTCCGCTCAAGAAGTTGATCAATAGAAGACCTCCTCCGGGGGCAGGGGGGGCTGCTAGTGAGGCTCTTGCAAGTGCCTTTTGCAAAAGCTACATGCCAATGTGAACCGATAGGTGCTTGGATGCTCTTGAAGCATAAGCATGTCCACGTTGCTTGTCGCCACGTTGGCCAATGATCCGCTTTCTTGTCGAAGTCATCAGGCGTCACTCACGTTCTCTCACGCCTTTGTCGACAGCTCCCCAGCTCCCAAACCCCCTGTCTTGCAGGCTTTCTGGTTGAGAAACCGCTTTGGTCCAGGACTCTTTTCATCCACGACAAACTACCCCCTCACCCCTCGTCGTCGCCCGCGGTGCCCCAGCGCACCCTCCCCCCAACCAGACGTAACATGACCGCTTTCTGTCATCGCCGTCATCATGGCCATGATTGAACAGAAGGTGCAACAGCCTCCCCCGCCCGCCATCAGTAGCCTCCCCCCCCGTACACCCGCACACACACACGCCACCCAGCTGAAGCCTTCGCAAAGGACGACCACATTGAAGGCTTGCTTGCACGAGCCGGGGGGACAGCCTGCAGAAGAACACGCCTGTGACGTCACCGCGCCAGTCTTTTCTGTCAACGCATCGCAATTTGCGCTCTTTCGCTCACCGTGTCCCTGTTGCCACCTCTCAGCTTTGCTGGTTGGCGTCTCATTTCGTGTCTGGTGCCCCAAGCGCAAGTCTACCCTCTTTGCACTTTCCCGACCACACCTCTGCTTTTCTCTTCTTGCCCCATATTCTACCCCCTGCCTTTTCATCCTACCCCGTGCTCGGCATGTTCTCGGCCGAGACACGGCAGCACCTCGTGCGGATGGTGTGACTTGACGGAAAGAACGTGACGGACGCCGCACATTGCGTGCGCATCTCCGAGCTGTCGGCCCGGCGCTTCCTGCGCTACCTCAATGAGTCTGGTGGCGCACTTCAGCACAACCCTGAGCAGTGAAACCGGCATGCGGAGAATGTGGAGGACGACCCGACGCTGCGGGATGCCGTAGCCTGCGAGGTACGCGAGCAGCCAGAGCTCTTCATGGACGAGCTGATGGAGGCGGTGAATGCCCTGACGGTGGCCGTGGACGGCGCCGTGCAGGTGTCGCCGGCGTCGGTTGGGAAAATCTTGGCCCGGAACGGGTACACGCGCAACATTATCGAGAAGGCAAATTTCTCAGGAAGCGGGGCCCCAGAGGGTCGCGTGGGTGGCTTTCCATCGGCAGATCCCTCTGAGATGCCGCGCCTTCGTTGACGAAGCTCATTGGGTGCGCCGTGCAGCAGAGCGGCGATTAGCATGGTCGGTGCGTGGCGCGCGGTCTGAGCTGTACGTGACGTCGTCCGCAAGAGCCAGGACCAGTTTTTTTGTTGCTATGGCCCACGACCGCGTGCTCGACTGGTTCATCACTCTGCCACCTCCGGAGCAGACGTCTGTTGATTTCCTCATTTGTTTACCACGCTTGTGCTGCCCGGCATGACGGCGTGTGTGTAGAGATGTTGAGCTGAAAATCCACCACGCTGTGTCCTGATGCTGGACAACGCCCGTCCCCACGACGAGGTGGCCCTGCAAAGGGTGAGGGCTGCGGGTTTTTTTTTTGTTGTTGCTCCCTTACTCCCCTGACATTAATCCCATGATGAATGTTTTTTCTGTGGGGAGCAGTTGCCTGCGACGCTTGTGCTCACCAGATCAGTTTAACGCGTGGCCGATGAGAACCGTAGATAGCATGCTACTGTACATCACCGGAAACATGAGCCGTGGGTTTGTTTGCGCTGCTGCGAGGCGATAAAACCTCTATGTGCCGTAAACGGTAACATATTCTCCATTTTCACAGACGTCCCCTGCTATGTCACAGGTTCCCATAACGAAGACACCGTCCTACAACTCTGACACGACACCGGTCCGTCACCGCAAGCCACAGACAATCAAACCACCCGGGGACGTAACAGCTCTTGCTCTCACACCCACACCAAGATAATGGGGGGCATGCGGCAACACGAAAAAGCCCGAACTGGAAGCTCCTCATACACAAAACCGCGAAACTCAGGGTCGTTGAGCACGCTCCCGTTGTCAGAACACGAATTTAAGCACGTCTCGCGCATTTATGACGTTCACTAGAAAAGAGACACAAACGAGGAGGCCCATCGACTATCTTTTCCTGAGCAGCGGCAGGGCGCGGATCACTGCGGTTTGAGCATAGACGTACCTACCGTAGAATGTTGCACCCACGGGCGTCACAAACGGACCACCACAACCAGGGTTACGGGCCGGGGTGTTTTCAGACCCCCCTTCGTGACCACGACCAATATGGTGGGGGGCATGCGGCAGCACGAAGAAGACCAAGCTGAGAGCTCCCTCTATACAGAACCGGCTCGATCAGGACCGCTGAACACGCTTCCGCCGTCAGAGAACGGTTCTGAGCACGTCTCGCGCTTTTGTGAACCTCACTGCAAGAGAGACAATGGGGGGGAACATCAACAATTTTCTTTCTGCAAGTCTCGCTGTCACATGCTCTTGCCGCTGCTTCGTAACATTTCCGTTGGCGTATTGGCTGGTTCGCTCACGCTTAGTGTCGTTGTCGCTCTCGGGATGCGATGCTTGTCCTTTTTTGGTGTCGGCGTCGCGCGCGCCTGCACTGTCACGCTGTTGCGAGAGGCGGTCACGGAGGGACCACGTGTCAGGCGCGTCCCTGTCGTGCCCTCCCATGACGACAACGCACCGCCGCCGCGCCGCCCGGAGTTCGCCCGGACTGTGCCGCCGGCTTACGGGGGGCCCTGCGGTCGCGACCGCTGAAATGCCGCCGCCGCCAACCGTCGCCATGGCCACCACTGGCTCAGAGGCCCTGTAGCTACCAGCACCAATGGGGGCGGTCACTCGACGTCGTCCTGAGAGATGAAGGGCTGGGGGCGAGACTGTTGTGACGCTTCGTAGGAGCCCTCGGCTAAGGAAGCGCGACAAGGATGATGTGATGGTGGTGCTGGCGTTTGAAGCGATCAGGAGTGGTGTTCGCGGTTGCACGAAAGACATGTCTTGTTCTTTTACCTTATTCAGAGGCCGTCGAGCGCTGCGAGGGTGACGAGACGGTCGGGTCATAAAAATAGCGCTACAGGTCATCATCCCCACGTCGGAGCCCGACGATGAAATGACGCATCGAAGCATACACCGCGAGTAAAGTCAAGCCGACGCTCTCCGCACACTCCATCATCGCCACGTGCACCTGCGCGCACGCAAACGCCCCACAAGTCACGGATGCACCTGCGTACACCATCCCCGGTCCAACAAATTTTGTCATGGCAGCCTTAACCAAAAAGAGCTCCCGCCCGTCCAGAAGATCGACTTATAGACGCAACGCACTCTTCAGGTCCCGCCCCTTGGCGTGGAATAATGGGTTGGCGCTGCCCAGCACCTCCTCAGAACCACTCGAGCGGTTACCACGAGCGGCCGCCGCTCAAACCGGCCTCCTGGTTTCGCCGCCGGGCACCCGACCGCGTGCCAGCCGAGTACTTCGGAGCTTCTGTAAGGGCCTTCTTCAAAGCGTCAATCATCATCTCTCTGGGCCGTCCCGCCTCCACTGCCGCCCCAACAGGCCCCGTGATCGGCTGACATCTGCCACCTGCCGGTTGAGTGGAAAAATTGGACACAAAAGCTCCCATCGAGCGTGCCGCTGCACGGGGAGCTCCCGCGTCCTCCAAGGCTGCCGCCACGCCCCCCGCCATTCGCAAGTCTGGGCATGCCGCTGCTCCACCCAGCCCGGTGAGGTCGAAGAAATGGACCGCGCCACGTGTGCCCCAAATCGTTCTCCGCCCTCCGGGATGATCTCGCTGAGCGTGCGCTTGTGCCCCTCAGCCGCCTTCTTTTTACTGTGCTCCGTGAAAGGAAGGTGGGGGAGCTTCGGCAGTACACGAGTCTGCATCTTCGACATGTTGAACGAGGGGCACGACCAAAGCTGCTCTTTGGCTCGAATGATCTTGACGTCAACATTGTCTGGCTTAGGACCGACCTCGTCGCATACAACGCACGTGGCCGAGCGCGGGCCACATGATGGATTCTTGCACGTGTGTTTGATGTTGTCCTCCAGTCCGATTAGACAGCGGGAGGATCTGCGCCCGGGGACACGGCTCAGGCCACACCGCTAGGCACCCGCACCGACCACTGCAGAAGGCATCAGGTGTGATGACAACCAGCGAACCAAATATTGTAAACCACGATGCTGTGATTGGGACACAGTTAGTCCCTGCTCAAAATGGAGGTCTGCTCCAACTATGACCCACGCTACCCGCTCCGGCACAGCTCCACGTCGTGCATAATCCTCTTGACCTACGCGCATGACGCAATCATGGTATCAAACGTAGGCGCGTACCTGTATCAGCGGCAGCACCGGCTGACTCTACGCTAGCGCCACTGGAATTCCTGGTCATCGGCTACGCTGGGCGTGTAGAGAAGACTCGAGAAGAGCAGACGTCGATGAGACAAGCCCGCGTGACGGAGCAGCCGACGTCGGACGACGGTGCCGATGACGCTAAATCCAATCACCGACGACGACCGATTCACTTGTCATTATACTGAAATAAGAATTGGTCAAAATGTAGACTGGACATGAAAGGTAAAAACTTATGTCAGAAAAACAAGATCCAGCTGTTGCTCCTGTGCCGTCCTGGACAGGCAAAAGTCAGTAGACTGCAGTATCAGTTTGACCGCGAGTACGGTATTTGGCTCTGATTTAGCAACACAGCGTTTGGTCCCCGATTCTTTAGAACTGAGATCTGCTAGATTCAAACACGCCCACCGACGGTTCGCAGACCTGCGGAACATTGATCATGGGATCAGATTATGCCCACTTTTGGTTGATCTTGGGGATAGAGCCCGCAGTGGACTTCAGAAGTGCTCGAAATCTGTCTGCACCAAAATTCAGTGGGAATCATCCTCACACCAGCACCTGGAGATTCGGCAATTGTCCGGCGAAGCTGCTGCCAAATGCTTATGAAGGATCATTCCGATTTGCTGGTTCTTATCGGTCTGCGTATCGTGCTGAGAACTGTCATGAAGGCGGAGTACCGTCATCTTGGGGATCGTGCTTAGGACAGTTCTGGCGTCGGAGTATAATCATCTTGGGGATCGTCGTCGAAGATTGAGTTAACTAGTGCGCAAGATTGATCTAGATTCCTGCCTCAAGGACTCGATCGTAGATGATAGCCTGGACTACTTTGAATGATGTCGTGAGGAAGCTCTGCCGAAACCGATCAGAGAGCCAGAACTGCCCATGGAGCGTCGCTCCTGGTCCACGAAGCGTGTGCAGAGGGAGCCTCAATGTGACTTGGTAGTCGTGCGACCGACACGCTGTTGCCCGGCGCAGATGGGATGGGAACTGGGTAAACATGCGTCGGATCGCACATCGAGGAAATCGTGAAGTCCCGGACACATCCATTCCTGATGTATGGATGATTGGGTCTCCCTCACGCCCAGTAAATTCGTTCTCAGCTCAGACGCAATCTCGTCGCCTATTGTCGTAGAACAGCACGTCCGGAACTCGCAATCCCCCGGTTTAACACATGTCAGAAACACTCGCAATAAAACACACAGTCGCACAAGTGATGCGTCAGCGGCCGCGATGAGCTTTGGTCAAAATGGCGGGTATGTCGAAACATGTCTTTTGCTCACGCTGTTGGCGGAACGGGCAGACATTTTGTGTTTGCAGAAGATGCAGTCAGACAATCGGTTGGACATGTCCTCATATGTTTTTTGAAGGACAGTCCGCAAGATGGTCTATGGGCCAGGATTATACTGCTTCTGGAACGATCCCAGAACCAGTCCCGAAGATGGTCCGTAAAACGAGTCCAGAAATTGTAGAGATGAACTGTCCAATGATAGACGTATCTCGAGAATCAGGTAATCTGAAGAGTAGGATATTTGCCAATCCACGGGACTGTTGTTAGGGTTGTTATGTGAGCCTTGGGGCGCTCATAAGGAGCGCAGATAGGGCGCTAATAGGGCGCGATTTGGGCGCTTTTACGCCCAGCGCCCTCAACCTGCTGGGCGCTATTAGGGCGCTAGTTAACAATTTTGTGATTGACCTGTAGGTGGCCTCGATCCGGAATGCTGCCTTGTCAGGGCTCCTCGGAATCGAGCAATGCAAAACAGGTCATCTGGGGGGAGGGGTGCTGTTTGACCACGCCTTGCAACAATGTTGTCGAGGGTATTTTCCTCAAGGGAGCAGTGCTCTGATTCGATCCATCGACGCAATAACGACGTCTTGTTCATTCCGGGAGAATGGGGCGCGGCCGCCTGAACAACGCCCTTTGAGCTCCGTAACTTGGGCGCCAGCATCAACAGCCGAGGCGCTGTTCTTTGATTACGATCCCTCCGTCAGCTGCTTCGGAAAGACCAGATGAGGTCAAGTCTCCTTGAAACTTGTTATTCACAAGAAATCGACTCCTCGATCTGAAAAAGCAAGGTGAGCTGCAGCTGTATTTGATGGGGGGCTACCGAGGGCGCTTAGGGCGCTGGGGGCACTGGTAAGCGCTGTTAAGGCGCGCATAGGGCGCTAATACGCTCAGCGCCACCCAAATAGGGGCTCAAAAAACAACCCTAACTGTTGTGCACATGATCCTCAGAAGCATGCTGAGGCCATCTCACAGGAGCTTTGCACGGCTACCTCAATACATTCTTTCGTGTCTACTCGATACAGATTCACAAGCCCGCAAATTTCGACTTATCCCGGCAACGAAAAACCATCCGGCAGTGCACTGAGTATTGGCTGGCAGTGCGACAGACATTCAGACGTCTCAGTATGAGTATTCTCCAAACCTGGCGGACTGGATATCCAGAGTATATATTGCTGTCTTCCCAATTTTGGCCGATTCCGTCGATGTCAAGAGGGGTGATCAACAGTGTGAAGCAGCGTCTCAGCCCTCTACTCAGCCGAATACAGTCGATAGACCAATGGGCAGTTAACCAAGACCCCTTCCTGACTTTGACCACATCGGCCAAAATTGGGAAGACAGCAATACCCTTGAAAGCTTGGGCTGTCGGTATCTATGTATATGTTTCGCGTTGGTGTGCGTATTCCATTTGGCTGGAATTCAGATCCGGAATGTCAGTTAACGTGTGTCTTCGGGAGGTATGTTGTTGTCAGGCGGCTGACGTAGTCACGGCGCCGCACCGCAGGATGCTGCCAAGGGTATGTCTTGGAAGAGCACCCAGAGCGCTATTGAGGGGCGCTGTTAATGCGCTGTTAGGGCGCTGTTAGGATGCTGTTCACGCCCCGCGCCCCTCGACGCCGAGGCTCGGATAGGGCGCGCATACAGCATGGATACTTCCACTATGTCAAGTACATGATTGGCTGGTGCCCAGCACGCAGCTTGGTGTGAAGAAGATGGGAGCGAAACGCGCCGTCAATGGGCCACAGCCTCTGCACGGGATCCGACGGGGGACGGGGGTGCTGATCCCCATCGTCGCGTATCGCCGCGCAAGGCCGTAGAGCGGGGTGAAGTCTTCGATGTGGTGTGGTACCTTGCGACAGTAGAGCGCCTGTACCGTGAAGGGTGTTGTTGTAGGCGTGGTGGTGGTTGGGCTTCATATTGCAGGGGACTAATACTGACGGGGACTCAGCAGTAGCGACCCCAGGCTGCCGTCAGTAAATATATAATTGGGTCAACTGGCGGCTACGATTGTAGACGAACCGTGGAATGAAAGGGTGCTACTTGTAAAACGCAGTATTCATGGGTGCTACCTGGGGCGTATAGAGGGCGTCACCAACCTTCAATAGGCTGCTGTTAGGGCGTAATTGGGGCGTGCTTGCGCCCCACGCCCCTCACATAGGGGGCGCTACTGCGAACCCTAGCCAAGGGTATCGACTTCTCCAGAATCGAGAATACGGGAAGTACTCATGGATATCCTTGGTGACTCGATGTCGCGAGTATCTGGGGACGTCCCATTCGCCGAGTATATGCATGGGCGACGCGTCGAAATATTCCACGGGTACTAGAATAAACCCGAAAACTATACTCACGTGATACCCTTGCCGAGATACTCTTGGTGAGGCCTGTCACAGTCCAAGTGTTGAACACCTTTCGAGCGGGGGTGTCCCCGATACGCTGCACTAACGTTGGGATGGTGCAGATCCGACACCATACCACCGGATGGTGTCGGATCAACACCATCCCAACACTTGGTGCGGATTATGCACTATAAATCTGACCGCTGGGCACCCTTCCGCACCGTAATATAATGTTGCACTATAGTTTGGTTCCGAAACCGCGCCGCTGGGCTTCGTCTATGACCAAGTCTATCGGTCCGCCATTTCGCCATTGTGCTATGACGGATGACGCAGGGCATCTCTGTCGGTGCGCCACTTCTCCATAGTTTTAGCCATGGCGCTATCGCCTTTGTCAAATCTGCACAGGATGGCGAGAAGTACGGCGAAAGATAATGTCTTCGCCAAACTCGTTGCCCAATGGAAATCCAGGGTGGAAGCAGATCAGATGACCTGCAACTGTCATCGTGCCGCTAATTGTGCTGAGGTACGACTCAGAGTCCTCCACGATCTGTACTTTGACTCTCGCGAGCAACACTCCAGTGGCTGTGGGAGGTGAATGGCACTGGCGTTGCACCGACATGCTGCGGCCGTCTCCCAGACGACGCGCCAAAGAGACCCCCTCATCCTCCCACCGACCTGTTCCCGGTACCCGCTTTGACGTCATTCGCAGCGGATTCCGCTCCTCCCGACAAAACTTCAAAACACGTGCATAACCACGCCGCTGACGACATGGAGCCTGCAGCGCCCACAACGCCACGCCGACCTTCGCGTGGACAGAATTTCAACCCCAGCGAGGAAGGGGCGCTGGCGCGCTCTCACGTCAACGCATCGGAGAGGGTCGACGGAATGGGCAAACAGCTCTTCTGGGGCCTTGTGACAACGACTTGTCCGACGCAGTCCGAGGCTGTTACGTCGTGGACCAAAGTCGCTCTCCGAAATCGCTGTACGTGGCTCCGCCGTGTTTCGCACAAGAACGTAGCGGTGAAGTAGCAGTTCAAGCCGTCTTCTTGGCAGACAGAGAGAGACTCCCTCGCCAACATCATGACGCTCTACCGGAACCAGAACAAGATCAAAAGCAATAAAGACGAGCTGCGGCCAGCGCCTGTCTTCCGGAGCATCTTTGCTGCTCAGGTGCTGAAAAATTGCCCGAAATGGCGGGCATCGGCAGGCGGCCGATCAGATACCAGCCTGGGCCACCGGTCGCACCGTTGGCTGGCCACCGTGGCCGGGTCTACCGTGGCAGATGACGGAACTAGGGTAGGCGACGAGACTGTCAACCTGGAGGCGGGGTCGCGGTCCGAGTCGACCGAGGGCAACGTCATCTCAGCTGCTTTACCTGTTGAAAAGTCGAGCAAGAGCCGCTTAATCGGCATCATGCGCGAAGATTTGATTGATTCGGTCAGTGAGCAGGCCCACTGGGCTTTGGACGGCGTGTCTCGGTGTTTTTCCGGTATACGGGATGTGCTCGCCGCCAGAAACGAGAATAAAACCTCCGTGGCGGCAATGACTGTGGAGCCTAGGTGATCGGGATTACCGTGAAGGAAACCGGCGCAACAGCGATCCCATGAATCTAGGGGGACTCAACGTGTGAAACCACCTCGCCCAATCAGATCGCACAGTAGGCACCCCGAGCACAGACCATGTGCGGCACGTCGCCAGACCAGGCACGATTCGCGGCCAGCCGGATGCGTGTCAGACACAGACATGTGGGCACATCAATGGCCCCAGACAGCTCGACGAGCACAGACTGACACTTGCTGTCTGAGGCCTGGTCCGCCACAAGCAACACCAGGGGACCAGAAAGAGTCGCAGACATGACGCAACAGGGCCCGAGACGCCTGTGCAGCTGATACAGTGGGCCGAGCAGTGTCAGTTGGATCCGGCACCACCCCAATCCAAGCGAGCCAGTGGACCAAACAAAAATGCGGAAAACCTGTGTGGCTGCCAGCCCACTGTCATAACGCATGCTGCATGCAATCTGGGGACCGGCAACTGCAGCATTCAGGCCCGGGTCCGAGTGCCTTATTGTAGCCCCTCTGGAGGACCCACTGCACGGATGCTGTGTGAGCGCCCCCACCTGATTGGTGCGTGCACGTCGATCGCGGTGCACAAAATATTCGCCTGCGGCCGGCAGGGCGGCGCACGGATCCAATTTGCGGACCGGCAATTGCTCGGTGCGGGCCCCGGGCCGCATGGCTGTTTGTGGCCCTTTTGGGGGCCCCCCTGTACGGGTCCTGTGCGTGCGCCCCCCCCTGATTGGTGCGTGCATGTCGATCGCGGTGCACGAAATATTCGCCTGCGGCCGGCAGGTTGGCGCACGGGTCCGATATGTGGACCGGCAATTGCTCGCTCCGGGCTCCTGGCCGCATGGCTTTTTGTGGCCCTTTTGGAGGGCCCCCTGCACGGCTGCTGGGCGCGCCCCCCCCCGCAAATGGTGCGTGCACGCCGGTCGCGACGCACAAAACATTTGCCGGTGGCCGGAAGGGCGGCACACGGGTCCGATATGCGGTCCGGCAATTGCTCGGTGCGGTCCCCGGGCCGCATGGCTGTTTGTGTCCCTTTTGGGCGCCGCCCTGTACATGTCCTGTGCGCGACCCCCCCCTGGTCGCTGCGTGCGCGCCACTCCTGCGAACTGTCATCGGTTGACCGTTTTGACAGGTCAGTCGGCCATGGTCGACCCCCCCCCTCACCGAGAGAGGGTCGGCTCGTCCCTTCCTTCCTCATCGCTGTTTCTGTCTACCCCCGGGGTCTGCGCACCCACCCACCCTCCGTTCGTGTACCGATCCTCCCGGTGCTGCCGCGGTCCGGTGCGTCACGTGCGCCGGCCGAGCGGGTCGCCGCCCAACGACGCCCGCGTTCCCTGTTCACGCTTTCTTTTGCCGCGGTGACGCCAGACGGTGCTGCCGCCGCTTGTCTCAACCTCGTGCCCCACTGGAGTCTCAGCCGTTTTGCCGATCTCCGTCGGTCGTCATGCCGCACGAGGCGCCAGACGAGGCGCCGGACCAGGCCGCGCGCCGCAAGCCGCCGCGCTTCCACTCGGCGGTGGTGTCATCCTTTGGAGGCGGTGACGCTCCTGCACCGGCTTTTGCAGCTCACCTCGCCTCGCTTCCCGTTTGCCAGATCGGTCAAGTCGTGGAGTGCTTCACCGCGGGGTCCAACTGCATGCCGGTCGACCGGCAGTGGAGCGCGCGCGTGCTGCACGGCGGTCGGCTGGGCGCGGCGGCATCAGTCGTCAGGGGTTCACCATCGGGTGGCGCCCCAGCTGCCTCCCACGCCCCTGCCCCTCAAGGGCGGCGGATTCCAGCGCCACCTCCTCAAGCAGACGGCGATTCGTGTGGGGAGGACGGAGAAATGGCGGACGCCCTGGCGGTTGATGCATCCAGACGCGCTGCAGCTGGCCACCCCGGCCGTCTCGGCGTCGGCGCCGTCAACCGCTCGACGGTCGCGTCAAGCAGGTGCTTGGTGCGTCCGTGCTGCGCGCGTGCGGGTTGCGTTCTTCTGCCTCTGTTGGTAAGGGAGCGTCGGTCGTGTCCGCAGAGCTGATCGGCGACCCGCAGTCGCGGTCGCGAGCCATCATTTTGCGCGTCGGCTCGGGCAAGGCCGACAGCCCCATCCTGTGGGCGTCTCGCCGCGATGGGCTCCTCTGTTCCTGCTTTTCCGGGACCCAGAACGCCCTGTTTCTGTCGGCATCCGCGCGGAGCACCACGTGCAGGCACACGTCGGCTCTCCTGTCGTGCCTGTCTGACACCAAGATCCCCTTCACCAAGTTTTGGACGCGCATGCACCTTGGCTCCCAAGCGGCTGACTTTGCCATCAAGAAGCAGGAAGCGTCGGTCTCGTGGGTTGTCCTTTACCGGTCTGTGTATTCCCTCGTGTCTTTCACTGCCGCCAACGCGGCGACGTGTATCGCCCCAAGCTGTCGCCGCTTCCGCTCGAGATGCAGCCACGTCAACCTGGCGCGCCCGCTTAACAACGCGTACCGTGCCGCGGCTGAAAATGGCGAGTCGAGCGGCATGGGCGTCACGCTTTCAACTGTCAAAGCCGCACGGTCGGCGGATCGGCGCCCCGCTCTAGATGGCATCCCTGACGACGATGCCGGCATTGACAAGGAAGCGCCCGACAAGGCACGCGGCAGCGCGGACGATTCTGAAGCGATCGTCGCCGATCGTGTGCGACGCAACATGCTGCCGTGCTCGGGAGAGATTTCTGAGGCCGAGGTGTGGGCCCGGACGGCGGATTGGCGAGGCATTTTATTGCGGCAGGCGGCCGCCGATGGTAACGGCCGGCAACATGACCTTACGCGCTTGACGAGCACCATCGCCGAGTTGCACGACTTGGCCTCATCCACGATCTGCGCCATCCGCAGGTTGAGTCGTATTGTGGCAGCTGTGGGCGTCAACGCGGCGAACAACACGACGTGACCAAGGAGCCCGCTGTCCTTGACACCGATCATCCGACCGCTCCACCATTGCAGGTATGTTCGTTTGTCGGATGCGATTGTGTGGGACTATGTCCGTGTTTGTTGATGACTGAGGAGCGGGGGCGATCATCTTGATTACGATCTGACGTCTGCTGCTCTGTTGCTCGTTTGGTCATGTCTCTCCTGTCTTTATCGCAGCTCATGATCGGCCGCTGGACTTGCGATGTGTCCGAGTGCGGCCGCCAAGTGGAGTATGACGGCACTGCCCATGAGCTCTTCGGCGTGCGGCGGAGGGACAAGGAGCGCCTGTGGGTCATTTTCACCCCAAGTGTGCTGGACAAGCTCTACTCGTTCATTATCACGGCACGGAGCACATGCACGGCCGCCACCCGGCACTTGTCGTCGGACCTGCTCTCCTCCTCTTTCAAGCGCCGAGACGTGGTGAAGGTGGGCATCGCCATGCTGCGGACGGTCGTGATCCCGCCAGCGTCGGCCATCTGCACCGTCTGCGGCCCTAATCCCGACTTCATCGTCATCTATGGACAAGCTCTCGGCTGCCCGGACCCGGATGACGCCAACCCCGCTGGGCTCGAGGAGGAATGCCCGGTGCTTGACATCCCCGCGTCATCTTTGTGCGTGCTACCCAGCGCCGCTCTACGTGCCGCAATGAAAAAGGTTTTGAAGTTTGCGGCGCCGCTGACGGGCCCACAAGAGGTGCTTTTGCGGTCGTGGCACGACTCGATCGCCATTGATGACAAGCAGTGCGTGGAGACGGCGGCCGCAAGTTTGTTCCTCCGCTTTTTTCCCCAGCGCAACGTTCCCGTCGGCGGAGGGTGTGGCAACTTGCCGCTGACGTCTGCCGGTGACAGCCGAGGCGTCACTGCACCTTCCGTGCCGCCGGCTCCCAGCGGCGTACCTGTCGGGAAGGACGCCCCCCCGACGGCTGGCCTCGAGGCAAAGTTGCGCAAGGACGAGGACGATAATGGGACGCTCGGCGGTGAGAGCATGCCACTCAAGCCGACGGCTGAGGCGTGGCGGGACCGCGTGTGCCCATGCGCGCCGGTCTTTGAGCTCGTCCCCAGGCGTGAGGACGGCGCGTGGCTGTACATCCGCCCTTTCCTCCAGGCGCTCGTCGGCGAGAGGGTGTCGGGGATGTTCCACGAACACGACGAGTCGGCGGTGCGCCTGTTGGCGAACTCAATGCGTTTGCAGGCGGCCAGAAAGTGGCGAGACGTGTCCGACACCGTGGATGGCATCGGCTTCCTCACCAACTTTATCGGCTGGTTCGCAGATGCAGTCGATGGCGACGCTGGCTTCAGGATGGCGCTGGGGCGGGTGCTTCAGTGCGCAGTAGACATGGAGGCGGACGTCGACAAGCTCTTCACCGCAGCCGCCATTCGAGAGGAGACGGTTGACCGCAGCTACGTTGACGCCGACAACTGCCGCAAGTGGGGCGGCATGCCCACTCCGGCTGATTATCGCAACTGACACGCGCGGCAGCACGCCGGGACGCTCGACGTAGACGACCCGCTTGTGAGCTTCGAGTCGTTTCCGGGCTTCGAGCGCGTGCGTCCTGGCATCAAGGACAGCGAGGTGCGCAAGCGGCGAGTCGGCTTTAAGGGCAAGGACAGGCACGCAGCCGACGTGAAAGGAGACGGGGAAGCCTGTAACCAGGCGTTCTCCAGCAAGTGTGGCTTGACGCAAGGGGTGTTCAACGTGGTATGTCCCCACGTGGTGACGTTTGGCTTTCGTTGCCTCTTCAGAGCGGAGAGCGTCGGCGTGGCGCTGTCGATCGTGTTGGAGCGCTTCCCGCAGCTGCCCAAGGTCGTCTTTTATGAATTCGCCTGCAAGCTTGACAAGAACGCGCTGCGGCGGGTGCGCCCGATCCTGCGCTCGCACGGGGTGCGGTGCATCCTAGACGAGCCACACTCCATCACCCACACGTGCTCGCCGATCTATATGCCGGATGAGATTTTGGGCTCGGCGGCCGGCGTCGCCTTTGTGGGGGAAACCCCCTCTCCCCTGATGACGCGATCCCCCCTGTATGAGCCAGGGGAGGGGCCGCGAGCACACACGCGATGCCCCTAGAGGGAGCGGTGTGCGAGGCCCCTTCGGGGCGCATGCCAGGTGGCGCTCAGGGCCACCCCCGAGTCTGACATCCCCCTTGCACAGGGGCAGAGGGGGACAGGGCCTGACGCGGACGAGGGGCCTCGCGACCCCTCGATCCTGGCCCCCTAGAGGGGCCTGGAAGCTTGTGGAAGCTCCTTTGGCTGGGGAGAAGCCCGGGGCAGAGATGAGATATCGGCCACTGTCGATATCCCACGAGGACTTCGATCGGAGAGTTGAAAATCTGGGGATAAGTCCCTAGTGATGTATTGGGCAATTTCAGTCCAAACTGGCTTAAATCCAGGGA
>Ga0115031_1001529_pt1 | contig 17234 bp, 14 predicted proteins | sample Maine_Asex4_meta_FD_87301 | JGI IMG/M metagenome (GOLD analysis project Ga0115031, IMG submission 87301) | Marine algal microbial communities from Maine, USA - Maine_Asex4_metaG | ecosystem: Host-associated > Algae > Red algae > Unclassified | place: Maine, USA | collected 2015-01-05
GACGCTCGTCGGCAGATCATGACGCACGGCAGGTCGGCGATCGCGAAGCAGAGCTTCTGTGCGGCTGCTGACGCGACTCAGAGTCACCAGGGCAGGTTGAGGTAGGTCGATGTCCCCGGCGCTTATATCGGTCTGCGGATCGAGTTAGACGTCGGCAGAAAGCGGGACGGCAGCAGTCGCTGAGCTCGGACGAAGTCGGGATGAATCCGCGAAATAACGTGACTGCTAACATCCGACCGTGCGGCTGACGCTCGTGCGTGCGTCGACGTCGAACACCCGATCCCGGTTCACCACGTGGTTCGGCATTGTCGTCTGCGGCGCGACAATCAAGGTGGGACGCCAGCGACAATCAGGATGGGACTGACGCAGGACCCCGCCACGGCGTGAGGGCGTAGCCCGAACGCCGTGGCGGACGCCTCGCCGGCACACCCTCTCGGGGTCGTGCCGACGGTGATCGCGGTCGGTCGTGTAGGAGGGACGCTCCCCATTAGGAGCACCGCCCTCTTGCCCGGCCGCCACCTGACCGATCACCAGCTGAGGCTCTACATGTCCAACCGTCAGAACCACTCCGTCACCCTCTCCGCCGCCCGGGCCGGCATCGGGCGCACCACCGCCTACCGACTCGAACAGGACCCGCCCGTCCCGCCCTCCGCGGAGAAGCCCCGGCGCGGCCGTCGCCGTCCCGATCCGCTCGCCGGGATCTTCGACGAGACCGTCGTCCCGATGCTCCTCGCCGCCCCCGAGCTTCGCCCCGTCGCCGTCTTCGAGGAGCTCCTCCGCCGCCACCCCGATCTCCCCCCGAACGTGCGCCGCACTCTCGAGCGGCGCGTGCGCCAGTGGCAGGCGGTGAACGGCCAGGCGCAGGAGCTGATCTTCCGCCAGCGCCACGAACCCGGGCGCATGGGACTGTCCGACTTCAGCGACATGCGGGAGCTCGCCGTCACCGTCGCCGGTGTCCCGCTCAAGCACCTGCTCTATCACTTTCGCCTCGTCTACTCCGGCTTCGAACACGCCCACGTCGTGCTCGGCGGGGAGAGCTTCGTCGCGCTCGCCGAGGGACTGCAGAATGCGCTCTGGACGATCGGCGGCGCGCCGAGCGAGCACCGCTCGGACAGCCTCTCCGCGGCGTACCGGAACCTCGGACTGGAGACGGCCGAGGACCTCACCCGTCGCTACGCCGCCCTCTGCGAGGACTACGGCATGATCCCCACGCGCAACAACCGAGGGGTTGCCCACGAGAACGGCTCGGTGGAGTCCTCGCACGGGCATCTCGCCCGTCGCCTGGTCGACGCACTGCTCCTTCGCGGCTCGCGCGACTTCGATGACGTCCTCGCCTATCGCGCCTTCGTCGACGAGGTCGTCGGTCGGCACAACGCCCGTCACGCCGCGCGCATCGAGACCGAGCGGACAACACTTCGGGCACTCCCCGCGGTGCGCACCGCCGACTACGAGGAGACGACCGGCAGGCCATAGAATCAGTACCTCTCGACCCTTGACATGATAATTTTCTCGTCCACAATTGAGGATCGAAGAATTAACACGGAGACACTATGGGTTTCCCTATCGAAACCACCTGCGTGAGCCGGCCGAACGAGGTTGTCGACGCACTGACGCGGCTTGGCCTCGAGAGCCGAGCGCCTCTCGTTCGAGCGGCAGACGAGGCGTACACGGCCCGTCTTGGAGCGACCGACAACCACCCCCCGTGCGCTGGTGGCATGTTCTCGTTCCTCGAGGGCGTGAGGGCGCTCCGAGACGCCCTCGTGGGCGATCGATGGACGCGGCGGGATATCGGCGGGGTCTCGTTCGTCCAGAACCCGGCCACTCGGGTTCGGGTCGGGTTCTGGAACGTGGACCGAGCCTGCGACATCGAACGAGCTCCGATCAGGAACTCGGAGCCGGGGCCCTTTACGGCTATGGCGCTTCACGACAACCGGCAGGGGTGGCTGGATCTCGATGCCTCGGCCGCTACTCCAAACACGGCCGACTGGACTCACTGGTTCCTGATGGTGGGCGAGGACGGAACAGCGGAGCTCTCATTGGTCGATGGCGCGGACTTCGTCGTGCGCCTCTTCATCGTTACCGCGGAAGATCTCGATCCGCTCGAGGAGATCGGGTCGGCGGACGAGACCGACGTTCTGGACGAGTCCGCCTTCGACGTACCCGTTTCGAGGAAGCGGTGAGTGCGACGCGCGATACGGCTGACTTCGATGTCGAGCGGTTCGCGATCGCGCGCAAGCGTCGCGGGCTGAAGGGCAAGGAGCTCGCGCGGCGTGCCGGCGTCTCCGAGGTGACGGTCTCCCGCATCGCCAAGATGCGTAACGGACCGAAGCTTGAGACTATCGAGGCGCTCGCGCGTGCTCTCGAGTACCCGCTCGACTTCTTCTTCAGAGATCGTATCGAGACGCTCGATGTGGACGAGGTCAGTTTCCGGAGCATGTCGGGGATGCGGGCTCGGGAGCGGGAGGCGGCGATCGCTGCAGGCAGCATCGGGTTGCTCTTGTCCGAATGGGCGGAGGCTCGATTCGACCTCCCCCCCGCCGATATTCCCGATCTTCGGAACGAGGACCCTGAGCAGGCTGCTGTGACCTTACGTTGCGCCTGGAAGCTAGGTGAGAAGCCGGTGACGCGAACGCTCAAGCTGCTCGAATCGCGGGGGGTGCGGACGTTCTCGCTCTCTGAGCAGACGCGCCGGGTCGACGCGTTCTCGTTCTGGCGGGGCGAGCGCCCGTTCATGTTTCTGAACATGATGAAGACGGCCGAGCACTCCGTTTTCGACGGTGCGCACGAGCTCGGTCACTTGGTGCTCCACCGTCACCGCAGCCTTGCCGACACACTGACTGATCTCGAACAGGAGGCGAACACGTTCGCCGCCGCGTTCCTCATGCCCCGTCGGGACGTACTCGCCAACCTCCCGCGACGTATCGACGCGCACGCGATCATCCGTGCGAAGGCTCGGTGGGGCGTCTCCGCGATGGCGCTTGCAAGACGCTGTTACACGCTCGAACGGTTGACCGAGTGGCAGTACCGCACCGCGTGCATCGAGCTCTCCCGCATGGGGTATCGCTCGGGGGAGCCGCGTGGCATCGCCCGCGAGTCCTCCGTCGTTTGGAACAAGGTGTTCAAGGCGCTATGGGCAGAGCGTATGACGAAGGAAGATGTGGCGAGGGAGCTCGCCGTACCGCTCGATGAGGTCGAGAGCCTCGTGTTCGGCCTGTTGAAACCGCTCAACGAGGTAGCGCGCCCGAGCAGCGGCGCGAGCGGGCTGAGTGTTGTCTGAACGGGCTGCAAGCGCCCGCCGCCGGGGCCAGTCCCTCGGGCCGGGACGCTTCAACATACAGGGCACAGAGACATTGAGCGTTCAGTCTGCCACGACCGAGAACCATGCATGCATCACCCGTGAACGACCGGGCTGCGTTGACGCCGGACATCCCGAACCGGAGGCTGTTCGATGATCGTCGCAGACAACGAGACGGCGGTCGATCTTCTCTACTACGAGCCGATTGCTAGGACGGTCGTGCGGCTGATCTCGGAGCGCTCGGATCAGCCGCTTACCGTCGGCATACACGGGGGGTGGGGAGCGGGAAAATCGAGCGTGCTGCTCATGATCGAGGATCTGTTCAAGACTCAGGAGCGAGTCCTGTGCGTACGGTTCAATGGATGGCTCTTTCAGGGGTTCGATGACGCCAAGGCGGTACTCGTCGAGAAGATCGTTCTGGAACTCACGAGTAGTCGCTCGACGAACCGCAAGGTTCTCGACCAGGCCAAGACCGTGCTGAAACGGGTCAACTGGATGAAGCTCTCGCGCCGTGTTCCGGGAGCCGCGATCACGCTCGCAACGGGTATCCCGACGCCCGGCACGATTGAGGACCTGCGCGGTGCGGCCACCGCCATCCTGGGCAGGGCCGAGGACGCAATCGATGACGTGGACCTGCAGACGGCGGCCACCACGGCCGGGAACTACCTTCGAGAGGCGGAACCCGAGTCGACTCCGGAGCACATGCATGCGTTTCGCGAGGAATTCATCGAGCTCCTCGAGCGAGCGAACGTCGACAGACTCGTGGTCCTGGTGGACGATCTCGATCGCTGTCTGCCGGGCACGGCCATCGATACGCTTGAGGCGATCCGACTCTTCCTGTTCGTCCCCAACGCCGCGTTCGTGATCGCTGCGGACGAGGCGATGATCGAGTACTCGGTGCGACAGCACTTCCCGGACCTCCCGGTCGCGAGCGGACCGGCAACCTACGCGAGGAACTACCTTGAGAAGCTGATCCAGGTCCCGTTCCGGCTACCCTCGCTCGGATACGCCGAGACCCGCGTCTACATCACGCTGTTGGTGGTGCTGCGCGAGCACCCGGAAGGGTCCGACACGTTCGATCAGCTCGCCGCGCTCGCCCGCTCGGTGCTTCAACGACCATGGGAGGGGCTCGCGCTCGAGCGTTCAGGGATTGCCGACGCGTTCGGCGACGATATGCCGGCCGCCATCGGACGCGCTCTGGATCTTGCCGACAGGATCTCGCCGATCCTGACCGACGGCGCGCGAGGCAACCCGCGTCAGGTGAAACGTTTCATCAACGCGATGACCTTGCGGCTCGCAATAGCCGAGGAACGTGGGTTCCGGGAGGAACTGGACGAGGCCGTACTGGCGAAGCTCATGCTCGCCGAGGGGTTCGCGCCGGAGCTGTACGACGCGATCGCGCGAAGCTCGGCCCGGACTGGGAACTCGGACGAACTCGTCATGCTGGAGACGGCCATCGGGCGGGGAGCACGGACCGAGGAGGAGGAGGGGGCTGACGTGCAGGGCGATGACGAGGGGCGGGACGAGCCACTTCCGGAATGGCCGAACCTGGCCTGGGCGAAGCGGTGGGCTGCGATCGAACCGTCACTCTCCTTGGTTGACCTCCGGCCATACGTGTTCGTGACACGCGACCACCGTGAGCTGTTCGGTAGCACCGCCTCGCCCGGACACCTCGACGAGTTGCTCGCACGACTCATGGGCCCGTCCATGCAAGTGCGACAGGCTGCCGCGGAAGTGAACGTCCTTCCGGTCGGGGACGCGGAGCAGCTGTTCGAGGCGCTCTGCGCCAAGATCGTCCGCACGGAGAACCTGTCCGAGCGGCCGCCCGGTGCGATCGGAGTCGCGGCGATCTGCGCGCAACATCCTTTCGTTCAGCCCTCGCTCGTGGCGTTCCTGAAACGCCTGCCCGTCGCGAAGCTGGGGCCGTGGGTCGTGAGCGGCTGGGGCGAGGCGCTCTCCGAGTCGGAGGCGAAGCAACAGTTCGCCGTACTGATGAACTCCTGGTCCGCCCAGACGGACAATGTCCCCCTTCAGGTAGCGGCGAGGGCCGCATCCAAGCTGCCGAGCGCGCGCGGACGCGGACGCCGCTGATGGGGACGTCAGGATCCTACGGCGGATCGACGACGGGCCTCGTTCCAAGCTGGGTCGATGATGATCCCGCCGCCGCACCGCCCGGAGAGACCGCGCCGCCGCAAACGGGGGGCGACGACGTCCCACTCGCGTACCCGTCGATACCGTCGCCCGTGGCGGGGCCCGCGCTGAGTTCGGCACGAGCGAGCATGACACGCGGCTTCCGAGGCGCGGACGAGCGCGCCGTACGCCGTAGTGCCTCGCAGTACGTCGCGGCCCGTGGGGGCGCGAGAGGGGCGACGCGAAGCATGGGCAGTTCCCGGGCCGTGGCTGCCGGAATCGCGCGCTTCGCACAGAGCGTCGCGAGCGAGGGCGTGGCCGGCGCCCTCCGCGCGCTCGATCTAGGGGCGCTCGTCGGAGCGCCCGTTGTGAGCGTCTTCATCGCGTTGACCGATGCGTTGTGCCCGCCCGGGGGGACGATCGACGAGGCGATCGCCCGCGAGGCGATGCTGGAGACCGTCGCGGTCTTCGCCTCGGACGGGGTCAGCGACTTCGACGACCTCACGGCGGACGATCTCGAGGAGTTCTTCGTCGGCGTCGTCACGCGCTCGATTGAGAGCAAAGTGTCGAACGAGGTGAGCCGCACCGGGGTCGGAAGGGCTCACGATCTCGCCGCTATCGAGCAGGCGGAGCGCATGCTCCACGACTTCGTCGAGGGCTGTGTCCGTGATCATCTGTCGACGGTTGATTCGCGCCTGAGAGACCTGGCGGACGTCGAGATCGACCAGTTCGTCTCCGAACTCTACGTGGCCTCGTTCGATCTGATGCGCTCGCTCGGAGAGAGGGACTCGTGAATCGTCACAGCCTGGTCGGGCGGCTCGGGCACGACGATGTCGTGGCCGTGCCCATCGCACAGCGCGATTCCGTCGTCCTCGATACGCACTTCGTGCGGGAGGACGGGTCGTTCAACTTCGGGATCGGTCCCGCGCTCGAGCGACTGGCCGGGCTCGGTCTCGCGCCGACCGAGCGAGCGCTCGATCTCGTCATCCTAGCGGCGCTCGTCACCGCGGCCGACACCCGTGTCTCGCGGAAGGCGAATTCACAGGACGGTTGGACTCGAGAGATCGATCTCTACGTACCTGTTTCCGACCCCTCCCTCTGGCGGGAGCTGGCGGACGAGCTCGCGACGCTGCTGCGCTTTCTGACCGGGGACCGATGGCGGTTCGTCTTTCGCCGCCGTCCCGAATCAATGGAAATTCTGGTGGCCGACGCGACGTTGCTCGAGGCCGTACCGGTCGACACGGTATGCCTCTTCTCGGGTGGACTGGACAGCTTGGTCGGCGCGATCGACCTTCTCGGGAGCGGTGCACGGCCGCTGCTTGTCAGTCACTATTGGGATAGCGAGACCGCGAACGCCCAGAGCACGCTCCTCGATTCGCTGGGCAAGCGGTTCCCGCCCCCCGATAACGAATTCCATTCGCTTCGTGTGCGGCTCGGCTTCGATCGGCATGCACTGGAGAGCTCGGAGAAGGAGCTGACTCAACGCGGGCGCTCCTTCCTGTTCTTCGCGCTGGCGGCGCTAGCGGCGTCCTCGATCGACCGGGCGGTAACCATCCACGTTCCCGAGAACGGGTTGATCGCACTCAACGTACCGCTCGACCGGTCTCGATTGGGAGCGCTCAGTACCCGAACCACGCACCCGCACTTCATGGCGGGGATGAACGACCTGCTGAAGAGAATCGGCGTGTCGGGCGAACTGATCAACCGGTACCGGCATAGTACGAAGGGCGAGATGGTAGCTGGATGCGTTGATCCGAAGCTCCTTGGGATAGCCACCGCCAGCTCGATGTCGTGTTCGTCGGCTGCCAAGGCCAGGTACCAGGAGATGTCGCCACGTCATTGCGGTTATTGCGTGCCCTGTCTGATCCGTCGTGCATCCCTCCTGCACGGCCTCGAGGGGGCCGACCAGACGCTCTACACGATCAAGAACCTCGCGCACGAACAGCTGGCCTCTGACAAGGCGGAGGGCGAACACGTCAGGGCCTTGCAGAGGATGTCCGCTCGTCTCGCCGGGCGTCCGGACCTGGCCGACATCCTGGTTCATAAGCCCGGACCGCTACGAGAATCACCCGCAGAGGTATCCGCCTTCGCCGACGTCCTGCGGCGCGGCATCGCCGAGGTCGGCGAGCTACTCCGGAACGTGCGTGCCGGCCCGAGGCAGCGCTCGTGAGACCTGAGCTCGTCGACTTCCACTGCCATCTCGATCTCTATCCGGATCTGGCCGAATCAATCGCGGCCTGCGACTCACGCCGGGCGGCCACGCTCGCGGTGACGACGACACCGAAGGCGTTCCGCCGTAACGTAGAGCTCGCCGCCGAGAGCGAGTTCGTGCGCGTCGCGCTCGGGTTGCATCCGCAGCTCGTCGCGGAGCGGGCGAGCGAGTTGATCTTGTTCGAGAGCCTGCTCGTCGAGACGCGTTATGTCGGCGAGGTGGGGCTGGACGCCGGGCCCGGCCACTACCGCTCGTTCGAGGCACAGAAGCGCGTCTTCGCCCGTGTGCTCGATCTGTGTGAGGCGGCCGGAGACAAGGTGCTCAGCGTGCACAGCGTCCGCGCCGCGACGCCGGTGCTTGACTTGGTCGAGCGTGTCCTGCCAAGGACTCGAGGAGCCGTCATCATGCACTGGTTCTCGGGAAGTGTTCGGGAGGCAGAGCGCGCGGTCGCACTCGGGTGCTACTTCTCGGTGAACCAGCGGATGTTCGCCTCCGAGAACGGTCGTCGAATCGTGAGCGCCCTTCCACCGGAGCTTCTGCTCACAGAAACCGACGGTCCGTTCATCAAGGTAGAGAGAGAGCCAATCAAACCGGGCGACGTGGGGCAAGCCGTCAACATGCTCGCCGAGCTTCGGGGATGGGAGCCGGAGGTGACCCGTTCCCAGGTTCTCTCGAATTTGCACGAGCTGCTCGCCTAGCGATTCCGGCTCGCAGCGGCAGGACGGACTGCGGCAGACGCCGCAGCCGCGGTCGTCTGAAGGCATCGTTGCCTAGATCTGCGGACGGCAAGCGAACTCTCACGCTGTGGACGATGATGTTGAACCCGAGCTGGCGGCAAAATGCCGTCGCGCTCCACGCGACAATACCCGAACCGGCGATCTGCGACGACTACCGATAGGTGCTGCTGCCCACGACGACGACGTAGCTCCAGCGCTCGTCAAGGAACTCGAGCGCTAGCAAGTCCTTGCCGGACCTCGCGAGCAATCGGATCGGTCCCTGTAGATTCGCGCCATCGATCATCACCGGTTCGAGGTGCGTCAGGTAGTCGTGACGGACAGCGCCCAGAAGATGCACGAACGCACCGACAAGGCCGTTCCTGTAGAGGTGTCCTTCAAACCCGGGGAAATCCAGGTCGACGATCCGGTTAATCAGCGCGTACCGGTTCGCAGCGGAAGACGCGCTCGATGCACTGTTCTATCGAGACCGCGTTCGCTGCGACCGGGTAGAACTCGTCGGGCGGGCGGCGGGCGCTGCGATCCACGATCTGATCGGACATGACCCCAGGCACCATGCCGAAACGCTCGACTATCGCTTTCGCTGGTGACGGGGAAGTAGTTGTCCAAGCCTGACCGGAGATGCGGAACGGGAAGATAGAGCGCCAGTGGCTACTCCGTGAACGGGTAACCTGTCGGTCAACGGGCAGCTCGCTTGCCTGCGCGTCTCCCGACCAACAACTCGTCTACCACGAACGGTAGTGGCCTGCCGCACATGGTCGTAGAACAGAGCGTGTCGATATCGCGCGCCGTCACCGGTAGGCCGCATCGAACGCGTGCTTCGATATCGTGACGTGTGCCCCCGAGGTTGTAGTCCTGACACGGTCCCCCGCGTCGGCGCTCACCGGAGCGACTTGCCTGGCTGCCGTGCATCCTGACGAGTACGTCTCGAATGAACTCGTCGATACTGAAGATCTGCAGGTACGGTGCGAAGGCCCTCAAGGCAGCTACCGGATCATTGCTCAGCATCACTTCGCGGTAGAACGAAGGAATGACGTACGCGAGTTCGGGGACAAAGACTGCATCGAGAGGTGCGATGCCGACGCTGTACGGGGCAGGCCGACCAAGGTCGATCTGGCCGTTCAACTCGAAGCCGTCGCACGTTCCCACGATCACCATCATCCGGTTCCCGCATGCATGGTTAAGTCGTCCCAAGGCGATCGAGAGCTGCTTCCAGCCAAGTGCCATGCTCGCGTTGCATTCCGGTGTCGAGGAAGACAACCGGACGATTCCCTGTTTACTGTCTCCGTGCGCATCGATGTGAAGGAGCGGAACCGGACCACCACATTCGACCTCATGAGCCAGCGTGTCGAGCACGCTCAGGATGGCGGCCGCTGTGGGAGTTCTGTAGCGCTCCGGCTCCGGAAAGCCGGCCTTGGTCGCTACAGCGGCAACCGCGTCCGCCAGCTGGTCGGCATCGTCGGCTTCAGCGATCGGCAGAGCGTTGAGGAAGACCGCTCGTTGAAAGAAGACTGTGTCCTTCGTCGCGACCGGTCTTATTACGGCACCAGAAGCGCCGTCGACATGCATCGAGTGAGGACGGGCTACGGAAGGGGTCTCCGAACGGAAACAGTCAGTCGCACGTTCCGTGTCGTCGGAAAGCCTGCGTTCATCTTCGGTCATCGTCGAAGTGCACCTGAATCTCTCGGCGGTCCGATGCTTCCTCTCGAGGTCATCGACGTGAAGCACCTGAAAGGCGCCGGTACGCCGGCCTCGTCGCCAGGGAAGGGGCGACGGCGGAGATGAGCTCGAGCGCGTCCGGTAGATCCCGGGGTACGACGGAGTCGTCCGCCGTGCCGATGGTTCTATCGAGCAGCGTGAGCAACGCTCCGGCTTTGGCCGGATCATCGACCATGGCCAGACTACGATCGCCTTCCTTTCTGAAGAAACCATAGCTCGCCATCGTCCAGACGTCGAACGGGAGCAGATACTTCTCGACGAGGTTCACCGCGCGCTCGAAGGCGTCGCCCGAGATGGCGGGCACGCAAGCGAAATGGGCACTGATCACGGACGTGGACAGCGTGCTCTCCCGAGGCCAGATACGCTCGAAAAAGGGCACGATCGCCGACAGGAAGACGGCTGTGCGGGAGGCTGGCTGCGCATCGTCTCCACCGGCTACGTCCCGCAGAAACCGGTACACCCCGTCCGCCGCATCCGCCCGGATGTCGTCATCAATGGTGCGAAGCATCTGCTGAACGGCGGCCTCCGGGATCTCCGACGCTCGTTGCTCGTGCAGCGCGAACAAGGACTCGACGACGGTCCACATCGCGAGTCGACCCCGCGTGTGGCGATCGAGACGTCGATCGGCGGCCCGTTTGGCCATCGTGAGGCCGACTTCGTGTAGAAGGCGTGTCGAGGGTTGTCCGTACGCCATGGCTGTCCAGAACCGGTAGCCTCGCTCGGTCTCCGACAGCAGTGGCTCGATCAGGAACGATCGCGCCCACGGTTCATCGGCTTCGAGAAAGAACGTCGAGGTGTGTAGCAGAACGTACGTCGCGAGCGTTGCCGTCGGCTCACCCGATTCGCTCAGTACATTTCGCATCCGCAACGCATCGGACGCACCGTCGAACAAGGACTCGCGCTCGCGTTCATGGAAGCAGAACGCGACGAACAGCGTGGCAAGGATGCCGATCGGTCCCTGCCTGACGAGATCCAACGGGATCGTCGAGACCTCGTCACTGACCTCGTCGACCGGCACCGTCACGCGATGGGCGTGGTCGCCGGTCGAGGCAATGCCCCACAGTCGAATCCACAACGAAGGGAATCCCGGGTTCGTTACCACGCCGTCGCGGAACGCGTCCAGCCACGAGCAGAGTGCCTCCATGACGCGTGCGAGCTCGGCGTCCGCCAACGATGACGCCATGCGCAGTACGCGCGCGACATGATCAGAGTCCTCGAGAGGCGCACCCGGCGCTGTCCGAGTCACGGGTCGATGAGCGGCGAGAAGATTCTTCCACACGATCAACCGCTCGGCGAGAGGCTCGGAAGTGGACTCGAGGTCGATAGCGATCGCCTCGGCGTTGTCGGCGACTCTGAGCCATGCCCGGGCGGCACGAGCCTCGGCGTTCGCCCAGACACCGTCATCGAGCGTCAGCGCCTTCTCGAGCGCGCGCACACGCGCCTCCCCCCGCAGGACATCGAACGATTGCGTAGACGCGGTGGGCGCGTTCGTGAAGACGATTCCTTCCGGAAATCCCTCCACAGCACTCATGGTTTCGAGCTCCGGGAACTCGGCAAGTCGATTGCCGAGCCACTGCTCGTCACGCTCCGTCAACGCGCTGCCCGCCAGCTCGAGCCGGCGGAGCTCGCGCGCGCTCCAGAATCGCCGTGCTGTCTCCACCACGTGTGCATCGATCCCGCGAGCCCACAGGTTTCGTGGCGGGCCTTTCCTGATGCCCGCGAGGATGTGCTTCCGGGCCTTCGACGACAGGACCGTGAATCGCGTCGCGCGCAGCTCGATCACTTCGGGCAATCCGCTCACGTTCCACGTCTGCGCCCGAGTGAGACCGAGGATGAAGCCCTCTACCTCATCGGCGCCCGCAAGCTTCGGGTCACGGGCCATCGCCGCCCAGAGACGGCGGAACACCGGGGACTGCCGGGTCAGCCATCGATCCAGTATGGAGCGAACCTCCCGGTGCTCGCCGAGCGCTGCCAGGCGTTCGACGAATGCGTGGAGAAGCTTGGTCGCGGCGGTTATACCGCCGCCGTGTCCGGCATCCGGGTCCCGGTCCGAACGTCTCCCGATCGATCTGCGAGCGTAGTAGACCCGGTTGGGTGTCTTGAACGGGTAGTGCTCGGTGGCGTAGATACGCCGCATCAGTGCCAGACCCTCTTCGAGCGCGCCCTCCACCGCGGTGACGAGTGCGAGGAGAAAAGATGCATCGTCGACGTCGTCGAGACCGAGCTCGCCGGGATCGACCAACGGGCCCGACTCGATGTCCACGCGAAGCAGATCCCGCATCTTTCGGGGTCGAGCGGGGATCTGCTCGAGCTCGCGGAGCATGGGATCGATCTCGCTGACGTCCAGTCGAGGTGCGACGAGGGCGGTGATGTCGTGCACGATGGCTCCGGATCGGTCGCCACGCTTGAGACGACGTCCGATTCGGTGAACGTCCAGAGGCGGGCTATCCCCTACGGGCGCGCTCTGCCAGCTCTCCTCGATCAGCCGCCACGCGCCGGCCCAGGGTTCGGCAAGCTCGGCGTCCGGGCCGTGCTCCAGTAGCGAAAGGATCGCGGCCCGCTCCGCGCGACGACTGGGGCCGAGGGTCAGCGCCCACTCCAGCGTGCCGCGCTCGGCGAGTCGCCCGGACGCGAACCGGGTTGCCGCTCCGTAGACAGGAAGCTCGTCGACGGTTGGACGACGTCGGGTCGCGCTCATGCTGCCGTCTCCCGTCCGCTCTCGGCAACGATCTGCACGATGGCGTCCAGCCAGTCGAACGCGGCTCGCACCCGTTGCAGCGGTTCGATCAGCCGCTCGCGTTCGTTGGCGTTGGATCGCCTGATCAGGAAGTCGAAGAGGTCGCGCGCGTCCACCGATGCGTTCGCGCGCGACGTACGTGCGATCCGAATCATCATGGCCGCCGCCGTTCGCTCCCCGGTCGTCGGCGCCGAGAGCTTCTGCCACAGCTCGAGCGTGTGGAGCAGCTGGCTGTGTCCGTCACCGGCGGCATACGGGATCGGGGTGATGCCCCTGCCGGTCCAGTCAGCCAGTACGGCCGCCTCGCTGTCATCGTTGCTGATGCTGACGAACGCGAAGCGTTCCCGAAGATCAGAGAAGCGGGTGCTGTCAGCGGCAACCGCATCCAGCAGGTAGCGCATGGGTGGATCTTCGGCGCTGTAGCCGACGAGGACGAGGTTGAACAGGCGCGCCGCGTCGTGGATGAAGTCGGGTACGGCGTGCCGTTGGAGGTAGTACTCGCCGAAGTCCCGATCGGTCAGCAGGATATCGGAATAGCGATCCTTTCGCCGCTCGAGTGCCCCGTGCAGGTGGAAGACACCCGAGAACTCGGGGCGTCGACTCGGACGAGGGAGGGCGGACAGCGAGTGGGTTCGGAGGGGGTGCTGGGTGCGGGATGCGGCGGCCTCGAGCAGCAGATCGTAGTTGGTGGTCGCGATCCGCAGCGCGCCCCCCCGGTCCGAAAGCTTCATCAACGCGCGGTGTTGGCGTGCCTTCTTGGGGTTGTCCCGACGAAGTCGATCTGCAACGGCACGGCGTACGGTGCTGGCCAGATCGGGTGCCGCATCGAGTCGGCGCTCCAGCATCCCCAGCGCGACATCGAAACGCTGTGTACGCGCGAAGTGATTCCACTCGGCCTGTTGTGCAGGCTCCAGGGCATCGACCCTGTCGGCCAGCTCGGCGGCCAGCGTCTTTGCCTTCTCGCCGTCGTTCGACGTGGCTGCAAGCCACCTGCGGTTCTCGAGCGCGTAGGCCGCATGCAGGCCCGCGTCGAGCGTCTCGTACACATCCCCGACCAACGAGCGGAACCCGGGCAACTTCGCCGGCATCGAGATACCGGCGCCACAGAGGAACATGACGTCTCCGCAAGCGTGAGCCAGCAACATCCGCTCGGGCAACGGCGTCAGGCCATCTGCCAACACCACCTTTCGGTCTGTCATCGTCGGCCGTGCGCGGGGTCGGAGCGCAATGCCGACACACGGGTTCCGGCGAGCGCGCCTCCGCCGTCTCGCGGGCTCGGACGACGAGCTTCAGCGGTGCCGGGAGAGGACGACCAAACACGGTGTCGTGCCGCAAGCGCGACCAGCATCGTCAAGACTCCTCGTTACTCGCGAGAATCGCGGGCGGGGGCGGTGTCGACGGCGACAGACCGAGACCGACCGCCGGGTGCGCGTCGCTTGCGGTGCGTCGCTCGGCGTAGCCGAGGGTGGTCTGGATGTTCGCGTGCCGGGCATGTTGCATCACCTGCTCGAGGGGGACGCCGGCGTCGATCGCGCTCGTGATCAGGCCGCGGCGGAGACTGTGTCCGGCGAAGTCACCGGCGACGCCGGCGCGCGCGGCGGCCTGCTTGACGACGCGCGCGACGGCCGGCGCCGACAACCGGTCGACCCCGGGCGCGTGGCAGTGGCGCGATCGCCGCAGGGCGACAAACACCGGACCGTGTGTGTTTCCCGACGCCGCCACCCAGGTCTCGAGCGCGTTGACCGGGCACCAGGGGGAGCTGGGCCGGGCGAGCAGTTTCACCGTGGCCCCGTGCCCGTCCTGGTCCCCCTTGGAGAAGGGCAGGCGCACCGTCAGCCCGGTGGGCTCGGGGGCGAGGTGCTCGTGATCGATCCCGACGAGCTCGCTGCGCCGAAACGCGCCGTCGAACCCGACGAGGAGCAGCGCCCGATTTCGGAGACCGATGAGGGTGCGCGGGTCGCAGGCGTCGGCGAGGCGGCAAAGGAGCTCGCTGGTCGCCGCCTTCCGCGGCTGCGGGGGCGTCTCGCGCCGCTCCCGCCGGTGCCCGCGGAGTGCGGCGGTCGTCGCCGGCAGCTCCACCTGGAGGAGGGGGTAGCCGAGACGCTCGTGCGCGAGCCGGACGGCGGCGAGTTTGCGGCGGACGGTCACCGGCGCGAGCGCGGCGAGGGAGGCCACCCAGGCGGAGAGCGTGGCGTCGGAGGCGGGCAGGGCGACAAGGGAGGGGTCGGCGGGGGCGAGGCGCTCGCACCAGGCGCGGAACTCCTGCCAGTCGGCTGCGTAGAGACGCTGGGTGGCCGGCGCGTGGCTCGCCCGCACCTGGCGCTCGCGGACGGCGTGAAGAGCGGCAAGCTCGGCGACCAATGCGTCGTGATCGTCCTCGGCTCGGGCGATTTCGGAGGGCGCTACTTCGTCGATGTCATCGGTCGCCATGAGGCGATCATATCTCACCTGTCCAAAGTGCGCGAAAACGGACCTTCCCGTGCATTAACAATATTTCGACGCCATGTAGTAGCGCTACTAGAACTTGTTACGCTACGTGAGGTCGACGAAAGCCGTGCCGTCGAGCTCTGCCGTCCATTGCGCTCGCCCCACCTGTCCCGAGACTTCCGCTCATGGCCAAACGCGCGCAGGCGCTGACGATCGACGATGTTGAGGCCGCGCTCCGCGCTTTGGAGGAGACCGGACTCAAGCCGACCGTCCGGCTCGTTCACCAGAAGCTCGGCCGCGGCAGCATGTCCACGATCACCGCGCACTTGCGCGCGATCGCCGCCGCCCGGGCGGACGCCGACGTCGGCACGTTGCCCGACCCGATCCTCACGAGCCTGCGCGCGGCCGCCGACGCGCTCTGGCTCGAGCTGGCCGACGCGGCCGATGCGCGCATCGAGGCGGTGACGAGCGCGGCGGACGCGCGCGTCACCGAAGCGCTCGCCGAGCGCGACACCGCGCGGGACGCCCTGACCGACCTCGCCGACGAGCACGGCACGCTCGTCGCCACCCTGGCCGAGCGCGACCGCTCGCTCGCCGAGCGGGAGGTGGCTCTCGAGTGCCTCGGCGACGAAGCCCGCACGCTCGCTCGCCGTGTCGAGCTCGACGAGCGGGATCGCGCCGCGCTCGCCGAGCGCCTCGCCGACCGCGACCGGGAGCTCGTCCGCGCGCTCGAAGCTCTCAAGCGGGCCGAGAGCGCTCGGGAGAGTTCGGCGGCCGAGTGCGAACGTCTTGCGGCCGCCCGCGCACTCGACAGCGAGCGGCACGCGGCGGAGCGGGCCGCACTCGAGAGCACCGTCGAGCGGCTCCGGGGCGAGCTCGAGGCGCTCGGTGCGGCAGCGGCCACCCGTGCCGAGGAAGTGGCGCGCCTCGAAAGCCGACTTGAGGCCCAAGGCGCCCGGGTCGACGAACTGACCACCCGCCATGCGACGCTGCAGAGCGAGCGGGACACGGCACGTGACCGCGCCGAGCGGATCGACGCCGCCCTCGGCCGGGCGCGAGCCGACGCGCTGGCGAGCGAGCGCTTGGCCGACGCGTCACGCCAGGCGGTATTGGTGCTCCACGCCCACATCGGTCGACTGGAGGCGAGGCTCCGCGCCAGCGGGGTCGCCGCGGAGGAGATCGAACCGATACCCGTTCTGCCGTCCGCCGAGCAGCAGTCGATGCTCGCCTTGCCTCCGGACGCGAAGCGCCGAGACCGCCCTGGGCCATAGGCGGTCCGCGGAAGGCTTGCCGACCGACTCCCTACATGATGTGGTTGAAATCGCTCTCGACCCCCACATGTAGTGTTCCTTCGGATAATGAGAGCGCGTTCATGTTTCGCACGACCCATTTTCACGTCGGCAACGGCGACATGACGCTGATCCGGCTCCCGAGCGGTCGCACGCTGCTCGTCGACATCAACATCCGAGGCGCCGCCGACGAGCCGACCGATCCCACCCCGGACGTCGCCGCACAGCTCCGCGAGCGCCTCGAGCGCGATCCGGACGGCCGACCGTTCGTGGACGCCATGCTGTTGACGCATCCGGACGAGGATCACTGCCGTGGGCTCGCCAAACACTTCCATCTCGGACCTCGCGATGCGGCGGTCGACAACGAGAAGATCGTCATCCGCGAGATGTGGTCCTCCCCGATCGTCTTCCGTCGAGCCAAGCGCCGCGACAAGCCGCTCAGTCCGGATGCGCTGGCCTGGGGCCGCGAGGCGCGTCGACGGGCTCGTGTGTTCTCCCCGGGCCGGACGCCGGCTGAGGGGGATCGCATCCTGATCCTCGGGCACGACGAGGATCGGTCGAAGACGGCCGACCGCGAGCCCATCGTCGTGAGCCCCGGGGAGCGGATAGAGACGATCGGCGGCCTTCGCGACCCCGAATTCTCCGCCCGACTGCTCGGGCCGTTGCCGGTCGCCGCGCACGAGGACGAGGA
>Ga0115031_1001533_pt1 | contig 17220 bp, 28 predicted proteins | sample Maine_Asex4_meta_FD_87301 | JGI IMG/M metagenome (GOLD analysis project Ga0115031, IMG submission 87301) | Marine algal microbial communities from Maine, USA - Maine_Asex4_metaG | ecosystem: Host-associated > Algae > Red algae > Unclassified | place: Maine, USA | collected 2015-01-05
CATGTTTTGCACGAGAAAAACGCTCCACAGAGGCGTTTACGAGGGGTCGTGCAAGTTTTGAACGAGCAATTTGAGTCAGAATCGGGCTCGTGGTGGATCCAGCAACGAGGTGCACTGCGCAGCTCGACTGTGCCACACAGCCGGTTGACTCGTCGGCCCCGTGCTCTGCCGTAAATATTTTCCATGTCCCCCACAATGTGTGGTCGCCCTGAAGGCTGCAACTCGGGCCCCAACCTCAAATTGGGCCACTCATTGGGCTGACCATCCCTAAGAGATGCGCCACCAACGGCTCTGGACCAGCGAAATAAGCGCGCCTGCGCATGCTTTCGGTCTGGGCAAAGAGGTGGCCGGGAGTCCCTGGCCGCGCGCCCAAGGGGTATGCCCCCACCATGGCCCCACGAGTCCCCCCCCCCATTACCCGCCTTTTTCGTTCACGCCTACCTCGTCGTCGGCCCTGCGGCGTCCACCAACCCGGCCCTCTCACGCTAGGGGACAGCCCCACGCCCATTGATTCGGCTGCTCGCCTGCGTCGCTCGACCGAGTAGCGGGACGCGAGTACCGGGCACTGCACGCCGCGACAAGCGCGTGCGGCTGCGCTACGGCGCCCATCCTCTGTGGTTGTCGCGGGTGTGGGGCTGCCCGCCTGCTCACCCCGCTTCCACGCCCGCGCCCACCCCCCCCTCCCTGCATCCTCCGACCGCTATTCGCCGCCTCCCTCGCCTCCCCTGCCGTTGATCCACCAGCCCTTCCCCCACTTATCCCGGGCATGAGTGGCTCCGGCACACCAAGCTGACCAAGGACGCGCCCTTTCCACCATGGTAACGCCCGCTGTTTTTCTGGCCACACACCACCTCACATTTCCCTCGTCTTGCCGCGTTTTTGACCGGGCGAAACCGTCTACCGCGGAGACGTCGCGGCGGGTGCGTGCTCACCTGCTTCACCCCTGGAGCGTTCGCGCACGAGTGTTTGAGGATGAGGACACTGTCAACCTGTGGGCGACGGAGGTCATTGACTGCTCCGCCCCGGCCGGGGACCCCGCTTCCTCTTCCCCTTCAGCTTTCGCTGACTCTCCCTAGTCTCCCGCGCGCCCCCTCACTACCTATATCGCGCGGCAGGGAACCCCTCTTCGCTCTTTCTTTGCCGGTGTCGATTCGTTGGTCGACGTGGCCGACCCCTCGTGCGCCACTGCCTTCTTCTTAGTCTTGGGGGGCTCGACAAGTGCAAATGGGGTGCCAGTGCAGGGCCTTTCCCAGTCGACAGACGCTCCGCAGGCCCCTCCAAGCCCACCCTGTCCCCTTGGTAATCCGCGGCGGCTGGCACTGCCTGCCGCCCTTCCTGCCGCGGTTCTACCGGTGGACGCCGGCGCCGACAGTGCTGCCTGCGCTGGTCGGGGGGAGCAAGAGCGGCGGCACGTTGCGTGGGCGTACCTAGGTGGCAGCCGGGCTGGGCATGCGCGGGCTGGCAGAGCAGAACGCCTGTCTGTAGCCGTCCGCCCGGCTCGCGTAGTGGTTTCCTCCCGTGTCGGCGGCGACCTGCGGCGCGTTTTCCAGCTGCTGGTGGGTGGCACCAGTATCTTCCTCACGGGGCCCCCGGGGTGCGGCAAGACGCACTTGGTCAACGAGGCGGTGGAGCTGATGCGTGATGCCGGTCTGTCCGTCGCCGTTTGCGCCATCACGGGCGTCGCCGCTACCTTAGTCGGCGGCACGACCGTGCACTCCTGAGCCGGCTTCTGCAACGAAGACGCGGATGTCAGTTCGCCGCTGCAGACGGAATTAAAAGAGGTCATCCCCTTTGCCGCCAAGGCACGGAGGCGCGCCTCGATGGTGCTCAGTATTGACGAGGTAGGCACTCTTTCTTCGGCTTTCATGACGCGGCTTGACGAGTTGTTGCGAGCGGTGCGACCGCGGTCGTCTCCTTGAGGCGGGTTGAATCTGCTCTGCGCGGGGGACTTCTTGCAGCGCTCTTCACCACGGGGCTCGTACGCCTTTCTGAGCGATCCGTGGCGGGACTTTTTTTCCTACCGTGCCGTCGTCCTCGAAACGCATTGGCGCCACATGCAGGGCGCGAGGCTGCTAGGTCTCCTGCTGCGTCTACGCAGGGGGCGTCACACCGCCGCCGATATGGTGCTGCTGGCCACCCGCCGCACCGCTGTGCCGCTCCCCGACGTCATCTACCTCTTCTGCCACAAGACAGACGCCGACGCCAAGAAAGAGGAGCAGCTTCTGGGGCTGGTGGGGGAGTCGGTGATGCTCACCGCGGGCGAAAAGGCGCGCGCCAAGTTCTTGTCGCCGGCCCAGGCCGCGACGCTGCTAAACTCGGCCTTCAAGCACCTGCTGGCGCTGAATTTGCGGGTGGGTGCAGCAGTGGCCATGCCGACCAATTGATTGGCGGGGCAGGGCGTGCCGTGCTGCTCGCGGGGCGTGGTCACGTGTTTTAGCGCGGTAGGCAACCGTCGGTACCCGCGGGTTCGCTTCCAGCAGCCGAGTGACGGAGACAAGACGCTGGACGTCATCCCATCTTTGGTGCACACCGTCGCCATCGATGGCGCGAATCGGGCTGCCACGCGGAGCGAAAATCTTCCGGTGCTGGCGTGGGCTTCTACAATCCACGCGGCCTAGGGCTGGACTCTGCAAGAGGCTACCGTCGACTTGACGTCCGCGTCTGCCGCTGGCAAAGCACTGTCGGGTTTGTCTCGGAACCCTGCTTTGGAGCGTCTCCATATCATTGGTTTGATGAGCTCAGGATCATAGTTAATGGCATGGCCTTGGCCTTCCATGAGTCTGTGGTTGACTACTAGTCAAACGTGGTGCGTTGGCTCCCGTTTTTTGCGACCGTTCTACCTACCTCAAGGAACTGTCGGGTCCTAGTGATCGGGCGCTGATCTTGAGGCAACTTTGTTGCCTTGTCTCTGTGTGTGCCGATACGAGCAGGAACAAGACTTGAGCGATCGGAGATATGTACTATTGGTCGCGAGTCTAATATCAATTATTCTGCTTCAGACACTGACATCTAACAACAGACATGAACGTGAAACGGAACGCTGCTGTCTGAAGCCCGTGTGCGTGAGGTCGTGTCAGGCGGCTGAACGATCGATGTATTGCGGATCTCGCAAGGCAGTCCACGGCGAACAAACGGATGCCTTCCCAGCGCCTGTGAGGCCCTGACCGCCCTTTTCCGCCACACGAGAGGCCCAGATCACGGGGACTTTGGAACTGCGGCGGTGTGGCAGGCCCAGCAACCGCCAACAGGCCAGAGGTGGCTGGAAGTGCCGCCGAAGCGAGGCTCCCTTCCACACGCCCCCTTCCAATCAGTGCGGACACTGTATTTCCGCCACTTTCTCGACAGGCTGCGGGGCTGAGACAGACTCTCCTGTAGTCGTCACCGACCATCACCCCACCCCTTCCTCAACAGCCGCCCCACTTGACCCCGTTGTCTCTTGCCGCGCTCGTGGAGGTGGCCGCTGGCGCCTCCCCGACCCGTTCCCACTGGCTAAGCGTCGGCCAGTCACGCGCGCTGTTGGGTCGTCCCCTTCATCGGTCCCGGCACCGCCCACTCACTCCGGCAGCCGCCCCACGCGACATCACCCGCGGTCGGTCGCTGCCCTCTCGTGCGCTTTCGTTAGCCCCCCCAGCTCCGTGACGTTCTCCCCGCTTGCTTTCCGCTCGCACCGCCATCACTCTGCCTTCTCCCCGGCGGCCGCAGCCCCCAGCGGCGCCGTTCACTTCCCCGCCCCCTTCCTTCTTGCCTCTGAGGCACTCTCCCGGCGATGGTTCATCGCAGTGGTCAACGCCACCAACGTCACCGCGCCCCCGCGGCCTGGACGGACGAGTCGTTCCCAGTCTTCAAAGCACCCCACAAGCATCCTGCGTTTCATTCTGGATCTCCCAAGCCGCCCAAGTCCTTCTTTCTCTCTAGAGCTGTGCTGCGGGAGGTGGTGCATACGATGCTGGATACTTGCGCCTTTGCCGACTTTGTTGCTCGCGCGGTGTGCTGGCATCCGGGCGACCCCCGCCCCAGTGACGAAAAGCGAGACCGTGGCGTCTGAAAGTTTCTTTACTGCCTTTCGCCGTTCACCATTCGTGTCATCATTGCCATCTTGAGAAGCCGAAAGAAGGGGCTGGCGGTGGCCGGCGGCGGTCGCGTGGCGGGCATTGGCGGCAAGCCGCTTACCGCCGTGACGCTCAAGGACTACAGAACTGGGCTGACTTTCCTCTTTTCCGAGGCTAAGGTCGACGGCCAACACGGACAGGAGGCGCTTCTGTTCGACTGCAGCGGCCCGGCGTCTCCGTAGCAGGCCAAGGGCAAGGCCGAATTTGACGACGAGAAGGAGACGAAGTGCGAGGATCCCGGCAGCTGCATTGGAAACCCAGTGGCGACGGACGGCCTCAAGAACTTCCGAGGCGCGACGAAGAAGGAGGCGCGCATCAACGGGAAGCATTTGCTCAGTGCGGCCGCCGTCACGTCAGAGGTGATGCGCGCTCTGCACATCAAGATGTGAGTGCGCCACAAGCCCGACGTCGCGGCGCCGGTAGATGACGCAGAGGCAGTCATTACCCTCGCCCTGGAGGTGTCCGAGCAGCCACGCGCCTACACGCCACCATCCGATGCTGATACAGACCAGCTGGACTACTTCTTCTATGTTATGCTCTTCATCTCCCTCCGGCGCCCGGTCACGATCATGGGGCTCAAGTTTGAGGATGTTTTCTTCCCGGACATGAGGACGGCGGAAAACCAAGAGTTGTTCAACAGGTATGTAGTGCTTGGGTCCCATATCCATAGTCTTTTTTGTGAGATGGCGGGTCCGCGGGGTGGGCCCTGTGTTTGCAGTTGGGCTGCATTGCTGAAGTTGCTGACCCAGCGCAGTTGCTTCCTCTTGCACTCTGATGTGTCAGGTTGTACCCGCTTTTGTGACTCCTCCTTTGCGTCTGGGCTTCCCGTCGGTTTTGTGACCAATTGGCACACAGACACGGACACCACAGGTTCCTGAAGATGTGCCTACGGGTGTTCAAGACAGGCGCCCGTACCACGGACCAGATGTGGATTCAATTCTACAGTTACTACGCGCATGTAACGGCGTCGGACGAGGAGAGCATTGGGTAGTCTGCCTACGTGCGCTGCAACAGCGAGCACATAAACTTCCCCAAGATCTTCAGCGGCTTGGTTCACTTCGCCTGATCGGCGCCGGGTGTCGGCGCCGACATCAACCGGCTTGGTCGGCAGTACCTGTTCCCCGAGCCTGCTGCAGCAAAGCATCAGGGCGACAGCAGCCCGGTTCAAGAAGCGCACTGAGACGGAGATTAACGGCCGCTTCCTCGCCGACATGGGGCGCATCGGGCGGGCATACATTGACGAGAAGAGAGATGATCGCCTGTATGGATTCCGAAGCGGCGGCGCCATGGCGCTGCTCAACAAGACTGGCCTCTTAGAGCAGGTGATGCGCCTCGGCGGCTGGTGGGCCGATTCGAGCTCGTTTTTCAAGAATGTTACTGCCATGGACAGTCAGGGCACCCTGCGGTCAACCTTGCGGTCGCTTCAAGTGAACGAGGTCACGCAAGTCGTGGCGCAGGTCATGGAGACCTTCAACACGTGGACCGCGGCGGTGGTGCGCGACTTGACCACGCGCGCGCTAGGGCAAGTCCGGAGCGTGGATGCTGGCTTTGTGGCCAAGATTGAGGCCAACCATGTCAAGAAGCTGTGCTCCATGGTGAGCCAGTGTAACCTTGTTCTGCATCAGGGGACAGGCGATACCGAGGGCTTGTCAGACGATGATGAGGAAAGTGATGAGCTCGGATATCGTTACACTTTGTCTTTTATACATTCTGTCCTCCTCATGGCCTGTTTTGACCCAAAGCGATGGCACCCAGCTGCTGTGGGAAGCTCGACACAAACGGCAGTGCGCATTGAGAAGAAAATAGGGGCAATTACATGTCTGTCGCAGGTGGAACAGTGGTCGGTGGGGCTTCAGGGGGCACAAGGGTGGGGACGGCGAGGACCGGAGAGAATAGTCATGTGCTCTGCCACGCATTCCCTGCATGTGGAGCTTATCGCTCAGATGGCCGCTGCTGGGATTTGCTGGTGTGGGGGCACACCGACGATGGCCGAAGCGTCGGCGTCGTCGTCGTGTAGGAGGGGGGCGTAGCGCAGGCACGGTGTAAAAAAACGGTGGCGCGTCCGTGCTAACAGGGGAGGAGGAGGCGCGGCAGGCGTAGTCGGTGACTCTCTGCGCGTCCCCCACGCCGGTAGCTGCCGAACTGTAGATGCCGGGGCACGCGCATCTCCAAGGACCGCCGCTGCTGAGACTCTATTTGTGCGACTGGCACCCGTTAGGCGGTGAGGCTCCTCCTGGTGTCTGTACGTGTCGGTGACACGACCTCTGCCCCAGGCATTTATCGAACGTGTGGGGTGACGGCTCCAGTGCCGCTATCGCCTCTGCCGAGCCATCGCCGCGCCGCTGCTGGCATCGGAGGCGATGCCAACCGTGTGCCGGCGAGCAGATTGCAAAACACGTAACGCGAGTTCAAGCGGCAGCGGCCGACTGCGGGCATAGTTGATGGTGGGTGGGGAGCGCCGGAAATGCGGCGAAATTGAGCGCACGTCCGTGCTTTTTCGGTCATAGTGACATGGGACAAAGCCTGGGCGGCGCCTCGAAGCAGACCGGGGGCGAGGCGGCGCTGCTGTGGCCGCAGCCACTGCGCCTGCAGCCTACGCTCTGCACCATCATCGTGGCTGGGGCAAATTCATCGACAGCAGTGGTATCGCAGGCGTCTGCGCGGGCTGGGCACTCGGGGGGTTGAAAACTCCCCAGTCCTGGCCGGTGGGATAGTAGAGGTCGCTCTCGCTGGTCTGCTTTCGCTTGTGGGGAAGATAGGATCCATACTAAGCATTGATGAGGGAAGCTGCGCGGTGGCTATGCGGTAGGTAGGTGCAACTTTAGGTTGCTGGCTGAGGAGCAGGTGCCATGAGCGGCGCTGTGACTAAGGTCGATTCCACGCATTAAGACGCATGAGCTCGACTCGAATTGGCGCGCACAGAACTCGGCAATGAAAGGAGCGTTGACGCTTCGCATGGAAGCATCCTGGAGCCTACTATTTCAGTTTTTTTACGGCCCACTTTGAGGCGGCTACGACAATCGGCTTGAGAGACAGACGTTATTCCTTGCATTCAGCCGTTGTCTTGAACGCCTTTTTGTGGAATGAATGGCCCGCTGATGACGCTGCAGGCGGAAACTCGACGTGGCTAGGCAAAAAAATGCGTGTCATTGGTGCTGCGGGGAAGTCTGGACGACATCAGTGGCCGTTGGTCAACATGGGCGGTGGTGGTGGGGGGCAAGTGATGCTCGTAGTCAGCCGAGAGAACATGCATTTCCATGGGATGCCAGATCGGATCAATACGTGTCTTGCATGAAAAATTGGTCAGAGCCAGTTCCGGATCGGCAGAGACGAAGAAAACGGCGCGATTCTGGAGGGGCAGAGATACACCGAGGTATATCTCAGCGCTACGAGATCCTTTGAGCGCCTAGTCTTTTTTCCTTGAGTACTCATGCCATGGAGACCCATCCTGTGTACTTCTCATGGTTATCAAATGTCTAGAACAGCAGAGAAAATGTCTAGAACAGCAGAGAAAACCCTTTCCTCATGCGCCTAAATGCATGGAATAGACCTTCAGCATGGCCGCTCTCCTGTGACACAAACAGAACAAAGCAGCGCCCAACTGGGTGTGTGCGGCGCCACAGCTTATTACGGCGTGAGGAATGCGCAACAATAATGGCGTCTACGCGACAGATGAGGGACAGCGAGAGGAGCTCAGGGGATGGTACGCCCCAGCGATCGAAGCCGGCAGTGGCAAGCGAGGCGGGCGGTGCTGTTGACAGTGGTGCCGTGATCGCCGCGGCAGATGCGTAGATCGAGACAGCGGCCGAGTTGCAGGCTGGAGTGTGCTGGGGGGGGTGGTCTAAACGCTGGGGCGTGAGGGTATTGGCAGATACCTCCCTTCCGTCCATTGGCTACGTCGGCCACTTGGTCTCAGCTGTGGCCGCGCACGCATCAGACACTCGGGATCCGTGCTTCTCGCCGCTTGGCAAATCTGATCTGGTGATTGAACTTGGCTCGGAATCACTGTTTAATCTTCACAATGCTGGGCCAGTAAAGGCCACCACACAGCCGAAATCCCTTCCAGTCACAACCGATCAAGTGCGTAGATGCTCCTGAACGAGAAGAAATGCTCTTGATAGGGGCGCAATTAGAATAGTGTATCGCGGGCATGAGGAAGCGGCCACCAGGCGGCAGCGACCCGGGAAGAACACCCTTGTTCTCGCTTTCTGCGACAAACGGACAACAGCGTCCAATGAGACAACTTTTCTCGTGGCGGCAGCATGCTGGACTGGCAAGCACTAGGGTCACCCGTGTCAACGCCATCATCCTGTCCACCAATGATTGGACTACATCTCGTTTCGCGTTGTCAAGTTGACTGAGAAAGTAGGCAGCGAGCAAGGAAGCCATGTGGTTGCTCTTTCATGGGCCCATATAAAATATCAGATGTACAGCATGCGTGTCCGTTGGGCTTGTCTCTACCACGCTGACTACCAGAGAAAGCACATGACAGGAGAGCCTACCTGGTCTATTTTTGTCACACAGACTACAAGAGCAAAAGAAAAAGGCTTTGTGTATTTCTTTCTCACATTCTCGGTCGCCTTGGCCAACAATCAATCAAAGTGAGTCGTGTTAAGAATAATATCAGCGATTGTCACCACAGCGGGTACGTGCCTAACCATGGCGCCGAGTAGCGTTCGCAGCGTATTGATGCGCGCCTTGGACGGCGTCCGGATGGGGTGGTTGGATGGCCAGCCGACCACGTCTGCGCCCTCAATGCGGGTCTCCATCAACATGGCGCGCTCGGTCTGCGACAAGACGAACGACCTCAAGTTCTCAGAGGTTGCCTCTTCTGGTGTCTTAATTTCCGTGGGGAGCAGGCCCTGCAGCCAGTGCAGCTGCTTGATGTAGAGCTTCACCTTATTCCTGACCACATTGCGCATCTGCTCCGTCTTTTCCGCGTTGATGACACCCGCCGCTTTACCGTCCTGCAACACCTCGGGCGTCCTCAAAACGCCCTCTCCATACACTTTAAGGCAGGCGCAAGACCCACACAGCCCCTGCTGCCCGACCGACACATGGCACATTTTTACCAGCTCGGCTAGCTGCTCAAACAGCGGCTCCAAGACTAACGTCGAGGTGAGCACCTCCGAAGGCATCGTCCAGTCGTGCACCAACGCACTATGAAAGTCGTCGGTCACCCCCCCGTTCGCCGTCACAGCGTCGCCGCCGGCAGCATCAAGCTTCCAGCCTTGCCGCGATTAGGCTGCTGCCCGATGGCGGGAGGCCCACTTGGCCGCTTGCAGCGACCTGCCGACGCGGAAATCGTTTCTGCGGCGTCCATGGTGGCCGTCTGGTCGTTGACAACTTGGACGAAGGACCCGTACAACCGGGTGTTGGCCACCGCCTGCGACTGCGAAAAGCTGTCGAGCTGGATGAGCTCCTTGTAGACGGTCCCCTGCGCCGCCGCCAACTGCTGGGAGGTCGCCATGTTCTTTTCCCGCTCCGTATCCTCCTCCAGCAGCGACTGCACCATTCGGACCGTGTGCAACGCCGCAGGCCGTCGACCGCCCGAGTCGGTTCCCCCGCCTGCGGGAGGAAGGGTCCCAAAAGACGGCGATGAAGAATGGCCGCGATACGGGGAGGTGGGGTGGTCGGCCCGCCTGCTTGGATTTGGAACGAGACGGGAGGGGGAAGAAGTGCGTCGGTCCGGAATCGGGGGCGGCGGGTAGATTGCTCTCTCGGGCTGTGGGGTGCAGCAAACCGGTACGAGATGAAACAGAGCAACGGAGAGGGGGTGCCGGGATCGAGCCGACGCCGGTTGTTTTATCAGTGGGTTTACCGCCATGTAGTCCGGATGCGCCACGGTGGCCTGAAAAAGCCAACAAGTGGCCACGGCGCGTCAAGGCTTGGCGCCGCACGTGAACAGACAGTCACTGCAGGTCGGCGCCCCACGCATTGCTCGCCGCCTCCTTAAATCGCAACAGGCTCGTTTTGAGGGACGCATTCGAGTCGTTGTCGCCAAAGGGAATGGTCCGCTGCGAGCACAGGGCCTGTAGCATTGCCTTTCGCGTTTCATCGCTATGCAGCACTTGTGTCGGCACCGGCGGCACCCATCCACCAGCAGGGTCACTTGCAGGGGCGCCGCTGCTTCCCTTTCAGGCAGCCGCGCTGCGGCCTTCGCCGACCACGGATGTCTCCGCAGCCGCCACTCCGGCCGTTGCAATGATGATTGCCGCGCGAGCGGAGACCCTAAGAGAGACAGCGGGCCGCGGAGAACAAACCACGGCCACAATGACGGGCGCAGCTCCGCCGAACGAGGTGGTTGCCAAAGAGGACGGTGGGGGCGTGGCAGAGACGGGGGTGGAGGGGAGTCGGGCGTCAGGCGAGGAAGCAGCAGGATGGAGAGCAGCAGGCGGGCAGCGACCAGGCATGTGGGGAGCGTGTGGGGCAGGGCCACGAGTGGCGGGAGCAGGAGGGGGGGGAGAATGGGGGGGACGACGGAAAAGCAATGGCACGGGAGACAGCGGCGCAACAGAAGCCGCGGCGGCGCGCAGCGCGGCGGTACGGGGACCGGCAGCGGCCGACGTGATTTAGAACAGCGGTGCTGTGGGCGACGGGGCAGACGGCGACGAAGAAGTGGACGACGGGGCCGCGGGGAAAAGGGTGGCGGGTAAGGCGGCGATGGATGCCGCGGCGCCACGCAACGCGGCGTCACGCGTGGCGCCAGCAGAGGCGTCCGAGGCAGCCCCCACGAGGCCCCACGACGGTTTCCTCGCTGGCGCGCCAGCGCCCGATCCGCCTATGGAGCAGGCCGCCCGACCTCCAACGGGTATCCGTCTGACACCAGAAAAGAACCTACGGCATCGGATAAGAACCAACTGTAAGGGTCGATTCTTGACAGTGTTTACATACGAAGTGATTTTCTGGATAATCAATCAGATGCCAACACTCAAACAGGAAGGCCCGTCTTCCCCCAAAGAATACATGGGTTCTGTAATGAGACACATGAATGAAAAGAGCAGGTCTTCAGCTCTCCAACCATGTGATCAGCTTTTCCATACGCCATCGTCGTCGGCAGGGACGGGTGGCCGAGTGTTTTCGATGGGGTCTCTGTCCAGACGTTCCAACGGTCAAATTTTGGCTCAAATCGCACTCTGCGACCCTGCCAAGCGTCCATTGCGCGCGCGGGCCAAAATTCTGACCAGGCAGAAAAGCACGATTCCCAGTCCTGAGCTCGTGTGTTGCCCGTGGCGCGGCCCACACTACGGCAGTTCCACATGTCCATGTGAAGCGTGCTTCCGGTGCAATGAGTACGCCAGATACAGCGGGACATTCTTCATCACGTCGAGACGCTTCGGAGGCCATAAGGTAGTACGTCCTCGTCGTTCCGGAAACACAATCCACATGGCTTCAAAGAAAAAACCTGCTCTTGCGACCCCGCTCAGGCCGATTTCAGAACCCAATGTGGGTCCACATGGGCAGAAATGACTTTTTTGTCCCAGCCCCAGTTGAGCTCCACTGCGCCGCGGGGGAGCTATCAAAAGGAGCAGACCGAGTGGTGTTGGACGTTAACCTGGAGCTTTTGGTGTCACGCCTTACCCCGGTGGTCCGCAAGAACCTGTCGTGCCCGACAATCGTGCAAGGAACGCTTTCGACAGCGGGACGAGCAACTGTTTTGAGGGCGCACGAGGTGCTGGCGGCTGTTCAGCAGTTTGACGCTGACAAGCTCAAGAAGCAGCAGGACCACGAGTTGGGTCGTCGACAGAGGGAGGCGACGGTGGCAGCCAAAAAGCACAAAAAGGCCCAGCTGGCTGCAGCGCAGGAGCGCACGAAGTGGGCCAAGGTTTGGTGGCTGGTAAGTGAAGAGGCCGCCGAGGAGGGCCGGCACCGGCTGCACCGACTGCGCCCGTCTTCCCGCAAGCTGTTCCTGCGGGAACGTGCCAGCAAGCAGCGCAAGCTGTTTCATGTGCCCAGCGCGGGTGACTGTTGCCAGCGTGGACTGCTGTGATCACGCCCTTGGTTCCTTTGTTCTTTTTTCTGTTCAAGCTGTGGTTGGATAGAATATTGCCAGGGTTTTCCAGGTTCTTGATTGGTGCAATAGGATTTACTCCCATCGACAATTGACTCAATTCGGTCGGTCACACATCAACACTGTGGTACAATTATCCGTGAACACTGCAGAACGCCTAGGTTTTCTCAGGATGCTTGATGGGTTGTTAACTGGCGTATACCCCGGTACCGACCCACCTACCACCAAAAAGAGTGAAGCGTCAAAGTTTTATGGAAAAAAGATGGTGGAGGAGGGGAGGGTGAGCTGAGCCCAACGGTGTGCTTCTCGAAGGAAGTGAACCAGTGGTTAATAAACGGGGACAGGATGGGTTCTTATCTGGTGTCAGACGAATAGCACATGCGGTGGCGGATTGAGCGCCCCCTCTACCAACACAAGCCGTTTGTGCAAGGGGTAGATGGCAGCCAGTCGACAGGGGACGGCAGCATGCCCCTGACGCTGCGCCAAGAGCCGTCAGGCCACAAAATTTAAAACGACACTTTTTTTGAATACCGGCCTGACTCCCGACCTGGCGTTTGAGACCTGGCAAGAAACTGTGTCCAGCAACTGAGGGCGCCCGGCGCTGAGGGCCAGTCTCATCGCTCAGAATTCAGTCAACATTGGCTGGCCAATGGTATCGCCAATGTCCAAGCTCACCAGTCTCCGGGCTGCCCACTTTGGCGGCCGCTGCCACTGACGGCCGCGCGGGCGCCGCCTGCTCTGGGTGCTTCCGGCGGCCGCACCCGCGCCAGCGGTGGCCACAACGCCGGTCCCTGCGCCGACTGCGGCAAGCTTTCCGCCCGAGTCCGCACCGCTGCGGTCGCGGCCGCCGCACAACGCGCCCTGCACAGTGGCGCCAGATGACAACGCTGCGTCGGCGGCGGCGGCGGCGCCAGCACTGTGCGTTGCCCGCCTGCACGCAGTGGCCGTCCGTCGGCTGGCTCGCAGTGGGGAGGGCACTCGCGCGGCGGCCGCATCGGCCGGAGGCGTCGTCAGGCCGCGCCTGGCAAGCGCAGACGCGGCGGGGGCAGCGAGTGGCTTTCCATCCATGGCAGCATGACGCTGCACTCCTGTACGCACGCGAACAGCACATGAACCATCATCACATACTTGGTAATACAATAAAGAGTGATTCCAGGCACGTGCGTGCAATACCGTGGCCTTCCGGGTGGTGGCACGCTCGGCGACGCATCAATACACTGCGGGTCGGTATTTCATCGCCGGGATTGTTCTAAGTTTGCCGGCTTGTAAATCTATAACGAGTAGACGCGAAAGAATGTGTTGAGATGGCCATGTAAAGCTCCTATGAGATGGCCTCAGCAAGATTCGGAGGATCATGTGCACAACAGTTTCGTGGATCAGCGAAAATCCTACATTTCAAATTGCCTGATTGTCAAGTGACCTCTGCGATTCGGCAGTTCATCACTACAGTTTCTGGACTCGTTCAACGGATCATCTTCGAAACTGATTCTGCGATCGTTCCAGAAGCGGTGTCATCCTGACCCACAGATCATCTCGGCGACTGTCACTCGAAAAAAATGTGAGGACTTGTTCAACTGATAGTCTGACTGCCTCTTTCGCAAACAAAGTGTTTGCCTATTCCGTCAACAGCGTAAAAAAAAACCTTTTGACACTCCCTCCATTCAGATAAATGCCCATCGTGTGGTCTGACATATCACTCGTGCGCTTGTGTAGTCTCGTGCGAGTGCTTCTGACATGTACTGAACCGGGGGGTTGCGAGTTCGGGACGTGCTGTGTTAGGACAACAGAGGACGAGATTGCCACTGAGCTGAAAATGAACTTACTGCGCGTGCAGGAGACCCAATCATTCATAAATCGGGGCTGGGTGCGTCCGGGACTTCACGGTATTCTCGATGTGCGAGCCGACGCATGCTTACCCAGTTCCCATCCCCTCTGCGCCGGGAAACAGCGTTTCGGTCGCACGACTACCAAGTTACATTGAGGCTCCCTCTGCACACGTTTCGTGGCCCAGGAGTGACGCCCCATGGGCAGGTCTTGCTCTCTGATCGGTTTCGGAAGACCGTCCTCACGACGTCACTCGAAGCAGTCCAGACTGTCATTTACGATCGAGTTCTTGAGGAAGGAATCTAGATCAATCTTGGGCACTCGTTCACTCAATGTATGACGACGATCCCCAGGATGCCTGCACTCCGATGCCAGGACGGTCCTGAGCACGATCCCCAGGATGATGTTATTCTCACTCCAGGAGAGTTCTCAGCACGATACGCAGAACGATCAGAACCAGCGAATCCGAATGATCCTTCATAAGCATGTGGCAGCAACTTCGCCGAACAATTGCCGAATCTGCAGGTGCTGGTCTGAAGATGATTCCCACTGAATATCGGTGCAGATGGTCTTCGAGCATTTCTGAACTCCACTGCGGGCTCTGTCTCCAAGATCAACAAAAAGTGGGCATGATTTGATGGCATGATCAATGTGCGACAGTTCTGCGAACCGTCGGTGGGCGTGTTCGAATCTGGCAGCTCTCAGTTTAAGGAATCGGGGGACAAAACGATGTGTACCGGCACAGGAGTTCAAGAATTGGATGAGAATAACCGATCCAATCTCTCGGCCTCAAGTTCTGATCGTCTTGCCACCGCAATGTAAAAATTCTAGGCACGTGCGTGCAATACCCTGGCCTTCAGAACGGTGGCGCGCTGTGCGACACATCGACACCGGGCACGCCGGCCTGCTCCATGACCGCGAGCACGCACGGGGGCACGTACCGCCACGTTGCCGGGGCGGGGGGGGCGTGGGACGGGGAAACGGATATCGCCCCCGCCACCGCAGCGGCGGCGGGCCGCTGGCGTGGCGTAGCGCCCACGGGCGGGACCGTCACCCCGCCGCGCAGCGCACCTGCGCACGACAGGCGGGGCGGCCGATACGGCGCACGTGCGGGCGGGTGGGGTCGACCGCCGCGCGATGGGGTGCCTCTAACCGTACAGGTGAATGTTGCCAGCAACCGCCGACGCGCCGACGCAACAGAAGCCGGCGCGCAGGCACGATCACCCGCGGGTCATCGTGGGCGCTTCGATCCCCGGAAGTCGCTGCGCGCGGTCGCCGCGCGCAACTCGGAGCGCTGGGGGGGGGCCGGGGGGCAGCCGCCGCCCGGGCCCTGTGACCCTTGCGGCAGGACGGTCCTTCCCAGCCACGTAATTCTATTCGCTTTTAGCGTCATCGCGTGCCTTGCAACACTGACACGCCCTCAGATCCCTGAGGACACGAATGCAGAATGCCACCTCTGAAGCGGAGAGCACTTCTCTTGATCTAAGTATATGTGTGCATCACTACGCTTTGAGAGCACCCTGTCCTAAAGGCCAGGGAATAGATCTTGCAGCACTGTACTCGATTTCATAAAGCTGACAAGATCTTGCTTCAGAGCCAACACAAGCTCTGGGCCTCACTCTCGACCAGGCTCTTCAACTCGGGCTCTTCAGTTATTGCTCTGTGCAGCATATGTGCTTACGGTAGCAATTGTAGTTTGCTCCTACCTATGAATGCTTCCCGCCCGCATCCCCGACAACCCCCCCCCTCCCCCCCTCCCCCCAACCCCCCCACCCCCGCACTCCCCCCCACCCCCTCACCCCCCCCCCCCCACCCCCCCCCCCCCCCCCCCCCCCCCACCCCCGCCCCTCCTGCACTCCCGCCTACCCCTCCACCCCCGCACCCCCGCACCCCCGCCAACCCCGCCAATACCACACCCCCGGCAACGCCACCACCCCTGCACCCTCTTCAACCCCTTCACCCCCGCTACCCCCCGCCAAACCTGACATTCCCCCCACTGCCACTGCAGCAACCGCACACCGTTCACCGCAAGGCAAAAAACCACTAACGCCAGCCAGAAAACGACGAAAAGGAGTGCGCATGACACATAGCAGCGGTCAGACGCGTGATCAGGGGGCTGGCCGCTCAGCGACCAGGCACCGTAGCGCGTTATGCCCACCCGGCTCATGCAGTCAACACTCCCACCCACACACACCATTTACACCCTCATGACACAGCGACAGTGCAGAGGCCCACTACATACAGGTGCAGAGAAGGCGTAAGCAGGATGACGTACGCAGCCAACGACGAATACCGGGGGAAGGGGGGGGGGCAGCGACCGAGGGGGGGGCAGCGACCGGTGATGCGGAATAGGTGTCGGGCTAAGAGGGAAATTGTCGGCAAGCTGCTGGGCGACACATGCGGGGGGGATGGTGGGCGGGTGGGGGACAGGGGGCGAGGGGGACACAAAGAGGGGTACGAAGCGGTTGGGGTGGTCACGCAGCGACCACGGATGGGTGAACGGCTGCGAGCCAGGCAGATGAGAGTGTGTATCATACCATGATGGTCGCGTCGACCCGGTGGGATCCCCAAACGGGGGAGAAACCCAGTCAGCGACAACTGGGGGGGTGCGGGAGAGAGCGTCCGTAGCACGTGGGGGGCTGGTGGCGGTTGATCGATGGGCGGTTGGCGTAGCGGGGGTGTGGAGTGAGCTCAGCAGATCTGCGCTGCTCAGCAGATCTGCCCACTCCACCCCCCAGCAACGCCAACCGCCGGCGCCCGCGAGGGAGCCCGACAGACCAGCGGCTTGACGCCAGTCACGTGGCGGGCGTGACAGAGATCTGTCAGCCGAGCCTTCCTCGGATTGCCGATCCAACAAACTGACCAGAGCCTGTCCACCAGAGATTGTTTGTCATTGGCCACTGCGTAGTCTGAAACAAGGCCTGACAAGATCTGACACAGAGTATGGCACTTCCCCAGAAAATGGACACCCCGCGGATCGTACGCACGATGACCCCTCTCACAGGCACCGTGAGGGGCGGCACGTTGTCGACGGAGCGCACAATGTCTTACAGAAAAGCTCAACACGAGTTCGAATGCAAGGATATTTCTCGCCCATCACGTGGCCGGGATTGCGGAATCGAGGAGGACGAGCTGTCTGATGGCCCATTGTCTTAGCCAAGTAGGCCAGATCTTAATATCGGGCTACTTGTTTCCATTAAGATTCCCGGTTTCGACATCGTGCAGGACATCGTGCGAGATGCACAGTGTCCACTTCGTGCAGCGCTAATCGGAAGC